>Ga0265338_10000108_pt1 | contig 152898 bp, 135 predicted proteins | sample 42126metaG_FD_193579 | JGI IMG/M metagenome (GOLD analysis project Ga0265338, IMG submission 193579) | Rhizosphere microbial communities from Carex aquatilis grown in University of Washington, Seatle, WA, United States - 4-21-26 metaG | ecosystem: Host-associated > Plants > Roots >...
TCAAATCCCAAGCCGGCCACGAGTCAGGTGCCCAGAAGAGTTGTTCGCTGCGCGAACAGTGGTCCGACTGTTTTAAGATATTTTAAGGAAAAACATAACCCCCCCCGTGAAAATTAAGAATGAAATCAGTAATGATTGTGAACCCGTCGGCCGGCTGGAAAGGCCGCACCAGTTTCTTTGTGCCAAAAATAAGAAATCCTTTTTTCGCCTCACCGAAATCAGCTCAAAAGTCACTTAAAGGACACTGCCCGATCTACGGCTCCATTGCTTCCAGTGTTCCGCCAGCATAACATCCGACCAGTATGGCCGAACCCATGATCCAATGCGATAACCTGACCCGGCGGTTTGGTCATTTTACGGCGGTGGACCATGTTTCATTTTCCGTGGCCAAAGGTTCCATCTTCGGTTTCCTGGGGCCGAACGGTTCCGGCAAATCCACCGTCATCCGGATGTTGTGCGGCTTGCTGGAACCGACCGAAGGCAAGGCGACGCTGGCGGGCTTCGACGTGGCCAAAGAAACGGAGCAGATAAAAAATCTCATCGGTTACATGTCGCAGAAATTTTCGCTCTACGACGAATTGACCGTGTATGAGAATCTCACTTTTTATAGCCGGTTGTACGGATTAAGCGGGGCGGCGCTGGTGAAGCGCCGGGATGAACTGATCGCGCTCACGCATTTGGAACCCTATCTGGACCGGCGCGCAGCATTGCTTTCAGGCGGTTGGCGGCAACGGCTGGCGATGTCGTGTTCACTCGTGCACAGGCCGAGCGTGTTGTTCCTGGATGAACCCACTGCCGGTATCGACCCGGTGGCGCGGCGCGAGTTGTGGGACCTGTTGTTTGAGTTTTCGAGCCAGGGCATCACGTTGTTCGTCACGACGCATTACATGGATGAAGCAGAACGGTGTTCACACGTCGGCTACATCTACATGTCCAAACTCATCGTGTGCGGCGAGCCGGATGACCTCAAACAATTGCCCGTGGTGAATCCGCCGGATACCAAACGCATCGACGTGACGTGCGACCATGTGACCACGGGATTGCAGGCCGTGCGGCATCTGCCGGGCGTGCGCACGGCCACGGTCTTTGGCCAATCCATGCATCTACTGGTGGATAAAACGGTCTCGGAGGAATACATTCGTGGTCAATTGGAGAAAGTGCATATACCACATGCCGACATCCGGCCGATCGCGCCGTCGCTGGAAGACGTGTTTGTGGCGCTAACCAGCAGCGCGAGCAACGGAGGTGGAAAATGAAAGCAAAGCATTTCCATCCCTTCCGCGGTTTCACGGCCATCCTGCTCAAGGAATTCATCGTGGTATTGCGCGACCCGATGACGCTGTTCTTCATGTTCTTTCCGCCCATCGTGGAAATGATCGCGTTCGGTTACGCGCTGGATACGGACGTGAAGCACATGAAGACGTTGGTGCTCGATGAAGACCGGACCATGGAGAGCCGGCAAATCATCCAACAATTTGAGAACACGCAGACGTTTCACGTGGTAGGCGAAGTGCATAGTGTCAGTGAATTGGCGGAGGCTATCCGCAAGGGGCAAGCGTATGTGGGAATCCAGATTCCGCCGGACTTCACGCGCAACCTGCATGCGGGTCGCACGGCGAAAATCCAGGTGTTGATCGATGGATCGAACTCGTCCATTGCGTCATCGGCATTGAACACGTCGCTGAATATCGGTTTTCGCAACGGGCTTTTGACGTTGATTGACCGCATCGACCTGCGCGAACTGCCGGTGGATGTGCGGCCGCAGGTGCTTTACAACCCGGAGATGCGCAGCCCGAATTTCTTCATCCCCGGAGTCATCGGTGTGGTGTTGCAGATCGCCACGGTGTTCGCCACCGCGATGTCATTGGTGCGCGAACGCGAACGCGGCACGCTGGAACAATTACTCGTCAGCCCGCTGTCGCGCTGGGGTTTGATGCTGGGCAAGCTGGTGCCGTATCTGTGCATCGGCATGTTGATGGGCATGGGATTGTTCACCATCATGCGTTATGTGTTCCATGTGCCCATTGCGGGCAACGTGGGGACATTGATGTTCGGCACGTTCCTGTATGTCTTTTGCCTGTTGAGCCTGGGCCTGCTCATCTCGACAAAGGCGGAGAACCAGATCCAGGCGCTGCAGATGAGCATGATGTTCATCCTGCCGAGCGTGTTTTTCTCCGGCTTCATCTTCCCGCGCGAAACGATGCCGGCGATCTTTTATTGGATCAGTTGCACGTTGCCGGCGACGTATTACATCGAGCTGGAACGCGCGGTGGTGTTGCGGGGCGCCAGCCTGATGGATTTTGGGTTCAACCTGGTAATGCTCGGAGCAATGGGTGCGGCGTTGTTCAGCCTGTGCGCGCTAAGGTTTAAGCAAAAGATTGCGTGATGAAGGCCAGCCCGCGAATGGAAGAGTGTTTCGCTTCCTGCATTGCGCTTCCCCTCACCCTGACCCAGTGGCTTCCCAAACCCACCACAAGTCAGTTGCCCACAAGAGCTGTTCGCTTCGCGAACTGTGGTCCCCCGGGGAGAGGGAACAGCATAGGACTGATTTTCCTTTTTCGCAGATTGCCAGGCAGCCGTCGATGGTTTTAGACCTGCAACTTCCGACGTTGAAAAATTCGCTGACCTCGGCCAAAGTACGGAACGGATGTCAACATTAACACAGCCCAACGACACGCGCAAAACGCTGTCGCCCTGCACCATCGTCATCTTTGGCGCGAGCGGCGACCTCACGGCGCGCAAACTGATTCCTGCCTTGTATCATCTGTGCAAAGACGGCCAGCTCCCGTCGAGTTATCGCATCGTGGGCTTTGCCCGCCGCGAAAAGACCGATGAATCGTGGCGCACGGAATTGCGCACGGCGCTGGACCAGTTTTCACGCACGAAACCGGTGGATGACAAGGTCTGGAACGATTTCGCCAAAAACATTTTCTATTGCCAGGGCGACATCACGGATACCGCGGCTTACACCAAGCTGGAAAGCATCCTGACGTCATTCGGTGAAGCGCCATTGCGTGAAAATATCCTTTTCTATCTGGCGACATCCCCCAGCCAATTCAGCCAGGTCATCGAGCAGGTGCATCGCGCGGGGTTGTTGCACAAGGACGCGCCCGCGGGCTGGCAGCGTATCATCATCGAGAAACCATTCGGGCACGACCTGGCATCCGCCCATGCGCTGAACAATGAACTCACCCGGTTCGTCAGCGAGCCACAGGTGTTCCGCATCGACCATTATCTGGGCAAGGAAACCGTGCAGAACATTTTGATGTTCCGTTTCTCGAACGCGATCTTTGAACGGTTGTGGAACCGGGAAGCCATCGACCACATGCAGATCACGGTCAGCGAAAAGCTGGGCGTGGGCGAGCGCGGCGGTTATTACGAGGAAGCGGGCGCGCTGCGCGATATGGTGCAGAACCATATGTTGCAGGTGTTGTCGCTGGTGACGATGGAACCGCCGGTTTCGCTGGAAGCCGAGGCCATCCGCGATGAAAAGGTAAAGCTGCTCAAATCCATCCGGCAGATGGATCCGGCGGATGTGAGCAAACAAGTGGTGCGGGGACAATATTTCGCGGGAGCCATCGACGGGCAGGCGCGCCCGGGCTATCGGCAGGAGACGAAGGTGAATCCAAATTCGAACGTGGAGACCTACGTGGCATTGAAGCTTTTCATCGATAACTGGCGCTGGGCGGGCGTGCCGTTCTATCTGCGCACGGGAAAAAATCTACCGATGAGCACCAGCGAAGTGCGCATACAATTCCGCGCGACGCCACATGTGTTGTTCGCGGCGCAGTGCGGGCAGAATATCGACGCCAATGCACTGGCGTTGCGCCTGCAGCCGGACGAAGGGATTTACCTGCGGTTCAACGGCAAGGTGCCGGGCATGAACATCGGAGTGCGGCCGGTGCGGATGAATTTCAGTTACGACGCCGAGTTCGGCGCGTACACGCCGGAAGCGTACGAACGTTTGTTGCTGGAAGCGATGCTGGGCGACGCGACGTTGTTCATCCGGCGCGATGAAGTGGAAACGGCGTGGAAAATCGTGGATTCCATCCGGGCGAGCTGGGGCAACAAGCCACTGACGAATCGTGAATTTTACGCGGCAGGCACATGGGGGCCGATTGCCGCCGAGGATTTGCTGGCGCAGAGCGGGCATGCGTGGCACGAGCCGCAGGTGATAAAATGACCGAAACAATTTCCTTCTCAACGGCTGATGCGCTGGCTTTCGCCGCCGCAAAGGAATTTCTTGATGAGGTAGCCGCCGCCAACCATCACGAGCGGACTTACAGCGTTGCGCTATCCGGCGGTCGCATCGCCAATAATTTTTATGACGCGATCGTGAAGCGCGCGAGGGCAGAAAGCGTTGCAATGGCGCATGTGCATTTCTTCTGGGCGGATGAGCGTTGCGTGCCGGCAGATGATGCAGAGAGCAATTATAAAACCGCGAACGACCTTTTGTTCAAACCTTTAAACGTTCCGGTAGCTCATGTGCATCGCATTCTGGGAGAAGAATCACCTGAGGTGGCGGCGCAAAAAGCATCAGCGGATATGTTGGAAACGTTGCCCGCAAACGCCAGTGGCCAGCCGATCATGGACCTCATCATCCTGGGAATCGGGCCGGATGGTCACACGGCATCACTGTTTCCGCGTGAACCGGGAGCGATGGTCCAAGACAAGGCGGTGTATCGGGCGGTGCATAATTCGCCCAAACCGCCTCCGAACCGGGTGACGATGGGTTATCCTGTCATCGCCGCCGCAAAAAATGTTTGGTTTCTGGTTTCTGGAGACGGAAAAGGGAAAATCTTTACAGAATCGTTACAATCCGGTAGCCAGACGCCCTTTGCGCGAGTGCTGAAATTACGGTCGGAAACGAAAATATTCTCTGACCTGCAAAATAGTTAGGAAAGTTGCTAACAAAAGTTACGTTGTAAGTTGTTGTGTTTTAGCGCTTTAAAATCTTATGCACAAGTTTTTCACTTTCTTGTTTTGACGAAAATAATATTTGAACTAACTTAAGGCCATAAGGTCTATTAGAAGGTAAGAGAAACAGCGGATGTAGTTGGGGCAGAATGAATTTGAGAAAAAAGATTCGCTGTTCGTTTAGGGTTGGCAGAGAGGTTTTGCTAGCGGTGTGGTTCGAACAGCGCCCCCATAGTTGGCCGCACCGCCCTTCTGAGCGCCTCAGTGAAGGCGTATAAACCTCATCACTGAATTGAGCCGGACGAAAGTCCGGCTCTTCTTTTTTGTTCGAGCCTGATCAAGCCACGTGTTGGTCTTGCCGCGAACTGTTGTTGAAACGAGCGCTGTCATGAGGATGAAGGTTATCAAAGCTTGCCCGTCCGCGCTCCTCGCGGGTAGCCTGCGTCTCAATGCGTTTGTTGGACCGTTATCTGTTGCGTGAGCTGGTCATCCCATTCTGCGTCTGCCTCGCGGGATTTTTGATCTTTTGGACGGCCTTCAACCTTTTCCAGGAACTGGATAATATCCGTGATCACAGGATGCTTGTGCTGGATGTAGTGGAATATTACGTCATCAAATCCCCGGCATTTCTGGTCATCGTGTTGCCGGTGGCGCTCTTGCTGGCCCTACTGTATTCACTCACCACCCATGCGCGGCACAACGAGATCACCGCCATCCGTTGTGCCGGCGTCAGCATGTGGCGGCTCTCCCGCCCTTACCTGATCGTTGGGTTCCTTGCCAGTATCGCCCTGCTCTTCATCAATGAATATTTTGTGCCCGATAGCGACGATTCCGCTGAAAAGGTGATGAACCGTCATACCACTGATCCCATCACTTCCAGCGAACGATGGCGCACATGGAATGTGGGTTACAACTCCGGCAACGGCCACCAATGGCAGATAGGATATTTCGACCAAAAAAAGGATGAACTCCAGCACGTCCAGGTGAATTGGACTTTGGCTGATGGCTCGCAGCGCTGGCTTTACGCCGACGGCGCCGCTTACACGAACGGAGGCTGGGTGTTTTTTAACGCGCAGGAGACCAAGGTGCCCACCGGGTCTTATGGCATTCCGTTCAACCTGCATCCCACCAATGAACTGGTGATACCGGATTTCACTGAGACGCCCGTGGACATGCGCAAAGATATCCGCATTAGTGCGCGCATGCGGCTGACGATGATCCAGGAGGCGGATATTCCCATCTTCGAGCTCATACCCTATCTCAACAATCATCCGCATCTGCCCCGGAGCGACCGCATTAAGTTATACACGAAACTCGAAGGCCGTTTCGCCGCGCCATGGACATGTTTGGTCGTTGTGCTCATCGCCATTCCGTTCGGGGCCGCTTCCGGTCGCCGGAATATATTTGTGGGTGTGGCCGGCAGCATGTTCCTGTGTTTCTCGTATTTTATTTTGTCGCGCTTTTGCCTCGCGATGGGCACCGCTGGTCACCTAACGCCCTTCCTGGCGGGTTGGTTGCCCAACATCGGGTTCGGTCTCACCGGACTTGTGCTGACCGCCCGCGTCAGATGAGGATTAGCGTGTGAGCGATCTAAAGGCCCAATACGAACGGCTGAAATTGCTGTATCAGGTCAGCAATGTCATCCATTCCACGCTCGATCCCCAGGAGGCGCTGCAATTGATCCTGCGCGAGGCCATCCGCCTCATGCGCGCCAGCAGCGGTTCCGTGGTGCTGGTCAATCCCACCACTGGCATCCTGGAGATACAAGCTTCCCGTGGCCTGCCGGCGGAAGCTGCCAAACTCAAATTACGCATCGGCCAGGGCATCACCGGTTGGGTCGCGCGCACCGGCAAACCAGCCCGCATCGGTGATGTCACCAAAGACCCGCACTACGTCATGCTGCGGCCCGAGATCCGCTCCGAACTCGCTGTGCCGCTCGAAGTGCGCGGCGAAGTGCGCGGCGTCATCAACGTCGATACCGAGCGCGTCGATGCCTTCACGCCGGAAGACCAGCAGTTGTTCGAAGAACTGGCCGTGCAGGCCGCCAAGGTCATCCAGAACACCTGGCTTTACGAGCAGCTCCGGTTGCGCGCACGACTGTTTGAATCGCTCGCCAGCGTCAGCCGCACCATCAATTCCACGCTCAACATCGATGACGCCTTGAGCGCCATCACGCACGAAGCCGCCGAACTCATGCACGCCAAGATGGCCTCGCTCATGTTGCTCGATGAAACCCGCCAATGGCTCGACCTGCGCGCCAGTTTCGGCGCCGGCAAGATCTACACCAGCAAGCCGCGCCTGAGCACGGACGACAGCCTGCTCGGCGTGGTCGTGCGGCGCAAAAAGCCGATGCAGGTCGAAAACGTCCAGGTCTCCACCCGCTACCAAAACGTCGAAGTCGCCCGCCAGGAAGGGCTCGTCTCGTTGCTCAGTGTGCCACTCATTTTTGCCGATCACGCCATCGGCGCCCTCAATGTTTATACCGCGCGCCCCTACCATTTTTCCAACGAGGAAGTGAATATCCTCACCGCCTTGGCGGAACTCTCCGCCATCGCCATCGAAAAAGCGCGCCTCTACGAACGCATCGTCGACGTCGAAGAACAATTGCGGCAGAACGAGAAATTATCCGTCCTCGGTCTGCTCGCCGCCGAGGTCGCCCACGAGATCCGCAATCCGCTCACCGTGATGAAGATGTTGTATCACTCGCTGGACCTGAAATTTCCCGTCGGCGACCCGCGTGCCAAGGACGCCCGCATCATCGATGAAAAGATCGATCACCTGAACAAGATCGTGGAACACATCCTCGATTTTGCGCGCACGGCCGAACCCGTTCTCGCTCCGGTCGATCTGAATCAACTCATTGATGAACTCGGCTTGCTCGTGCGGCATAAACTGAAGAACCAGAACATCGCCTGGGTCCGCAAATTGCAAAATGATTTGCCGCCCGTCATGGGCGATGAGACCCAGCTTGAGCAGGCGTTCTTGAATCTCATTCTCAACGCCGCCGAAGCCATGCCGGATGGCGGTTCCCTCACCTTGACCACTCGCGTTGAAGGACCCAACACACGGCGCGGTCATTCGCAAGTCCTCGTCGAATTGAAAGACACCGGCCAAGGCATGCCCGAAGAACAGCGCCAGCAGGCCTTCAAATCCATGCTCAACAGCACCAAGCCCAAAGGCACGGGCCTGGGCCTCGCCATCGTTGGACGCATCATCGAATCCCATGGCTGTCAGATTCGCATCAAATCCCTCCACGGCCACGGCACCACCGTCACCATGGTGTTCCCCGTGCGCTGATTTTTTCCTGCGGACCGCGGCTGTGTCCACCCGACCAGCCGCAGCACGTTGTTGCACTTTGACCACAAGGAGTCAAACCTGCCATCCAAACCGCGCAACGCGTCATGGAGTGAGCCAGTCCCCGGGCGCTTTTACCTGCCTGACACCTCTTACGCGCCGCCCACCCACCCCACGAAAGTGGTCGGAATTGGTCGGAACCAGTCAGATTGTCCGTTGGGAGTTCCGGCTTTCGGGATTCTGCTGATTCTCGCGTCGCGGACGCAGTCCCGGCCTGTCGAGGCGGCAAAATAAAAAACGTACCTAAATTTGGCTAAATTTACTTAAACTCCAGCTCAGCCCCGATTTGTTTTTCAGGTGTGATTCTTGTTATTTTCGTGATTATCGTGATCACGGGCGATATCGCTGCTTTTACGTGTTGCGCGGTCTGTGGTGCGTCAAGAATTTGGCGGGGAACATTGGTTTATCGACCAGTTAACGCTTCCTTTAGTAGGCTGGAGCTGCTTGGTGCTGCCTGTGACCGTTTTTGCCTAAACGTATGATTTTGAGTCGTTTCCGCAAAAAGACCCAAATCCGCCCTTTAGACCCGGTTTCGGCCTGTTTGGTTTGCCCATCGCCTTTTGCCCATCGCCACTCGCCATGTTTTTTATTTCAAAGAACTATCCGCACATATACAATAAAGTCAAAGTATGTCAAACAATTATATTTCTCCCATTTTTACGGGACTAACTGAATGTCCTGAAGGGGTACCAGATATTAGCCGGGGATTGAACCCGCATCAGCGGGTGACCACCCCCCGGATACCCGTCAAAAACTCACGCGCCTGACTGCGCAGTTCACCACGTTTCACGTGGCTTCGCGAAGCGAAAAACTTATTGGCTAATCCAAACGCATCAGCTCGTCATGATTTGAGATTGCTCCTGTTGCCGTTTAAAATACGCTCCCCGCTATGCCGACCGCGCCCAAAGAAGTTTTCGAACTCATTGAACGCCCGCTTTGCCCGGCACAGAATCGTTCTCAAAACCACCATAAAAATTATGAGTGCACTAGCGCCGACCACGACGGCGGGAGAACCCGCCGCGCCAAGCAAGCCCGCAGTAATTCTGATTCATGGAACCTGGTCCTCGCCGGTGATCTGGGAGGGATCGAAAAAATTGGAAGCTCGGCTTCGAGAAGCGTTTCCGGGGCTGATCGTGGAAAAGCTCAAGTGGTCGGGTGGAAACTCAGGTATGGCTCGTTTGCAAGGAACGCAGAAATTTGAAGAAGAGGCGCGAAAGTATAAAGAGGTTGTTGTCGTGGCCCACAGCCACGGCACGAACGCCATGCTGGGCGCGTCGGATGACGTGTTAAAAAAAGTAAAACTGGCGATCGCACTCAATAGCCCCATTCTTTCGCATCAGGCTTTGAGATCATCCTTCTTGATGCGGATAATCAGATCGTGTATCACCATTTTCATATTAATGTTCTTGGCTGCTGCTGTTGTCGGCGTCTGTCTCGGCACGGCGAAAATGTTTGGCGGGGGCACGGTTCTCAGCGTGCTGGCAGTGGGTTCTATTATTGGATATTGGATTTATCGCATGGCGCAAACGCTGGCGGCCCTTTTGATTGTCCCTGCCGCTTTCACGGTCGTATTCATTCAAACTTGCTGCTTGTTTCTGTTGCCGTGGCTTCACGTCATTTCTCCCACAGGGAATTTCTTTCAGAGGTTCATGGAAGAGCCAAGACCATTGGTGCTCGTGACGTTACAGCTCATCTTCATGCTGCCATTCTGTGTGGTTGCATCTTTCTTTTCGGGCCGGCTGCTTCGAAAACGCCGGAAAGCCGCTGGAGCAAAAGGTAACGCTCCACAAATCCGCCACCTTCTAAAACTGAACGATGAAATAATGGTCACTTTGGGCGTCGCAATGGCCTTACAACGTGCCGTCGAGTTTCCGTTGATTTTGCTTGAGCAATTCGAGGAGAGCTTTGCGAAGTGGATATGCCTTCCTTTCGTCATAATAGGAGCTATGACGGGGATATTAAAGTACGTGGTGGGCTGGAACACGCCGGATATGTGGCTGGAAAAGTGTGTCGGCATAGTAGCGATACCATTTCTATTGCCATTCGTGATTGTCACTGTCTGTCTCATAATCAAACTCTTGGCCTTCGGATGCGCATTCGGTTGGGACGAGGCTGGTCTGACATTTGGTCAGTCGATATATGTGTCTCCAGGGCTGCCTGACAGATATGTGGACTTAATGGTTCTGCCGCGCTCAGAAGATGCCGAGATTGCTCATATGAAGATTCATTCTGACCCTGGCGTAATTGATGAAATTATCAAGCTTCTTCGTTATTCTTTGGCTGACCTCAAAAGCTAAACGGGTCACCCATTAGAGCGAATGGTCAATCGATAAAACGTCTGCCGCCCCGATTTTCTTTCTTCGGCTCCATCAGCGTTGATGAGCGTTCATTAGCGGTTTAAAATCCTTCCCCGTTTTCTCCCCATCCGTGTACATCGGTGTCCATCCGTGGTTAAAATCTTTTTGGTGGCTGAGTCCCGATTCCGCATCGGGATTAGTTGTCTTCCGCCTTCCGTGTTTCAGCCCCTCAATTCGTGATGATTCGCGCAATTCGCGTAAAAGGTTTTCCCTGCCTTCGATGTTTCCACCCCTGTCCTCCATAGCTTGCGAAGGAGGATCTGCGCCTCTTGTGCCTTTTAGCGGCTAATTTGCCTCCGGCTTCTCCGCGTCAAAGCTCTTCGTTTCTTGGTTTCTTTGTTGTGAACCGTTTCCGTTTGCTTAATCCTTTTGTTAGACTAAAAGGTAAATATTATGAATTTGACCAAACAACAATCCTGGGAACGTTTTCAAAAATATTTCTTCGAGTTCCCTGCTATCGACCTCGCGCTCGACATCAGCCGCATGGATTTTCCGGATAATTTCATCGAAACCATGTCGCCGCGGATGGATAAAGCCTTCGCCGCCATGGCCGCGCTGGAAAAAGGCGCCATCGCCAATCCGGACGAGAACCGCATGGTCGGCCATTATTGGCTCCGTAACCCTGCCCTGGCGCCCACCGCTGATCTGCGCACCGCCATCGAATCCACCGTCGCCTCCATCATCCAATTCGCGGCGGACGTCCATTCCGGCAAGATTCGCGGCAAGAGCGGTCCATTTAAGAATCTCCTGCTCATCGGCATCGGTGGTTCGGCCCTGGGTCCGGAATTCGTTTCCCACGCCCTCACCCAGCCCGGCACCGATAAACTGGCCTTCTATGCCTTGGATAATACCGATCCGGACGGCATGGACCGCGTTTTTGCCGAACTCGGTTTTCAACTGGGCCAAACCCTGTGTGTCGTCATCTCCAAGTCCGGCGGCACCAAGGAAACCCGTAACGGCATGCTGGAAACCGCCGCCGTCTATGAAAAACAAGGGTTGGTGTTTGCCGATCATGCTGTTGCCGTTACCGGTGCAGGCAGCGAACTCGATAAAACCGCCCAAAACTGGCTGGAACGCTTCCCTATGTGGGATTGGGTAGGTGGGCGGACGAGTGAATTGTCTGCCGTCGGTTTACTGCCGGCCGCGCTTCAAGGTTTTGATATCAAAGGCCTCTTGGATGGTGCAAAAGCTACTGATGACCTCACCCGCAAAGCTAAAATTCTTGAAAACCCAGCCGCCCTGCTCGCTTTGATGTGGTTTTGGAGCGGTAACGGTAAAGGAGAGAAAAATATGGTTGTTTTGCCGTATAAAGACCGTTTAGAGCTGTTTTCCAAGTACCTTCAGCAGCTTGTCATGGAATCTCTCGGTAAAGAAAAGGACTTGGACGGTAAAGTTGTTCATCAAGGCATCGCTGTTTTTGGCAATAAAGGTTCCACCGATCAACACTCCTACATCCAACAACTGCGTGACGGCATCAATAATTTCTTCGCGACTTTTATCGAAGTTCAGCAGGAAACCAGGCGCAATTCAGTGTTCCACGTGGAACCTCAAGTCACATCGGCAGATTTCCTTTCCGGCTTTCTCCTGGGCACCCGCGCGGCACTTCATGACAATGGCCGCCAATCACTCACCATCACCGTCAAAGAAGTCTCACCTTACGTGATTGGAAGCCTAATTGCCCTGTTTGAGCGCGTAGTTGGGCTATATGCGACATTAGTTAACGTTAACGCTTATCACCAGCCTGGTGTCGAAGCGGGTAAAAAAGCCGCCGGTCTCGTTATAGCTACAGAATTGGCTGTTCTCAAATTGCTGGAATCCAAGAAAACAGAATCGTTATCTGTGAGCGACATCGTTACGCAAATCGGTGATGCTCACAATCCGGAGACGGTCTTCAAGATCTGCGAACGGCTTGCCGCCAACCCGCTGCGAAAAATCAAAAAGACTCGTGGCGCAAATCCGTTTTCGGCGCGATACTCGGCGGCGTAAAATGTTCGTCTTTCCGAAAACATACGACGTCATCGTTGCTGGAGCTGGTCACGCCGGAGTCGAAGCTGCGCTGGCTGCTTCCCGCATGGGTTGCCAGGTTTTGCTCCTGACCACCAACGCTGACACCATCGGCCAGATGTCTTGCAATCCCGCCATCGGCGGGCTGGCCAAGGGACACCTCGCCCGGGAGATCGACGCACTCGGCGGTGAGATGGGCATCAACACGGACATGACCGGCCTCCAGTTCCGGATGTTGAATACGAAGAAAGGCCCCGCCGTCTGGGCCCCTCGTGCCCAATGCGATAAAAAAGCTTACCAATTCAGGCTCAAATGGATATGTGAGCGCCAACCCGGTCTGGATATCAAGCAAGGCCAAATTACTAAGCTCTTTCACAAGGACGGAATCGTTACCGGCGTCGCGACGGCTCTGGAAGTTCAATATAACGCCAAGACCGTCATTTTGACCACCGGCACGTTCCTGCGCGGCCTGATGCACATCGGCACCAACCAACAATCTGGTGGCCGATCGGGCGAAGCCGCCGCCATGAATCTTTCCGATTCCCTCAAGGAAGTCGGACTGGAACTAGGTCGGCTCAAGACCGGCACCCCACCCCGCCTTTCCCGGCGGACCATTGATTTCTCCAAACTTGATATCCAGCCGGGCGACGAGTCACCGCCCTACTTTACCTACTGGAAGGATGAATTGTTCCACGTGGAACAATCCGGCTCCCAGCTATCCGCCAAGGATAGCCCCTACCCGCCTGGTTCCATCCTTCAAATGAATGGCGGCCAGTTGCCCTGCCATATTACATGGACCACGGACGCGACGGCTGAGATTATCCGGAAGAATATCCATAAATCACCTATGTATTCAGGTGTGATTGAGGGGGTTGGACCACGTTATTGCCCCTCTATCGAGGATAAAATCGTCAAATTCCCCGAAAAGAAGCGCCAGCAAATCTTTCTGGAGCCAGAGGGCATCGCCACAGAGGAAATCTACGTCAACGGCTTCTCCACTTGCCTCCCCTACGAAGTGCAAGTGGATTTGGTCCGAACCATCATCGGATGTGAGAATGCCGAAATTATCCGCCCGGCCTATGCTGTCGAATACGATTTCGCAAACCCAACCCAGATTCGTTCATCTCTGGAAACCAAAGTTTGCCAGAACCTCTACCTCGCCGGGCAGATTAACGGAACTTCCGGTTATGAGGAAGCGGGTGCGCAAGGTCTCATGGCCGGCATCAACGCCGCCCTGCGCGTCCAGTCCAAGGAACCAGTCATCCTTCGCCGCGACCAGGCCTACATTGGGGTTTTGATTGACGACCTCGTCACCAAGGGAACGGTTGAACCTTATCGGATGTTTACCTCCCGCGCAGAGTATCGCCTCTCGCTGCGCCAGGACAACGCCGACTCGCGCCTTTCTCAAATCGGTTATGACGCCGGTCTCTTGTCCAAACGGCGCTTCGACGTCTTCCAAAAAAAGAAAGGGCAGGTGGACGCCGAGCTCGCCCGGATCGCCAAGACTCGCTTGGGAACGGATACGCTCTTGCAACTCCTTTCGCGGACAGAAATCACTTACGATACGCTTCCCAACCGCGACGAAAACTTGCCGCCGGAAGTCGCCAAACAAGTTGAGATCGCCGTCAAATATGCAGGCTATATTAACAGGCAAACTATTGATGTAGAACGATTTGTAACTTTAGAAGAAAAGCAGATTCCCGATACGTTTGATTACGCCACCGTGCCTAGCTTGCGGATGGAAGCACGCCAAAAACTCACGAAAATTCGTCCCGGCACCATCGGCCAGGCTTCGCGCATTTCCGGCGTGTCGCCGGCAGATATTAGTATCCTCGCCGTCTGGCTCAAGCGCAGCGGTTCGATGTCGGTCGACAAAACCGCTGTGGTGGATTCGAATGGTTGCTGCGACGAACTAGAGGAATGAGGGCAATCGCCGCCACGTGAAACTATCCTGGCAACGCTGCGACTTGAAACTCGCCCATGAATGGGCCACCGCCCGCGGTCGTACGGGCAAAACCATCCCCGTCATACTCACGGAGCTCACGACCGCCGATGGCGTTATCGGGCGTGGTGAGTCTTCTCCCATTTCCCGGTATAAAGAGTCCGTCGATTCGGTGGACACGTTTCTTAAGCGCGTAGATCCGCAAAAACTTTCCACCGCAGACCTCGCGCAGGCGATGGCCTATCTCGATTCACTTTCACCGCACGACAAATCTGCCAAGGGCGCCGTTGAGGTCGCCTTGCTGGATATCGCGGCCAAACAAGCACGCAAACCGCTTCACGAATTTCTGGGGCTGGGATTTCAAAACGATCATCACGTCACCTCGTTCACCATCGGCATCGATAAGCCAGCGATGATCCGGGAGAAAGTTTTGGCGGCGGAAAAATTTCCGGTCCTGAAAATTAAAGTTGGCGGCCCATCGGACAAAGACAACTGGCGTGGGCTGCGTGAAGTCGCGCCAAAAAAACAAATTCGTGTGGATGCGAACGAAGGTTGGAAAACGAAAGAAGCCGCGCTGGAGATGATCGAATGGCTCGCCACGGATGGTCATGTGCAATTCGTGGAACAGCCGTTACCCGCCGCCACGAGCATTGAAGATTGGGTCTGGCTCAAGCAACGCTCACCCTTGCCTATCTTCGCCGATGAATCATTTCATACCGCTGCGGATATCGTGCGCTGCGCCGAATGCTTTCACGGAGCGAATGTGAAGCTGTGCAAGACCAGCGGAATTATTTCTGCCGTGAATGCGCTTAAAGCGGCGCGTGGGCAGGGGCTTAAAACCATGCTCGGCTGCATGGTTGAAACGAGTGTATTGATTTCCGCCGCCGCGCATCTCGCGGAACTTTGTGACTATCTAGACCTCGATGGAAATCTGCTCATCACGAATGACCCATTCACTGGTGTGACAGAAAAGAACGGCCTGCTGTCGTTTGCGGACGCGCGCGAAAAATTTGGCCTGCGCGTAGCGCCGCGCTGATTTTCATATGGAGGTGCGGTGGCAGAGCGCAGCGTCGACGCCGCTTTCTTTTTACTGCATCCGTTGAATCCCAAAAAACCGGCGAATAATTCTCCCTCTCCCAAGGGAGAGGGCAGCGGTGAGGGGGAAGTGACCAACCGAAATAATTCCAGCATCGAAATCGCTCAGTATGCAAAACCTAATTCAAATCCCGCGTCTGGTCATTCTTCTGCCGCTTCATCGCAAAAAAATTCTGCAATATCGATCGGCACTCCGCTTCGCGCACGCCGGAGGTCACCTGGCATTTGTGATTCAGTGTCGGGAAATTTAGCAGGTTCAACGCACTGCCCGCCGCGCCGCCTTTCGCATCGCTCGCGCCGAACACCACGCGCAGCAGGCGTGTGTGCACAATGGCTCCCGCGCACATGGGACAGGGCTCTTTCGTCGCGTAAAGCGTGCAATCCGTCAATCGCCAGTCACCCACCACACTTTCTGCCGCAGTCAACGCCAGCATCTCCGCGTGCGCCGTCGCGTCCTTCAGCAACTCCACTTGATTGAACGCGCGCGCGATGATGCGTCCCTCGCGCACCACCACTGCGCCCACCGGTACTTCATCCGCCTCCAGCGCCTTCACCGCCTGGCGCAACGCCTCGCCCATGAAATATTCGTCGCTGTGCAGGTCGATGATCGGGTCTTCCATTCCCCTATTTGTAGCAGCCGAAGAGTGTCGACTCATGCAAAATCTTATTTGACAATGGTAACATAAATGATACTTTAAATTCAAGACGAAATGACCAAAGGACACGACATGAATACTAAATCTGAAAGAACAATAAGATGGGTACCATATTTGAAATTCGTGAATACTTTGAGAGAAATAATTCTCCTTTCGCCGACTGGTTCAACCCTCTCGACGCAGTAACGGCAGCAGCATTGATAAATATATTCGCCGCCTTGAAGCGGGAAATTTCGGAGCGCCAAAGCACTAAGTGAAGGCATCTTTGAAATACGAATGGATTTCGGTCCTGGCTATCGCGTGTATTACGGTCGCGATGGCAAGACCATCATAATTTTATTAGGCGGAGGCAGCAAACGACGACAAGCCGCTGATATCGCCGCCGCTATCGAACGTTGGAAACGATATAAAGATACAAAAAAAGACCATGGCCCTGACCCGTGAATATAAAGATACGGTGCTGGCGCGCATCAAACGCGATCCCAAGTTCGCGCGCGCCCTGTATGCTGAAGCGGTCAAGTCGCTCATTGAAGGCGAGACTGACGAAGGATTATCCATTTTGCGCGACCTGGTTCATGCGGGCATCAGCTTCAAACAACTCTCTAAGCAAACCGGCTTCGGAGAAAAAGCCTTACACAGAATGTTAAGCAGTCGTGGTAATCCGACCACACGCAACCTGTTCGCCATCACGAAAATAATCGGCGCAGATTTGGGTAGCCGGCTTGAAATTAAATTGGCTGCTTAAGGGATTCCTCAATCGTCCACTCGTTCCGCCCGTCCGGATAACAATGACAATGCGCCGCAAAAAAACCACCGCGATGTTCCCAGAACAGCGGCCATAATTGTTCCCGGTCTGTCTGCGGGATTTTCAACGAATCCAACTCCGCACGCTGAAAAAATTGAAAACGCCCTTCACGATGTTCAGCCGGGAGCGTTTTCAGCCGCGTCTTCACCTCGAACATGAACATCAACCAATGTGTATGGCCCTGGTAGCCGTGCTCACTGATGATGCCGGTCAAGTGCAGTTCGGAGGCCGTGAGCTGGATGTCCAATTCCTCGTGCGCTTCACGGCACGCACACGTATATGGTGATTCACCGATCTCCATTTTAAGTTTGCCGCCGCATGGACTCCAGAAACCGCGATTCGGTTCCTGCGTGCGCTCGAGCATCAACACGTCATCCTGCTCATTGAAGCAGTAAAGCAGCGACGCGACTTTGTATGGCAATGACACGCGGAAAGTGAACCAGAACCGCGCTTGGAGAAAAGCACCAATCGCAGTGCGTTTGTTCTAAGCTTGGAATCTAACGCTTACCTTGGTTATTCTTCGCGCTCTTATGAGTTCAAAGAATTTCAAGGTCGCCGCGTTGGCGGGCGATGGTATCGGCCCCGAAGTCATGCGCGAAGCCATCAAGGTTTTGCGCGCCACCGAAAAAAGGTTCGGCTTCAAACTTGAAATCACCGAAGCGCCCGTCGGCTGGGCCGGCATCGATGCCGCTGGTAAAGCGTTGCCCGACGCTACGCTCGCGCTCTGCAAAGCGTCCGACTCGATTTTGTTCGGCTCTGTCGGCCTGCCGGACCGCGACCCGACCATCCCCAAGGAAGAACGACCTGAGCGCGCCGCGCTGTTGCGCATCCGCAAGGAGTTCGGCCTGTTCGCCAATCTGCGTCCGGTCACGCTGCCCAAGGCGCTCGCGCATGCGTGTCCATTGCGGCCGGAACGCCAGGGTGATGGCATCGACATTCTCGTTGTACGTGAATTGACCGGCGGCATGTATTTCGGCCAGCCGAAAAAAACGGAAGAGATTCCCGGCGGCCATCGCGCCATTGATACGATGGTTTACACCACGCCGGAGATCGAACGCATCGCGCATGTCGCGTTCAAGGCCGCGCTATTGCGTCGCAAAAAAGTCACGAGCATCGACAAAGCAAACGTGCTTGAGAACGGCATACTCTGGCGCGATGTCGTCACCAAGGTCGGCAAACATTATCCCGGCGTCACACTGGAACACATGTTTGTGGACAACGGCGCGATGCAGCTCGTGCTCAAGCCCACGCAATTTGACGTGATGCTCTGCGAAAATATGTTCGGCGACATTCTCAGCGATGAAGCCGCCGCGCTCGGCGGTTCGCTCGGCATGTTGCCCAGCGCCAGCCTCGGCGCTACCAGCAGCGAACGCACGTTCGGCGTCTTTGAACCCGCCGGCGGCACCGCGCCGGACATCGCCGGGAAAAATCTCGCGAACCCCATCGCGCAGATTTTGTCCTCTGCACTCATGTTGCGTCACAGCTTCGCCTTGAACGACGCGGCTGCGGCCATTGAGAAGGCCGTGGCGCGCGCGATAGAGCAGGGGAATCGGACGGGAGATATCTTCAATCCTGCGGAAGCGCACGCCCACAAAGTGGGCACTCGCGAGATGGGTGATGCGATTGTGGCGGGGATTTGATTTCTGCTTCGGACAGCGGTTGTGCCCCGCTGAGCGGGACCAAGCCGCAGCGCGTGGCCCGCGTAAATTCATCGGATAATTACGTCGTCTCACGTTTTAGCGAAGCGCTGCGGCTATTCCCGCAGGACGGGACATAGCCGCTGCCCGTAAATTATTAGCGCTGCACGCGTGCCCCGCCGCCCTTCATCAATTTCTCGACCTCGTCCTTGCCGGCCATGGAAGTATCCCCTGGCGTGGTCATGGCCAGTGCGCCGTGCGCCGCGCCGTAATCCACGGCCTTCTGCGCGTCACCGGTCGTCATCAATCCGTAGATGAGCCCGCTGGCGAAGCTATCGCCGCCACCGACGCGATCGAGGATTTCGAGGTCCGGATATTTCCGGCTCTCGTAAAATTTTCCACCCATCCACGCGATCGCTGCCCAGTCGTTAACGGTCGCCGTCTTCGCGGCGCGCAATGTGGTGGCCGTGGCCTTGAAATTCGGATACGCCTTCACCGCCGCCTCGATCATCTTCTTGAACGCGCTCACATCGATGTGCAGCAGATGTTCGTCCGCGCCATCCACGTGGAATCCGAGGCAGGCGGTGAAATCTTCTTCATTGCCGATCATCACGTCCACGTACTTGGCGATCTCTTTGTTCACTTCCTGTGCGCGCATCTGTCCGCCGATGGATTTCCAGAGCGACGAGCGATAGTTCAGATCGTAACTGACGATGACGCCGTGCTGCTTGGCTTTTTGAACGGCTTCGATGACCAGTTTGGGCGTGGTGTCGCTGAGCGCGGCGAAGATGCCGCCCGTGTGCAGCCAGCGCACTTCCTTGAAGATGGCGTCCCAATCAAAATCGCCGGGCTTAAGCTGCGACGCCGCAGTATTGCCGCGGTCCGAAACACCGACCGCGCCACGCACACCGAAACCGCGCTCGGTAAAATTCAAGCCGTTGCGCGTCACGCGGCCGACGCCATCGAACGGCAGCCATTTGATGAACTTGGTGCAGACCCCGCCCTGCAAAATACAATCCTCGAGCAACCGGCCCACGTCATTATCCGCGAACGCAGTGGCCACGGCCGTCTTCATGCCGAAACACCGGCGCAATCCGCGCGCCACGTTATATTCGCCGCCACCCTCCCACACTTTGAATTCGCGCGTGGTGCGGATGCGCCCTTCGCCGGGGTCGAGGCGGAGCATGATCTCGCCGAGCGAGAGGAGGTCGTATTTGCAGGAGTCGGCTGGTTTGATGTTCAAAGTTGACACGATACACGACCGCCGAAGGGGATATGCCTCTGCGGTTAGGAGAGTCTGCGCGTAAAACAGTTTGCGCTCAATAATTTTCCGTCAGGCGATAAATCAAATAAAACATCTGCCCTAACGCATGGGCAGCGGCTATGTCCCGCAGGCGGGACTAGCCGCAGCGCTTTGTTTCGTGTGAGATGGAGAGATTATCTTGAGATTAAACCACATCTACGCGCTGCGGCTGGTCCTGCGGACACAACCGCTGTCCGCGCAAAAGAAAAAAGGCCCGCATTTGGCAGGCCTTGTCCCGGGAAATGAGTGAAAAATCAGAACCGGATATCGAGGCCCAATCCGCCGCCGCCGTCGAACTTGTGGTAAGTGTAAACTGCAGAATAATCATTCAGGCGGATCTCATAATTCGCAAAGACCCGTGCCGAGATGTTCTTCGTGAAGTAATACGTCGTGGTCAGGCCAAACGTATTGATCTGATCCTGCCGCGTCTTGGGAATCGAGGTGGTATCGGTGAAGTGCGGGTAATCGGTGAATTGGAAGCGATACATCGGCTGTATGACGAGCTTTCTGATAGGCTCCCAGGAGGCCGAGAGCAAAATAGAGGCATCGAACCGGTCATTGACGAATGTGGGTTGGTGAGTAAGCCGAGGCGTTTCTGTCCAGTGATATCCGACCGAAGCGCCAGCGCTGAGAATCAGTTTATCAGAGATGGGGAAAACACGTTGGAGGCCGAGGCTTGGGACATATTCGCGATACGATTCAACATAGTTGGGCTGGCTCAATAGGCGGGTGAAATCGAACTCGCTATATACCTGCCAGTTGCCGAACTGATAACGGGCGGTGGCGAAGGCTGTTTGCGCGTTGAAATCCAGCCGGTTCAAACCGGATCCATTAGTTCCGCCCGAACCGGAACCATCCAGCCCATAGTTGAACCATTGGCTGCGAAATCCGACCGCCACGGCCATTTTTCCCGAGCCCAGCGCGAATGCTTCCGGTGCGAACGCGGCCTGGATGGTGTTCACAAAAATCGCTCCATCCTGCTTGCCCTTGTCGGAAAGCAAGAGGTTGTCCGAATAAAAATATTGGCTGTCCGCCACGACTTCAAGCCAGGTCTTGCGCGGTGCGCCGGCCTTCAGGATGTGCTGTGGACCGACGTCGGCATTTTCCCCGGGATAGATTTCCGGTGCCTCCAGGTTGGTGCTCAAATCCAACATCCGGGGGTTCTGCATCTCGTTCCCCCGTTGGGTTTGCTCAAATTGGTTGATGGGAACAGTTGTTTGTGCTTGTAGCGCTGATGAAACGAGAATCGCCGCAGCAATGCCCGCCAGCAATGTTTTGATTTTCATGTGGTTGATTCGCCCTGGCTAACACCTTATGGACTCGCGTGAGTATGAATACCGATACTCGAATCTGGATTATTGATATATTGGCTTCGATTAGCCTCGGAGAGAGCAATGCCATTTACTTCCACGCCATGCACCATATTGACGTCGCCACGCACAATGGCTGCATCTGTATTAATGTTTGGCGCAACGATACCGGTTTGGCTGGTGATAATGGTTCGGCCACCAGGGAGATCGACATCCGTCAGGACAACGGTGCGCGCGGAAATGTTCACATCCGTGAACGATGAAAGATCCATCGAGCTGAGGTTCGCATCGCCTCCGGCATTGAATGTTCCAGTATTGCCCAACAGGTTGCAATTATCCACAGTCAGTGACCCAGCCAATGCCGTGAAGGTCACGTTACCATTGGGAGCATGGATGGTAGAGCCGCTCACGTTCACGTCGCCATAGCCGAAAGCCGTTACGCCACTGTTGCCCGTGATGGTCGAGTTCATGATCGTGAGAGACGGAGTCGCCCCCACACCGTTGGGTTCAGACAGCATATAAACATCGCTGCCGGCACTGATGGTTGTTCCGGAGATGGTCATGTTGTTGTCCTGAGAAAAGAAATGAACAAAACCGCCGGCGGTGAAAGAACCGCCGGTGATGCTCATGTCAACCAATGTGCCGAAATCGAGCGAACCGGTGTTGTTGAAGGTCACTGAATTGAAAACCATGCTGCCTCCAGAAAAGACTCCCAGGTAATTGGCGTTGGCTGAAATGGTCGAGCCGGGGGCGATGTTGAGGCTGCCCAAAATCGCGTTCAGGAAAATATTCTGGCCGCTGGCATTGTCGAAAGAAAGCGAGCCAGTGATATTAATATCCTGCGCCGCGACAAAATCGAAATAGGATAAAGCGGCATAAGGAGTCATGTCGATGTCCGGCGTGTTGATGGTGATATAGCGCCCGAAAAATCCCTGGAATGGATTGTGCAAAAATTGAGTCACCTCATCATTGAAAAGTGCGACGATGTCAAAGGGTCCATTCGGGCTGACGAACACGTGGAAAGGGTTGAGCACGGCGTCTTTGATCGTTATCGGCACCGACAATGCCCAGGCGGCAAAGAGTGCATCCGATGCCGGATCGATCAAAGAGCCCGGTCGGTTCTGAGCGGGTTCGACGAACAGCCCATCAATTGTGATAAATCCACCCTCTGCAGCCACCGGCTGAAATTCGGTGAGAGCAGTGAAGTAATTTTGTAGGACGCTGGCATCCACGGTCTGCACACCGGTCGAGGTTCCTTTATCGCCCACGATCAAGCCGGTGTCCTTGAGTTTGTCCTTGTTGATGAGCTTGAGCTGCTTTTCGATCTCGTCATTGATCTTGCCCTGGGAATCCAACGCATGGTTAAAGCCGTTCAACAGTTTGCTGCCTTTGGTCTGCTCGTCCAATCGAAAGACGATGACCGGCGAGGTGCCTCCGCCCGGCAGGACGAAGGTCATCTGGCCAGCGTTCAACGTCTGACCGAGGCCATTCAGAAATTTGACCTCCGCGGTGCCTTCGAGCACGAGCACTTTGAATCCGCCGTCCGGCGTGGTGCTGACCACGATGGTGGTTCCGAGCACGGATGCTGTGGCCGAACCGGTCTGCACCGTGCCGCCGCCGCGGCCTTTTGGTGAGTGGAAGAGCACGCTGCCTTTTTGCAGGTCGATGGTGCGGTTCGCCGGGTCAAAGGAGAAAACGGTGTTCGCCCCGACGCGAGTGATGGTCTGGTCATCGGCGGTCAATTCCGCGCGCGAATTCGGTCCCGTGCGCAAGATATCCGGCACCTTGAAGACACCATCCACCAGGGCGGGCGTGGCGTTTTGATCGGTGCCGATGACCTGCACGTCATTGACGATCTGCGTGAACTTGGATTGCTTCAGGTCGATCGCGGCGCGGCTGGAAAATAAAGGCAGGCAGGCGAAAGCCAACGGCAAAAAAAGGGCAGACCTCTTCATAGAATAAACTTGGTTTTTGGACTCTCTCGAACTCAGCTAATCTTAAAATAAGATGTCGTTACCTGCAATGGTTTATTTCCCGCCGTGCTCGCGAAAACTACGGATAATATTATGTAAAAGGACTGATGACGATTGGTCGGTTTTTTGCATGGTTTTGAACGCGGCTTGTTTTTCTTTGACACAAGAGGAGCGATGCCATTGTTTTGTTCCTCACCATGAGCTACCGGCGAAAAACCTGGCGGGAAAAACTCGCGGACGACAAAGGCTTTCCCAAAGTTTTCCGCATCGCAGCCAGCAAGCGGAAGCACTGGGGCACGGGGGCCATGGTCATCCCATCGCCGCGTGAAGTGGATGCGCTCATGCGCGAGGTGCGCAAGGGACGTTTGACGACGATCGATGAATTGCGCAAGACGCTTGCGCAACGCCACGGCGCTACGCTCGCCTGTCCCATCACCACCGGAATCTTTGCATGGATCTCGGCGCATGCGGCGGAAGAAGCCAAAGCCGATGGCGCAAAGCACATCACGCCTTATTGGCGTACGCTGAAAACGAAAGGCGAATTGAATCCCAAATACCCCGGTGGGTTGGCGGGATTGAAGCGACACCTCGCGGACGAAGGGCACAAAGTGGTCCGAAAAGGGAAGCGTTTCTTTGTAGAAGGCTTTGAAGGCAGGCTCGCAAAGCTCCGCGCTTGATATTCTCACGCTTGACCGGCACAGGCGCTCATGTAACGCTGGCGGCGTTATGTTAAAAAAATTTCTACCACTCCTGCTCGCGCCGCTGCTCTTGGCCGGGTGTCGTTCCACGTTGACGAATCTTTCCGCCATGTCCCAGCCGCGCAACGCCAACAACGCTTATAACGTCGAAGTCGCGCTCGACAGCAACCAGCAAAGTATGCTGTGGGGGACGATCAAACCCTACGTGAAGGTGGGCGACCAGTTATTGCCGCTGCGCCAGACGCCGCTGATGACCAATCGCTGGGAAGGATTGATCCCCGTTCCGCCGGATGCGAAGGCGGTGGAGTATCAATACAAGTTCGACTTCGGTTACTACAACATGGGCACGCCGAAGACGGACAGTGTCCAGTCACGCAAATACACGCTGCACATCATTGAGTAGTTTACTTGTCGGGGTGCAGCATATGCTGGCCGTAGGCGGGCGTGGGGATTTCCTTCGGCTCGTATAATTTTTTCGCGTACTTCTGCGCGGCGCGCAGTGACAGGTCGGCCAGCCGTAACGTCGCATCCGCTTCGCATGCGATGATGGCGCCGCCATTCAATTCTACCGAACGCACTTCGTAACCGGAATCCGAGGTGAGTTCAAAAAGCAACATGTCCGTGCCGCTGCCGCCGGCGTAATTCGCCGTGCCGCCGCCACGGATGGAGACGGTTGGCTTGCCTTTCACGGTGACGGGTTCGCTGAATTGCAGGGCGATTTCGCCATTTTCCACCCGCAACATCTTCACCACGGGGCCGGTTCCGTTTTCGGGGTTCCATTGGTTGTTAAAGGTCCAGGCGGCGGTGATCTTTTTCGGTTTGGGCGCGCCGGGCGCGGAAGCCAAATTATCGGCGAACCACGCATAATCGCCGCCTACACGATGGCAGTTGTAAAAATATTCGCGCTCGCCGTGGAGGTTCACTTTATCGAGATCGGCATTGCGCTTGAGGTCGGCATCCGTCACTGCCGCGCCGCCGAGCGGATAGATGACGCGGTGGATGGGCTTATCGGCCATCATTGAAGTGAAGCGGCAATCGAGGAAATAAAACTGCGCGTCGACGTGATGCCGGCCGAGATTGAAATCGTTGGTGCCGTCGAAGTGGCAGTTGCGCAGGACGAATTTCATGTCGGGGTCCACCTTGCCGTCATGCCAGACGGAGGCGGTGTCTTTGTATTCGTAGAAATTGCAATCGGTGACGTAACACCAGCCGCGCGGGCAGACGAAATCCACCGAGCCGCTGAAATTACAGCGCGCATGATAATAACGGCCTTTGTCGCCCAGCCAGAGTGAAACGGTATCCGCACCGTGGCTGAATACATCGCAATCCACGATGACGGTACGGTCGCCGGTGCCGTAGATGGTGAAGGCGTGCGGCCCGATGATGCCGGCGGTGTTCTCCGCCGTGAGATTTTCCAGGACAAAATCGTCGGCGCGATTCAGGTTGATGACCGCACGGCCGAGCTCATCGGTCTTGGAATTAAATGCTTCATTGTCCTGCGGAAATTCGATGCGTGTGCCGGTGCGGCTCTCGCCGCGCAAGCTGACGAAGGAGGCATCCACGCGGATCTTTTCGTGATATGTCCCGTTCTTGACGAGCACCACAATGCGCTCCTGGTTGGTGTCCGGAATGGATTGGACGGCGGCCTGGATGGTCCTGAAATCACCTGAGCCATCGGCAGCTACGACGATATCGGGCTTCGGCAGGCTGGCGGCAAACGCAGCCCAGGACGAAAGCAGCAGCGCCATGACGATGGTGTGAAGTCTCATGCGCAAAAGCATCCGCCAAAATTTTTTGGAGACAAGCAAAGAATGCCACAGGCTGGGCTTGCTTCGCAGGCCGGGACAGCGCGCTATCCCTAGCTTGAATGAAACCACTATCACTTGTTATCCACTTTAGGAGCGCCGAATTGGAAGAGGCGCTTCACCTCGCCCCAGCGACTGGGACGCAGGCACATAAACCGCAGCATCCAGAAATCGCCATGCACGCGAAAACCTTTGATGCGTTTCCGCCACTCGCGCACGTGCGGCATCATCTTGAACGCCTCGGCCACCGCGCCGATGTAGGATTTGCGCACATGGCTCCAGCGGCGTACGAGGAAGAGGCTCGCCGTCGCTTCCGCCATCAGCAAAAACAGGTGTGGTATCAGCAATAGCAATAGGAAGCTGTGGCAGTTCTTCAGCAAGAACAGCACGCCATTGCGGTTGGCGAGGAAGCGTTTGAAATCTGTCGTGCGCGATTCCACGTGTTTGGTGCCCCCGGCCGGATTCGCCACGGCCGCACCACGATGATGCACTCGCGCATCGGGCACATAAACGAGCTTGCCACCCGCGATCCACACACGCCACGAAACATCCGTCTCATCGCAATAGATCAACAGCTCCGGCGCGAAGCCGCCTATCTTGCGGAACATTTCCGTACCCACTAGCAGACTGCAACCCGGCGAGGCGAAAATCTCTCGCGGCCCCTTGGGCTGGCTCATCTCCGACGTCATCCCAAAAATATCCAGGCCCGGTGACCCGGCGTTCTGGAAATGATTGTCATCGTAATCCAGCACCAGCGGCGAGGCGCCGTCCGCACCGGCGGCGACTGTCCCCTTGTAAAGGTTCTCCAGGCAATCCGGCTCCAGCCAGGTGTCGTTGTTCAGGAACAGCACGAACTCGCCGGTCGCCGCCGCCGCGCCGTTGTTGTTCGCGCCACAGTAAAAAAGATTCGCCCCGTTCTGCACCACCTTGCCGCGGCCCGTGCGCGCCAGCCAGTCCGCCGCGAATTTATCCGAGCCATCCGCGGATTTGTTGTCCGTCACGATGACCTCGATGCGATCGAATGCCGTCTGCTTCTCCAGCGATTCAAAACAACGCGGCAGCCATTGCATGCCGTTGTAATTGAGAACGATGACGCTGATGATGGGGCGCTTGGGTTTTGCGTCGCTCATGTTGCCGCTACGCTCCTGATGAAAAACGCCGTGCCCATCTGCGCGCTCTCTTCGATGGTTTTGACGTATGTGAAACCATGCGGCGCAAGAAAAGCTTTGATGCCGTCCAGCGTGGCGCCCCACGTGTGCCACTCGATGAGGATGGAATCCACGAGTTTGAGGAAGTTCGTTTCTGCGCGCAGGAAATTCATCTCCGAACCTTCCACGTCAATCTTCAGGACGTTACAGCGCGTTTCACCGAAATGTTTCCGCCAATGTTCTTCGATGCTCACGCACGGCACCGAGATTTTGGTCCATTTTCCCGGCAGATTTTTTTTGGCTTCTTCCGTCAGGTGGCTGGTGGAACAGATATTCGATTCGTACAGGTAAAATTCCGCCGAGCTTCCCACGTTGCCTTCACCCACGATCCCATGAATACCAAAAACCTCCGGCATCCCGTTCGCTTGCGCGTGCCACCGCGCTTCAGCAACGGCGTCAGGATTGGCGTCCAGCATCAAGCCCTTCAATTTACGTCCGGAAGCCAGATGCGCCAGCCAACAGGTGAAATAGCCGACATTGCAGCCCAAATCCACGAATGTGGTGAAGTTTTTCGGCAACAGTGATGCGTCGTACAGGTTGCCTTTCTCGAACATCTCCGCCGCCAGCGGAATACTCTCCACGCGGGTCGCGCGATACACGATTCCACTGCCGGGCAATCGTTTCGTCACCGGATGCCCGCGCAACCACCAATTGACGAGCCGGTGCAGGCCCAGAAAACGAACAATGCCCCGCACGACAGCGGAGCGCGAAAACATGGTGATCAGCCGGCGCATGAACGATGGTTAAATTTCTTCAGCTCAGGACCGCTAAGGATACGGGTTCAACCGGCCTTATTTCTTCTTTTCCTTCAACATCACGGCCACGTGTTGCTCATTCCGGTGATAGCCGATGAAGTCGCAATCCAGCCCGGTTCGTTCCAGAAATTCCATGAACGCCTTGTATTCGCCCTCCTGCCATTCCGGATAATTGAAGTAGTCGTCAAACACGATGACCGAGCCCGGTTTCAAGCGCGGTTCGAGCAGTTCCAGCACGGTCTTGGCCGAGGAATACAGGTCCGAATCCACGTGCATATACCCGATGACCCCGGGATTTGCTTTCAAAAAGCCCGGCAACGTTTCATTGAACCATCCCTTCACCAACGTCACATTCTTCCGCACTTTGGGCAGTTTGGGCACGGCGAACGCGCCTTTTTCACACGTGTCCCGCCAGCGTTCCGGCAATCCTTCAAACGAATCAAAACCGTAGATGGTCTTGTCCGTAAGTTTCGCGAGGTGATTGATGGAATAACCCATGAAAACCCCGAATTCGAGGATCAACCTGTCTTTCGAGATGTCCGCAATCTTGAACGCCTTGGTCAGCAGTTCCTTCTTTGTGCCCACCGAATCCACATCCAGCATGTGTTTCTCGACGTAATCCACTGTGGTGGCCAGCGCGCGCCGTTGACGTTCCAACGGGATATTCATCGCCGCCTGTTCCAGCGATACGCCCATCAGCCACCGCACGAATCTCGAAAAAATTATGTACCCCTGGAAAATGATTTTCCTGGTTCGAAAGCGCAAATTCTTAAACATAGAATCCGGTCATGAAATCGCAAAAACTGCCAAAAGAAAAGCCTTGTTTTGTGACCTTTAGGACGTTCTCCGTGGATAATCGTTGACGCGGTTTCCCTTCCGCACCGATATTAAAGCCAATCTATGCCGGAAAATTGCTCCTATCTCATCTCGGGTGGCGCGGGATTCATCGGGTCGCACCTCATCGACCTCCTCCTCGCGGACCCGGCCACGCGCGAGATCCGCGTCCTGGACAATTTTTCCTCTGGCCGTGAGGAGCATCTAAAACATCACGCCAACGATAAGCGTCTCAAGGTCTATAAAGTCGAGCTCCTGGAACTGGAGAAAATCGTCCCGCACTTTCAAGGCATCGACCAGGTCATCCATCTTGCGGCCAATCCTGACGCGCGTTGGGGCATCGATAACACCCGCCTCGACCTTGAGCAGGAAACCATCGTTACTTACAACGTCGTGGAATCCATGCGGCGGAGTGGTGTGCCGCGAATCGCTTTTTCCAGCTCCGGCACGGTGTACGGCGACGTCGGCACCACTGTCACCCATGAAACGCTCGGCCCGGCGCTGCCGGTGAGTCTGTACGGCGCAGGCAAAGTTGCGTCTGAAGGTCTCATCTCCGCGTTCTGCGGCACGTTTGGTTTACGCGCTATCATTTTGCGCTTTGGGAATATCGTCGGCGAACGCACCACGCACGGTGTCATCTACGATTTCATCCGCCAGCTCGCCAAAAAATCCAGTGACCTCACCGTGCTCGGCAACGGCCACCAGGCCAAGCCGTACGTCTACGTGCGCGACCTGGTCGGTGCGTTGAGATTCGCCGCACAGAAGTGTGGCACGCTGGAAAAATCTAAATTTGATGTCTTCAACGTCGCCCCTCCCGGCGGCACCTCCGTGCGCTTCATTGCCGATGATCTGATCAACCAGCTCGGCTTCAAAGGTCACACGCAGATCCACTATGGCGAGTCAGCTGGTGGTTGGGCGGGCGATGTGCCGCAATCCCGCATGGATTCGTCCAAGATCGAAAAGGCTGGCTTCAAGCTGCCGCGTTCGTCGGATGACGCCGTGGGTTATTCCATCAGCCGCATCCTCGAATGGCTGGGCAAACGCGGCGAGGCGCAGGATGGTTTGCGCCTGCCCGCAGACGCGAAGTTGAATCTGCGGTTTAAGTAAACGGTTAATTTGCCCCTATGCCCTCGCCTGCTTGCGGGTGAGGGGAATCTCCCGCTCCAGCGGGACTGATCAAGAAGGCAAATCCAAAATCATCAGCTCATGCGGTCTCGATGACCTTGAGAAATTTGGCCTGGGTTGCTTCCCACGAATTTTCGCGCCGGAAATCCGCGAGCGGCATCTTGTCCAAATAATTTTCGCCAGCGCGCATCCGCAAAATCTCTTTTTCCGCCGCTGCCTGAAAGGCCGCCAAATCGAACGGCGGCGCATATCGCACAAAATCGCCGAACAACGGGCGGATGTTCGGGATGTCATATGCGAGAATCGGCGTACCGCAGATTATGGCCTCGCCCACCACGCGCGGGCTGCCTTCATGCCGGCTCGGCAACAAAAACAACCGGCTGGATTTCAGCAGACGTACCTTTTCCTCCTCCGAAACAAATCCACCGAATGTCACATTGCCTTCGATGCCCAATTCCTTCACGCGCGGCAGCAATGCGTCTCGCAGATTCCCGATGAACAACACCTTGAAATTTTCCAGGCGCTTCGCTAGGTACGCCAGCGTCGCCAGCAGGTCATCAACGCCCTTTTGCCGGTGCACTCGCCCTATCCACACCGTGTCATAAATGCGCGTCTGCGCTGGTACTGCATCCGCCGTGGCAAAATCAAATCCTGAAACCAGCGTCCGTTCACTAGGCAAAACCCCCAACCGGTCCAGGCGTGGTTCCATCAATGGATGCAGGTAAAAGATATGTTTGTTCGCGCATCTGGCGAATCGGCGCAGCGACCGTTCCTGGCTTGCCCAGTAATGCAGCGACGCCACGCGCATCGGGTCCACATCCGGTCTGCTCGCCGTGATGATCTGGCCCAATCGTGGCGCTTCCATGTGTAGCACCATCATCTTGCGCTTGGCCGCGCTGCGCGAAAGCGGCAGCACATCGAACCAATAATCACTCACCGCATAAGCGACATCCTGCGGCCTGAGGTTGTTGAGCAACTTGAGTGTCTGCCGGTAGCGCCGGTAAAAATCGCGGAACATCGCGAACTGCCCGCCCAGTCCGCCCTGGTTTACTTTGCCCATCGGCGCGTCATCCGTAAGCGTGACGTGGCCGGGAATTTTGTGTTGCGCGAGCACTTCCTTGAGCGCATGGCCGCCGAAAAAATTCAGCTCATGTCCCGCTCGCGCCGTGGCGTCCGCCAGCTTCAAGAAATGGATGTCCCCGCCAGCGATATTCGTGCTGAAGATGCCGTTGACGAAAAAATGAACTTTGGCGCGCACGGGTTTTTCAGAGCGTCATTTTTTCAGCTCTTCTTTGGGCTTTTCCAGCTTGGGTGGTTTTTTCGAAGTCTCCAACTCTTGCTTCACCTGCAATTCCTTGATAAGCCCCTTGTCCTTGCCCCGCTTCCGATACGTCTGCACGCCCCAGGCATTGCCGAGCACGCTGCTGATGCTGGCCGGCACATGCCATAACCAGCGCGGGTCGCCATCGCGTATCAATCCTAAAAAAGTGTGGTAGACCGGCCCCACAAACGTGACGCAGTAAATCCCCGCCATCCACAAAGGCACCGGCGGCCTTTCCTTCATCCAATTACTCTTGGCTTCCTCCTGCACGCGCAGGAAATGAACCGTTGCCCGGCGGCGTTTCTTGATGAAGCCCCACAGCGTCTGGATGTAGTAATGATGCACGCCGCGTCCCCGGATGCGCAGCCACTCGCGCTTGCCCGCGCGCATCAGATTCATCGCCGCGTGCGTGTCCTGGAAATGTTCGCCCGCCCGCACCGATTCCAGATCTGCGCGCCGGAAAACAAATCCGTTCGCGCCCAAGGGATACGACAACGAACCACCGCGCAACGTCCATCGCTCAACTTCGCCATCCCGCGCCACCAGCTTTGGGTTCGTACTCATCAACCAGCAGATGGGGTCGCTGATATGCAGTAATTCCGTCAGGTAACCACAGAAGGGCGTCATGTCAGGTGAGGACGGATAATACGCCTCCACGCCGAGCGCTTGTGGATTCTTCGCCAATGCCATCACCGCCAGCTCAATATAATCCGGATGAGTTATCTGATTGTCCGCATCCACGAAGACGATGTATTCCCCCGTGGCATGGCGCACGGCAAGACGTTTGCCCTCTTCCATGTTCTTGCCATCGTCATCCAGCACAACCGCTCCGTACTTGGCGGCGATCTCCCGCGTACGGTCGGTGGAATGCGCATCCGCGAGGATGATTTCGTATCTGTCGCGCGGATAGGTCTGCCGGGCAATAGAGGAAAGCGCATTCTCCAAGAGGCCTTCGACATTGAGCGTAGGCATGACAAAACTCACCTTTGGCAAAGGTGAGCTGGTGTCGGCGCCCGACGTCATGCACACAGTCTAGCGAGCGCCAGGACTGAATTCAAACGCGGTCGCGAAATTAAATTGGATGCCCGCGCCTTGATGTATAAGCTGTTTCGAGCATTGAATTATGAAGAGCGCCACGGCTTTGACCTTTGAACTGCTGAAGAACGGCTGTGATCCGGCCCAGATCGTTGTGAAACTGGCTTTGCGCAAGGCATTGGCAGATTGCGAGAGCGTGCTGGATGTAGGCTGCGGTTCTTCGCCCACTATGCGGTTATTGGGTGTTACTCATCCCGTAGGGTTCGAGGGCTATAAACCCGCCGTGGATGAAGCCCTGCGCCTGAAGACCCATGATGAAATGATTCAGGGCGATCTCCGGGAACTCAGTAAGTTCATCAAACCCAAGCAGTTTGACGCCTGCATCGCCCTCGATGTGATCGAGCACGTGGTCAAAGAGGACGGCTTGAAGATGATTAAAGACATGGAGCAGGTCGCCCGGAAAAAAGTCATTTTCTTCACGCCCTGTGGATTCCTGCCGCAACGCCACTCAGCCAACGACGACCTTCAGGAACATCTTTCCGGCTGGGAACCCGATGAAATGCGGCGTCATGGCTATCATGTGACCGGTTTGCTCGGACCTAAAAAATTGCGCGGGGAATATCATTCACTCAAAGGCCATCCGCGCGCCTTCTGGGGAATGGTTTCATTGATGGGCCACTTCTTCAGCACCCGCAATCACCCGGAAAAAGCAGCCGCAATCCTTTGTGTGAAGACGCTTTCATGACTTGGGAGTCTTTGTGGTGGAAAGCCTGATCTGGACTAGTATCACCCAAACTCAGGATGACGGGTCTCAAGATTTTTGAAAGATTCAGTCCTCTTCGCCCGAGCTATTCAAGACCAGTACATAGCACATAATAATTAACCTTCAGGTCGGCTAATACGATTTTGTCCGGCCTGAAGCAAAATCTATGCTTTTTTACTTAGATAATAGTCACTGATATTAATGGATAAGATATATATGCCCCTGGTTAAATTATTCGTAAATAACAGTAAATAAGCTACTTGCATGTTTATTACAACACCACACAATCCCCAAAGGACAACCGTTGCTGAATTGTCACCCTCTTTGGCCAATAAACATCTTAATATCAGCTTGTCTAAAACGCCTAAATCATTACAATTTGCTCATTATAACTCAGGAACCCAGTCTCTCCCGGATGAAGGATGATATGAAGAAACTACAAAGAACTACTACGCACGTCCTGTCGTTTATTTTCTCCCTTTTGGCCAGTGCATTCATGATGACTGCACACGGCTCAAACGGCACGTGCGCAAACGAAACCGTTTACTCTTCGCTGGTCAATGGCAGCTTTGAAAACGGCCTGACTGCCTGGTCATACAATTCCGGGATGTACACCATCGGTGGCTCGCCAGCCATCGGTGTGGATGGCGCTTCCGCCGGCGATCTGGGCGGTGGCGGCGTCACCGGCACCAAAGTCTGGCAATCCGTGACAGCTTTGCCCGGCGGCAACTATGCTTTGAGTTTCTATTCAGCCGTCAATGGCAGCCTCAACGATGTGGCTGTCGGCCGCGTGGAAGTAGAGGATACCGATAGCAACATCATCGCCAGCCTGACCTTCACCAATGTCTGCCCCGGCTCGGTGTATGACACCAATGGCTTCACGCTGCATACTCTCTCTTTCACGACGAGTTCCAATACCACTTGCATGACCATCCGGTTCCTCGATCTCACGCCCAATGGCGCGACTATCGACCTGGCCATTGATGACGTTGTTCTAGGGATTGCGACGGCTCCGCCCATTCCCGGCTTGATTTCGTGGTGGCCGGGCGAAGGGAACGCCAATGACGTCATTGGCACCAACAACGGCGTGTTACAGAACGGCCTGGGCTTTGCCGCCGGTGAAGTCGGTCAGGGCTTCAACTTTGATGGCATCGATGACACCATCACGGTGCCTCCTTCCAGTTCTTTGGATGTCGGGACCAACAACGTGGGCTTCACCCTCGAATGCTGGATCAATCCCACCGATGTGATCAGCCAGCATCCCCTCTTTGAGTGGATGGGCGAATCCAACAACCTCAGTGATAACGGCGTGTTGTTCTGGGCTCCGGCGGGCGATGCAAAAACGCTGTGCGGAAACATCCTCGATACGACTGCCCAATCTCACATCATCACCTCCCCAGTAGTGCTGCAGACCAACGTCTTCCAGCACGTCGCGCTCACCTTCGATAAAGCCTCGGGTATCGCTAATATCTATTACAATGGCGCACTGGTGCAGACCGCCAGCCTGGGCACCTACTTCACCCCGAAAACCAGCAACGCCCTGCTTCTCGGCCGCCGGGCGGCCACGGACAATTGGTTCTTCTCCGGCATTCTGGATGAACCCAGCCTCTATGGCCGCGCGCTCTCCTCCAACGAGATCGCCGCCATCTATAATGCCGGCTCGGCTGGGAAAACAATCCCAACATTGCCTTTGATCACCAAACAACCGGCCAGCCAAACGGTCGGCTCCGGCAGCAATGTGACCTTTAGCGTGAGTGCCACTGGTGTTGCGCCGTTGGGTTATCAATGGTCCGAGGGGATTACCGCCATTACAGGGGCCACCAACGCGACCCTCACCCTGGTTGGTGTGCAAACGGCTGACGCTGGAACTTATTTCGTGACGGTCAGCAATCTTTTCGGATCCGTCACCAGCTCCAACGCCACCCTCTCGGTCGTCGGTCTGGCTCCAAACATTATCACCCAACCCCATGGCAGCACGGTCTACGCGGGTGTGGGCGTCACCTTCTCCGTCGTTGCGGGCGGCTCTCTCCCCTTGAGTTATCAGTGGCAGCTTAATAGTTCCAATATCTCCGGCGCCACCTCGGCCAGCTACTCCATCGCCAGCGTGGCGGGAACCGATGCGGGCAACTACAGCGTTGTGGTCACCAATTTATACGGCAGTGTCACCAGTTCAAACGCGGCGCTGGTTGTCACGGTTCCGGCCCTCACAATGAGTGATGACTTCGAGCCCGGCATTGATTTGACCCAGTGGTCGGCGTTCAGTGGAACCGTCCTCGCCACCAATTATGGTGGTTACGTTTCTCCGACCCACTCGCTGTGGTTCGGTGGCACTGGCTCAAGGTCGGCCACCACACATCTTTTGAACACGGTTGCAGGCGGGCAGATAGCCTTCTATCTGCGCCTGGCTTATGGATCCTCATCCACTTGGGAAATGCCCGACCTTCCCGGCGAAGGCATCACCTTGGAATATTCGACCAACCTTGGGACCAATTGGGTCGCGATCACGAATTACATCGTGCTGACCCCATACACGAACTGGAGTTCGCAATCCATAACGATACCCGTCGGCGCCAAAGCGCCCGCCACCCTGTTCCGTTGGCGCCAGTTGTCCAATTCCGGCGCCGGTTTCGATAACTGGGCCCTCGATGACATCAATATCGGCGCGAACGTCAGCGGGAATGCGCCTCAGATCACTGTGCAACCGGCAAACAAGACGGTTGCCGTTGGCAGTAGTACCTCGTTCAGCGTGACAGCGGTTGGCACCTCACCCTTGAATTATCAATGGCGCATTGGTGTCTCCAACATCTTCGGCGCTACCAACGCAACGCTCGCCCTGCCCAATGTGCAATTGGCGAGCGCAGGAACCTACCAGGTGACCGTCACAAACCTCTACGGTTCAGTGAACAGCTCCAATGCGGTTCTCACCGTGACCAATGCTATTGCAGGCACCGCGCCTTCGATCACGGGGCAACCGGCCAATAGGACCGTGGCGGTTGGCAGCAGTGCCTCGTTCAGTGTGACCGCCACCGGCACCGCCCCCCTGAAATATCAATGGACCTTGAATGGGACAGGTATTTTCAAGGCGACCAATGCGACGCTCGCTCTTTCCAACGTGCACCTGACTAACGCAGGAACTTATCGCGTAACAGTGACCAACCTTTATGGCTCGGTGGACAGTTCCAATGCTGTTCTCACTGTGACCAATGTTCCGGTCACCGGCGTGTGCGCCTCTGAGACCGTCTACTCTTCGCTCGTCAACGGCAGCTTTGAAAACGGCCTGACTGGCTGGTCGTATAATTCCGGCATGTTCACCATCGGCACTGCTGGAACTCCCATTGGTGTGGATGGCAGCTATTCGGGCGACCTCGGTGGTGGCGGTGTTACCGGCACCAAAGTCTGGCAATCCGTGGCCGCTCTCCCCGGCACCAACTATGTGTTGAGCTTCTATTCGGGCTGCAACGGTTCTTCCAATGACGTCGCTGTCGGCCGCGTGGAAGTGGAAGACACCTCTGGCACCATCATCGCCAGCCAGGGCTTCACCAACGTGTGCCCGGGCTCGGTGTTTGATACCAACGGCTTCACGTTGCACAGCCTCTCATTTACGACTAGCTCTAGCGCCACTTGCATGACCATCCGCTTCCTGGATCTCACACCGAATGCGGCCACCATCGATCTGGCCATCGATGATGTCACATTGAGCGCCGTGACCGGTCCTGTGATTCCCGGGCTGATCTCCTGGTGGCCCGGTGAAGGAAATGCCAACGACGTCGTCGGAAATAACAACGGCGTGTTACAAAATGGCCTCGGCTTTGCTACGGGCGAAGTCGGTCAGGGCTTCAAATTCGACGGTATTGATGACACCATCACGGTGCCTGCCTCCAGTTCTTTGGATGTCGGGACCGACAACGTAGGCTTCACTCTCGAATGCTGGATCAATCCTGCCGATGTGAACAGCCAGCATCCGTTGTTTGAATGGATGGGTGAATCCAACAACCTCGATGATATTGGCGTTCATTTCTGGGCGCCTGCGGGGGATGCAGGAACGTTGTATGCGAACATTGTTGGCCCCTCCGCCATATCCCATACCATCACTTCACCCGTAGTGCTGCAGACCAACGTCTTCCAGCATGTCGCGCTTACCTTCGATAATGCATCTGGCGTCGCCAGTCTTTATTACAACGGCGCACTGGTCCAGACCGCCAGCATGGGCACCAACTTCACTCCGAAAACGAGCAATGCCCTGCTCATTGGTCGCCGCCATTCGTCGGACGACTGGTACTTCAAAGGCATTCTGGACGAACCGAGCCTTTATGGTCGTGCGTTGAGCGCCGGCGAAATCGCCGCCATCTATAACGCCGGTCATGCGGGCAAAGGCGCACCAGCTGGCACGTCTCCGTCAGTTGCGGCACAACCCGCCGACCAGACCGTGGCGGTTGGCAGCAGTGCCTCGTTCAGCGTGACGGCTACCGGTACACCAACCCTGCAATATCAATGGAGCAAGGGCGCAACCGGTATTTCCGGCGCGACCAATGCGACGCTGGCCTTGTCCAACGCGCAGCTGTCCGATGCGGGCATCTATAATGTAACCGTGACCAACCTTTACGGTTCAATCACCAGTTCAAATGCTTCTCTTACGGTAACCAATGTCCCAGCCGCCGGCGTGTGCGCCTCTGCGACCGTCTACTCTTCGCTCGTCAACGGCAGCTTTGAGAACGGCCTGACCGGCTGGTCGTATAATTCCGGCATGTTCACCATCGGCACTGCTGGAACTCCCATTGGTGTGGATGGCAGCTATTCGGGCGACCTCGGTGGTGGTGGCGTCTCCGGCACCAAAGTCTGGCAATCCGTGGCCGCTCTGCCGAACACAAACTATACGTTGAGTTTCTACTCCGCCGTCAATGGCAGCCTCAACGATGTGACTATCGGGCGCGTGGAAGTGGAAGACACCTCTGGCACCATCATCGCCAGCCAGACCTTCACGAATGTCTGCACCACCTCGGTGTTTGATCCTACCAGCTTCACGCTGAATACCCTCTTGTTCACGACGAGTTCCAATGCCACTTGCATGACCATCCGCTTCTTGGATCTCACGCCTAATGCGGCCACCATCGACCTGGCCATCGATGATGTCGTATTGGAACGGACAGGAACCCCGTCTATTCCAGGCTTGATCTCGTGGTGGCCTGGCGAAGGGAACGCCAACGATGTCGTGGGCACCAACAACGGGGTGTTGCTGGGCGTGGGCTTTGGCACCGGCGAAGTCGGTCAGGCGTTTGTTTTCAGTGCCAACAGCACCAACACCGTCCGGGTGCCGGCCAGTGACAGCCTCGATGTGGGCAATGACCAGGGCTTCACCGTGGAACTCTGGGTCAACCCGGCCAGTGCTCCGCTCAACAGCAACGTCCCGTTGGTCGAATGGAATGACGACACGTATTGGGGCGTGCACCTGGCCGTGGACAACAGCGGCGGTCCGGGGGACCTCTACGCCAACGTCGTTGATTCGGGCGGCGGCTGGCATTTCCTCAATTCAGGTGGCGGCGTTGTCCAGAGCAACGTCTGGCAGCATGTGGCTTTGACTTACGATAAGGCCAGCGGCCAGGGCGTGCTTTATTACAATGGAACAGTGGTGGCATCCCAGAACCTGGGCTCCTACACGCCGCGCACGGCTGGTCGCAACGTGTACTTCGGCCGGCGCGTGGCGCCGACGGGCGATCAAGCCACCTTCGAAGGTTCGTTGGATGAAGTTTCCCTCTATGGCCGCGCGCTCTCCTCCAACGAAATCGCCGCCATCTATAACGCCGGCGCTGCGGGCAAGACCACATCTATGCCGCATAGGCTGGTATTGCCCAAAGCCATGGCGAGTCCGACGTTGAGCGTTTCAGTCTCCGGTGGAAATATCGTGCTGACCTGGCCGGCCTGGGCGGCTGGTTTCACCGTGCAAACATCCGATCTGACGATGCCTCTGGATTGGTCGGATTTGAGCGTGACGATCCAGACCAATGGCTCGAATGTTCAGGCGATCATACCGATGAATCCGGCTCAAAAAGCCTTCCGCCTGCAGCATCCCTGAGATAACGGACTAAGCTTCTACACCGGCGTCGCAGATTTCCTCTGCGACGCCGTTTTGGGAAAATGACTGGCAAGAGCAACGCCGTTTTCCTACACTTCGCGCCCAATCATGGAAAAAGTTTTTATCACCGGCGCGGCGGGGTTCATCGGGAGCAATTTGGCGGACCGCCTGCTCGCCGATGGCCGGCACGTCGTCGGCTGGGACAATTTCTGCACCGGACAGGAAAAATTTCTTTCCAACGCCAAAAACAATCCACGCTTCAGTTTGGTCCGCGGCGATAACCTGGATCTGCCGTCCTTGACCAAAGCCATGGCCGGGTGCGACGCCGTGTTCCATCTCGCAGCCAACGCCGACGTGCGTTTCGGCCTTGAACATCCCGGCAAAGACCTTCAGCAGAACACTATTGCGACTTTTAACGTGCTCGAAGCCATGCGCAGCAACGGCATCAAACGCATCGCCTTCAGCTCCACCGGGAGCGTGTATGGCGAGGCCGAAACGATTCCCACACCGGAAGACGCCCCTTTCCCCGTGCAAACCTCCCTCTACGCCGCCTCTAAACTCGCGTGCGAAGGGCTTATCTCTGCCTACTGCGAAGGCTACAAATTCGAAGGCTACATTTTCCGTTTTGTCTCCATCCTCGGCGAACGTTACACGCACGGACATGTCTTCGATTTCTACAAGCAGCTCGTCGCGCACCCGGACCACCTGAAGGTTTTGGGCAACGGCCAGCAGCGCAAATCGTATCTCTACATCCAGGATTGCGTCGGCGCCATGCTCCACGTCATCAACCAGGGCACCGCCAAAAAAGCAAAACACGGCGTGGAGATCTACAATCTCGGCACCGATGAATACGTGGAGGTCAACGATTCCATCCGCTTCCTCTGCGGCGCGCTCAAGTTGAAGCCCCGGCTCGAGTACTCCGGCGGCAATAGAGGCTGGGTTGGTGATAATCCGTTCATCTTTCTCGATACAAAAAAGATCCGCGCCACCGGCTGGAAGGCGTCGCTCACCATCGAACAGGGCATCGTGCGCACGCTCGAATGGCTGCGGCAGAACCAATGGGTCTACGACGAGCGATCCCACTAAGACCGGATGAATATCGTCATCACAGGCAGCAGCACGGGCATCGGGAAATTTCTCACCGATTCGCTCGCTGTCAAAGGTCATTCTGTCTGCCGCCTCGCCCGCTCGCCGCAACCAGATTTTTCCATCCAATGCGATGTCGCTGATTGGCCCGCCATGGAACACGCCGCCAAAACCGTGGCGCAGAAATGGATCGCGGTCGATGCACTCATCTGCTGCGCGGGCATTCAGGAACCTATCGGCCCTGCGATGGAGATCGACCCCGCCGCGTGGCGGCGCAACCTCGCGGTGAACCTGGACGGCACATTTTTCACCATCCGTGCTTTTCATCCGTTGCTGAAAAAAACTTCCACGCGCGCCAGGGTCATTTGTTTCTCCGGCGGGGGTTCCACCGGTCCGCGCCCGAACTTTGCTGCCTATGGCATCGCCAAGACCGGCGTCGTGCGCCTCGTGGAAACCCTGGCCACCGAATGGAACGGCGAATCGCCGGATATCAACGCCATCGCGCCCGGCGCCATTTTCACCCGCATGACCGAGGAGGTTCTCGCACGCGGTGCGACCGGTGCGGGCAAAAAAGAATTTGAGCAGGCATCCAAACTCCCGCGTGACAACGCCGCGCAACTCGCAAAGGTGCTGGGGTTGATCGAGTTTCTCCTTTCACCACGCGCCAACGGCATCACGGGCAAACTCATCAGCGCGCAATGGGATCCATGGGAGAAGCTGGACGAATTTAAGAACGACCTGGCCGGGGACATCTACACGCTGCGCCGCATCGTGCCTAAGGACCGCGGGAAGACCTGGGGAGACAAATGAATTACGCCATCATCGGTTGCGGATTGATCGGAAAAAAACGCCTCGCGGGACTGCCCGCCGGCTCCAAACTCGCCGTTGCGTGCGACACCAACCTCACGCGCGCTGAGGAACTTGTGAAGCTCGCAGGCACCGGACGCGCCGTTACGGATTACCATCAGGCCGTCGCTGATCCGCACGTGGATGCCGTCATTGTGGCGACCATCAATAACGCCCTGGCACCCGTCGCCGCAGCTGCCATCCGCGCGGGCAAGCATGTCATCGTAGAGAAACCCGCCGGCATTTCTGTGAAAGAACTCGATGAGTTGATCGCGCTCGAAAAGCAGCACAAGGTTTCCGTCCGCGTCGGCTTTAACCATCGCTACCATCCGGCCCTGCAAAAGGCGCGGGAGATCTTCGAATCCGGCATCATGGGCGAATTGATGTTCATCCGTGGCCGCTATGGCCACGGCGGCCGCATTGGTTATGATAAGGAATGGCGCGCCGACCCCAAATTTTCCGGCGGCGGCGAACTCATCGACCAGGGCATCCACCTCATCGACCTTGCTGGCTGGTTCCTCGGCAAGTTCACGAAGATCGAGGGCCACGCGCCGACATATTTTTGGCAGATGCCCGTTGATGACAACGCCTTCCTAAGCCTGCGCACGGCCAAAAACCAGACTGCATGGCTGCATGCGAGTTGCACGGAGTGGAAAAATATGTTTTCGCTCGAGATCTACGGGCGCGTCACAAAATTGTCGATCGATGGCCTCGGAGGCAGTTACGGCACGGAAAAACTGACCCACTACCAGATGAAACCTGAAATGGGCATCCCGGACATCAAGACCTATGAATTCACCGGCAAAGATGAATCCTGGCAGATCGAGATGAAGAAATTCGAGGAAGATGTCCGGCTCAAACGCACGCCCGACGCCGGGCTTGCTGAAGCGTATTCCGCCCTCCAGATTGTTGAAGCTATTTATCGAAAGGCAGACTGATTTATGATTATTTCGCGTTCACCTTTGCGCGTCACCCTCGGCGGTGGCGGCACCGATCTCCCGTCGTATTACGAAAAATTCGGCGGTTTCCTTATCGCCGCGGCCATCGACCGGTACGTCTACATCACCCTCCACGAAAATTTCACGCCCGACCTCATCGTGAAATATTCACGGCTCGAACGCGTGGACGAAGCCGCAAAATTGGAACACCCCATCATCCGTGAAGCGTTTGCCATGCTCGGCATGAATGGACGCGGATTAGAACTGACGTCGATGGCGGACATTCCCGCCGGCACGGGCCTGGGCTCCTCCGGCAGCTTTACGACCGCCCTCCTCAAGGCGTTGCACGCGCATAAAAAAGATTTGATCCATCCCGAGGACACCGCCTCCCAGGCTTGCGAGATCGAATTGGGGCGGCTCAAGGAACCCATCGGCAAGCAGGACCAATACATCGCGGCCTTCGGCGGTATCACCTGTTTCAAATTCCTGGAGAATGGAAAAGTCGAAGCGTGGCCGCTCAAGATTTCCGACGATACCCGCGATGAACTTGAAGATAACTTGCTACTCTTCTTCACCGGCTATTCGCGCAGCGCCTCGGCGATTTTGAAGGAGCAGGACACCAAATCGAAATCAGACGACAAGTCCATGATTGAGAACCTGCATTTCGTCAAAGACCTGGGCTATCAAAGCCAGGCCGCACTGGAATCTGGCAATCTTAAAGAATTCGCACAGTTGATGGACGTGCATTGGCAGCGCAAAAAGCAGCGCAGCGGCGGCATGAGCAATCCCAAGATCAACGAGTGGTACGACCTCGCAATGGCCAGCGGCGCGCTCGGCGGCAAGCTCATTGGCGCCGGCGGCGGCGGCTTCCTGATGTTTTACGCGGATGACAAAGCCAAATTGCGCAATGCCATGCGCTCACAGGGTTTGAAAGAAGTCCGCTTCCGGTTCGATTTCGAAGGTACAAAGCTCGTCATCTCGTGAGTAAGCCACTCGACATCCCTATCGCCATTCTCGCGGGCGGGCTCGCCACGCGATTACGCCCTATCACAGAGAAGATCCCCAAATCTCTCGTGCCGGTGGCGGGCAAACCGTTCCTCGCGCACCAGCTTCAACTACTTCGTGTGCGCGGCATCACGCGCATTGTGCTGTGCATCGGTTATCTCGGCGAGATGATTCAAAAGGATTTCGGCGATGGCTCGGCTTACGGCGTACATCTGGATTATTCCTTCGATGGCCCTAAACTCCTCGGCACCGGCGGCGCACTCAAACGCGCCCTGCCCAAACTGGGTGATGAATTCTTCGTCCTCTACGGCGATTCTTATTTGCCCATCCAATACCGGCCCATTGTGGAATTTTTCAAACTCAGTGGCAAGCTCGGCCTGATGACGGTCTATCGCAATGAAGGATTGTATGACGCGAGCAACGTCGTGTTTGCGGCCGGCGAAATAAAAGTGTACGACAAAAAAGTGAAGGTGCCGGAGATGCGCTACATTGATTATGGCCTGAGCCTGTTCAAGGCTTCCGTATTCGACTCGTATTCCGCTGACCAGCCGTTCGACCTCGCCGAAGTAATGAGTAAGCTAGTGCGTGAAAAGCAGCTCGCCGGTTACGAAGTGCCTGAGCGGTTCTACGAGATGGGCTCACCGGCTGGACTGGCTGAATTGGAAGATTTGATCACCGGCGGACGCGTGAAATGACCATATTTGGCCTCTGGAATTAGGGTTTCACTTTTTCTGCCATTGTGTTTTCATTCCGGCATGAGCTTTACGAAACAATTCCTCGCCGAGGTCCAACAGGTCACTGCGCAACTCAACGAAGCCGCCATTGAAAAATGTGCGGACGAACTGGCGAAGGTCCGCGAGCGCGGTGGGCGATTGTTCATCCTCGGTGTTGGCGGCAGCGCCGGTAACGCCGGCCATGCGGTAAATGACTTCCGCAAGATCTGCGGTTTCGAAGCCTATGCGCCCACCGACAACGTATCCGAACTGACGGCGCGCACGAATGATGACGGCTGGCCATCCATCTTCTCAGAATGGCTCAAGGGTTCACGCCTCGGCTCAAAGGACGGTCTGCTGATCTTCTCGGTCGGCGGCGGCAACCTGGAAAAAAACGTTAGCCCGAATCTCATTAGTGCCATCCAGCTGGCCAAACAAGTCGGCGCCAGCGTCATCGGCATTGTGGGTCGCGACGGTGGTTATACCGCCAAAGAAGCGACGGCGTGCGTCATCGTTCCGACGGTGAATCCCGACCACGTCACGCCGCACAGCGAAGCATTCCAGGGCGTCGTTTGGCATTTGTTTGTTTCGCATCCGCGATTGAAGAAAACGCAAACCAAGTGGGAATCCACGAAGTAAAAATGGGAAAGCGCCGTGCTGTTTTTCTAGACCGCGATGGCGTCATCAATCGCGCGTTGGCGCGGGAGGGAAAACCCTATCCGCCGACGACGCTTGGCGAATTTGAAATCCTTCCGGAAGTTCCTGAAGCCTGCAAGCGCCTGAAGCAAGCGGGGTTTCTTCTCATTGTGGCCACCAACCAACCGGACGTGGGCCGCGGCACGCTGGCTCGATCCATCGTGGAAAAGATCCATGCGCACATGACTGCGCAGTTGCCCATCGACCGTGTGGAGGTTTGTTATCACCCGGGCAAAGGCGCATCAGATTGTGATTGTCGCAAACCCAAGCCGGGCATGTTGTTGCGTGCGGCGAAGGAGCTGGGCATTGACCTCGCGCACAGCTGGATGGTCGGCGACCGTTGGCGGGACATCGATTGCGGGGCCGCCGCCGGCTGCAAAACCGTCTTCATCGATCGCGGGTACGTAGAAGAACTGAAGAAAAAACCAGATTTTTCGGCTCGCAATTTGTCCGAAGCAGCCGACATTATTCTACACGAGTCGGCCTTGTAACACGTTTGTTCATCGGCGACCGTATTTATTATGCGCACATTAAAAGACCTTAAGGTAAAGATTTTCGCCGACGGCGCCGACAAAGCCGGCATGCTGAAGATGAATGCCGACCCCATCATCAAGGGCATGACCACCAATCCCACGTTGATGCGCAAGGTGGGCATCACGGACTTCGAGGCCTTCGCGCGTGACATCCTGCAGCAAGTCACCGAAAAGCCGCTCTCGCTCGAAGTCTTCTCCGACGATTTCCCGGAAATGAAACGGCAGGCGATGAAGATCAACGGCTGGGGCAAGAACGTTTACGTCAAGATTCCCATCACCAACACACGCGACGAATCTGCACTGCCGCTCATCAAAGAGCTGGCCAACGAAGGCGTGAAGCTCAACGTCACCGCCATCCTCACGTTGGACCAGGTCAAAGGCGTCGCGGGCGCGTTGAATGCCAAGGTGCCTTCGGTGGTCTCCGTGTTCGCGGGGCGTATCGCCGACACCGGCGTGGATCCGGTCGACATCATGGTCGAGAGCAAAAAAATATTGCACGGCCTCCCGCACGCGGAACTGCTCTGGGCAAGCGTGCGCGAAGTGCTGAACATTTTCCAGGCGAACGATTGCGGCTGCCACATCGTCACCGTGCCGCATGACATCCTCGGCAAAGCCGCCAAGATGGCCGGCATGGGGCTCAAAGACCTTTCGCTCGACACCGTGAAGATGTTCGCGACCGATGCGAAGGCCGCAGGATTTTCGCTTTAAGCGTTATCAACGGATGACATAGGGCAGGGCATTGTTCACGACCTGTAAGACACGGGTCACCGTGACTGAGTTCATCAATTCCAACAACTCCTCGCGGGTGCCTTTGATATCTTTGCCATCAAAACGATAATATTCCAGGTGCTTGCCCTTGATGCCGGGATTATCGATCAGCGTATAGGGGTTGCCGAATGGCAGGTTCGTTTTGTTCAACGTCGGTGCCTCGATGACTAGCTGCTGTGAGACCTTCATGGCCGTGGCCAGGTGCATCAACGCAGTATCGACGCTCAGGAAAGCGTCGCAATGCACCATCAGCGCGGCGGCTTCCCGCAAATTTCTGCTGGTGACCGGGAACACGCAATCCCGGTCGGTCGCGGCCAGTATCTTTTCGTGGTCAACTGACTCCTCGGGTCCGCCGAACAAAAGCACGCTAACATCCTTCCGCTCTTTGTTCAGGCGGCCGATCAGGTCGATATAATTCTCCAACGGCCAGCGTTTGAGCTTCAGGTTTTTGGTGCCGCCGGAACCGACGTGGATGCCGAGTTTCTTGCTCCGCGCCAGCCGTTTGTCCTCCACAAATTTATCCGCCCATTCGTGCTCGGCTGGCGTCAGGAAGACCTGCATGTCCTGAAACCCCGTCTGCAACTGCGCGCCGAGCAGCGGCAGCAGAGCTTCGTTGTTCTGGATGGTGTGCAGGTCATAACTCTGGGGCACGGTGTCGTTCACCAGCTTGCGGTCGAGCCAGCCGAATGTTTCGTATTCGTGGCTGATGCGCAATGGCGCGCCGATGATTTTGGCGATGATGCGGTAATGGATGCGCGTCTGCGGGTGCGTATTGATCGACACATCATATTTTTCCCGCCCGACGCTCTTCAAAAATTTATAAGCCTCCCACTTCCCCGCCGTGATGAGGTTTTTTTGATGGATGCGATTGAGATGCGGGTTGCCCTCCAATAGGTCCTTGGCCCCACTCCACAACACCAGCGCGTCAATCGTGGCGTCCGGAAAATTTACCCGCAGCTCATGGATGAGCGGCGTGGCCAGCAACGTGTCGCCGATTCCCGCCATCGAAATGACCAATATCTTCATACACCATCAGAGCCGGGAAATCTTTTGCAACAGCGCGGTCGTGGAACGTCCGGGCACGAATTCAACAATCACTATCCGGCCACCGCTTTTCTTCACGGCGTTCTGCTCCTCCGCCGGAAGCATGTCGAACTTGTAATCACCGCCTTTGACATAGACATCCGGCTCGGCGCGTTCCAAAAAGCGCGTGGCTGTCCGGTCTTCAAAGATGCAGACCGCGTCCACGCTCTGCAACGCAGCGATGACCGCCGCGCGGTCATCGGCGCAATTCACAGGACGCTCCGGCCCCTTTAACTGTCGTACCGCTTCATCGGCATTGATGCCCACCAGCAACCCGTCACCGTGGTTGCGGGCGGACTCGAGATACGTGACGTGGCCCAGGTGGAGGATGTCAAAGCAGCCGTTGGTGACGACGAGTTTTTTGCCGCGCGCCCGGAAAGCCTGGCGCCACTCCGGCAACCGGTCCCAGGCGATGATTTTTTCGCGGAAATTCACTGCTCTATTTTGTCCCATCAGGTGGCCCCTCGCAACGCCGGATTAACCCCCGCGCGCCCAAAAAGATTCCAGGGTTTTGACGAGTTTTTCCGTGGGCACAGGCTTGGTGAAGACAGGCGATTCCACTTTGCGGAGGAAATCCTGGAACTTGTCCGCATTGCTTTCGCCAGTGATGAAGATGAACCGCCGTAGCAGGTCCGGTTTGACGCGTTCCACGGTCACGTAAAATTTGTCACCGTCGAGTTGCGGCATCTTCAGGTCGCAGATGACCGCATCGATGGGATCATTGAGCACGTGTTTGAGGGCGATGACGCCGTTGGGCGCGGTGGATACGGAATAATCGCCCGCCTCCAACAATTCCTTGTAGGACTGCGCGAGTTGCTCATTGTCATCCACAATGAGGATGTGGCGCTTGCGAGCAGGTGTCCCCTTGGTTTTCATCCTGCCTTGTTATGCGCTGAACAGCGCGACGGGTAAAGCAATTTAATGATTTCGCCCCGCAAATTGTATTCAAATCCGGTTAAGCGGATAATGCTGGTCGATGAATTCGTAATCACGGTCATTCTCCAAAAGGTTCACTCTTTGCTGGATAACAATGCCAGCAATCAGGCAATCAATGGAATTTCTGATGGTGATGCCTTGGCGGCGCAAATTGCGGTAAATGGCCGCGCCCAACTCGAAGGTGGTACGGTCGTCGTCCAAATAAACCAGGTTTTCAAACTGATTTTTTACGGCTGCGTATTGTTTATCTTCGCGAATGCCTTGCAGCACCTCCGTCAAGACGAAACCACAACAACAGATATCATCCCGATTGAGGATGCGTTCCCGCAATTTTTCGACCTGCACTGTTTTTCTGCCAACGAAGAAATCAATCCAGACGGTGGAGTCGACGAGCAGCCTCATGAACCGCGGCTGCGCCGCATGGCGCTGAGGTTGCCAGCCCAGTCAACGCGGCCTTCAAGAGAAAGAAGTCCCAATTGTTTTTCCCGCCGCACCAATTCCTCCAGAGCCCGCTGCACGAGCGCACGCCGGGTTTTCAAGCCGGTGGCTTTCAATCCCTGACGAACCAGATTGTCATCCAATACGATATTGGTGCGCTTCATGAATACACATTACACGACCACTTAATGTGTATCAAGTGATTTCACCATTTCAACTCCTGCAATCGCCGCGCAACCTCTTCTGCGTTCGCGCGGCTGTTGAAGGAGCTGATGCGGAAATAGCCCTCGCCTTTGGAGCCGAAACCGCTGCCGGGCGTGATGACCACATTCGCATCGTGCAAAATTTTGTCGAACGCCTGCCAGCTGGTGACGTCTTTTGGCGTGCGCACCCAGATATACGGCGCGTTCACGCCGCCAAACACCTTGAGTCCGGCTTTTTTCGCGCCAGCCCGCAGAATCTCGGCGTTGCCCAGATAAAATTTGATGAGCGCGGCGACCTGTTCCTTGCCTTCCGCTGAATACAACGCCTCAGCAGCCCGTTGCACAACGTAGCTCACACCGTTGAATTTGGTCGTCATGCGGCGCAACCAAAGCGGGTGCAATGGTTTAGCTTCGCCGGTCTTGGTCGTGGCATGTAACGATTTGGGCACCACCGTGAACGCGCAACGCGTCCCCGTGAATCCGCCGTTCTTGGAAAAGCTGCGGAACTCAATGGCGCATTCCCGCGCGCCCGAAATCTCATAGATGGAATGCGGTATCGCCGGGTCCGTGATGTACGCCTCGTAAGCAGCATCGAACAGGATGATGGCTTTGTTCGCCAGCGCGTATTTCACCCACGCCTCCAATTGCTCCCGCGTGGCGGCTGCGCCGGTGGGATTATTGGGCGAGCACAGATAGATCACATCCACGTGCTTTTTCGACGGCTCAGGAATGAATCCGTTCGATGGACGGCATGGCAGATAGACCAGCTTGCCGTAAGCGCCCGCTTCGTTGGCCTCGCCCGTGTGACCTGCCATCACGTTCGTATCCACGTACACGGGATAAACGGGGTCGCTGATGGCGATCTTGTTCTTCGCGCCCAGGATATCCAGGATGCTGCCGCAATCGCATTTGGAACCGTCGCTGACGAAAATCTCGTCATCGGCCACGTCCATGCCCTTGTCGCGGAAATCGTTTTGGGCGATGGCATGCCGCAACCATTCGTAACCCTGCTCCGGGCCGTAGCCATGGAAGGTTTCGCGCGCACCCATCTCATCCACCGCTTTATGCATGGCGGCAATGGCTGCGGGTGGCAACGGTTCGGTCACATCGCCGATGCCACAACGGATGAGGCGCTTGGCAGCCTCAGGATGCGTATCGCAAAATGCTTTCACGCGGCGCCCGATCTCTGGGAACAGGTAGCCGGCTTTCAGTTTCAGGTAATTATCGTTTAAATAGGCCATGAATTTGGGTCGTTATACGGAAAAACGTCGGGGGGGACGATAGAGGAAGATAGTCAGGGAGGCAAGGAAACGGGGCATTCGTTCGCGCCCTCATTCACGAAGCGCGATCCTTAAGGTAGGGCGAGCACTCCGTGCGCGCCATCCTCCAACATCACAACCACCCTGAACTGGTCGGATTCAGTCGGAATTGGTAGGGACGGCGTCCTGCGCTGTCTGCGCCCGGTCGGGGCGCAATCCCTTTGCCCGGCATCGCCCTCAACCCCTGAATTGGTCGGAATCGGTCAGATTCCACCTGCTATGGTGTAGCACCCGCGTCTCGCGGGTGGTCTTGGGCGTCCCGCCCAAAACATTCTTAGGAGCGCATGCCAATATAGCTTTTGACCTGATTCGCACAATCACCAGCAACCCCAATTCGGCGGGACGCCGAATTGAACCCGCGAGACGCGGGTGCTACACCATAGCGTTTCGATGTCCTGCTGTTCATCCTTTAGCTGGCTGGAGGTGGCTGGGGTTGCCTGGGTCCGAAATATCCGATTTTCCGTCCTAACCATCTTACTCCGATTGACTTGCCCCATCCGGAAAGCGCCGGATGCCAACTTCCGGATTTCGCGGGTTTTCGTCCGGAGTTCCGTCCCCCGTCGCCTCTGGCCTCGCCCCCTTGTCCTCCATCCCGTCTGCCATAGCATTGGGCGTGTTGCCCAAATCGAAATTCCCGCTTTGGAGCGCGACCGGTCCCCGGTCGCAGCAGGCCAGCAGGGGAAAATCACTCGCAAGTCCGGGGCTTTGGGCAACACGCCCATTGGCGACGGCGGAAGCTTTAGCGAAGGAGGATGACCCCAAAATAAAAACCACCCTTGAATAACCTTGAATAACCCTGAATTGAGCTTGGCCACTTTCGAGAAATCAGGCCATTTTGTCCCCTATTTGGCCCGGATTTCCGATAGGGTGGGCCGACCTCTGCGCGGGCCCATCCCAGTTACCCATTTAACTGATTTAACCAATCACCACTTTCATATTTCAAAGAACTAACCACAAATATACATAAAAGTCAACACTTGTCAAACATATCCCATCGAACCACCCGAAGTCCCGACTTGTCGGGAGACTGCGTGCGCTTCCGCGCCGCTTTTCCTGACAAATGATACCTCGCACCTTTGCCACGCTTGCCGCGTTTCACATGGCGACACCTCCCGCTCCACAAACCGCTCTCGACACCCCTTTCCAAAAGAGCTATCCCCTTTTCGTGAGCGGGGAGAGACAACAGTTTTGTTGCCTGGCTAACTGTTAGGCATCACCGCACGTTATGGCAGATGAGGTCGCACACATTCGCACCAGTGTTCCCGAGACTTTGGAGATGGAGGTCATGCAGCACCTCAATCGTCTCGGCGGCGTGATTACTTCAGTAGAATGCGAGGCGAAGTCGCGCACCGCTATCGGCAGCACGCTGCCCAAAACGCGAGTTGCTCATTTCAAATCCTGGTTGCAGAGTTACAGCGATGGGCGAGGGAAGGTTTCAGAAGGTTAGTATATGACGAGATTGATGCCTAACCATGCGCTGAGATCGAATCGTTAGACCGCCTATGAATCCTTTTCAATTTATGAAAACGCTACTGCTCGCAATTGCCTTGATCGCCCTGGCTGGCTGCGCGGCATTCGGACCCACCTACTCCGGCGGGGATGGTTCGTCTTACGAGCAGGCAGTCATCATCAAGACCATCTATGGCGAAGAAAGCGGTATCAACGCTGAGAATTCATGGATCCACAAACACTATCGAGGGGCCAAGGTGAAGATGCAGGCATTGAAGAATCCCAACGGAAAGGCCTATGATGTGATCTCCATCGTTCTGCCGGATGGCAGCACAAAGGATGTGTATTTCGACATTACGGATTTTATTGGCAAATGACCACGTGCTACTGAGCCAAATGCCGTGGGCGCCAAAATTATTCTCTCGCCCTTCAAACCTCGCGAAGCGTTTGGAGTGCGTGCGCTTCAGCGCCGCTTTTCCTGACCCATACTTGTCGCGCCGAAGCGTAGCGTAGGCGGAACGCCCCACACCTTCTCCAATCCCTCTGGACACGCCATTCCAAAAAAGCTATCCCCATTTACATGAACCAGGCGATTCATTTGTTCAGTTAAGCAAACCACGATATGAAGACATTCATGTTCTTATTCCTGGCGATAGTGCTCGCGGGCTGTGCCACCACTCCGCAGGACGCACGCATCCGCGCCGTCGCGGTGCAGACCTTCGGCAGCGATACAAATCTCAAGGTTCACGAGGTCATGTATGCTGGCCCTATCAGCGGCGCGTTATCCAACTTAGGCTCGAGTGAAGAGCTCGCCCTGGCAAGCGACCTGCAGCCGGGCGCGAGTCAAAATCTTGATTTGGCCGTTTGGAGCGACTCGTCATCAAAAGCCGCTTCGGTGCTATTACGCGCTCTTCGATATCCCGGAGTCCAGCGGTTGCCACATCTCCGGCTTTTGTTCGTTGGCGATTCTCAAGATGCCGGGCGTGTTCGCCCATCGGTTGAGGCTGCCGGGGCGCAATTTTATTTTCATCAGCGATGATTCACCTCCGCCTGACAAATCGTTGCCGTCGCGAATTTCAAACTTAATCATGAGCCGAATAACCCTCATACTTGTTGCCGCCGCCGCCTTATTCGCGGGATGTTCCCGCCCCCGGATCCAGGGCGACGGTGTCATCCAGACTGAGGACCGCTCGATTTCTGATTTTTCCAAGGTGGTGGTCGCGGGCGGTTACCAGATCAAATGGTCCAGCGGCAAACCTGCGCTTAACCTTTCAACTGACCAGAACCTCCTGCCACTGATCGAAACGGTCATCAGCGGCGACACCTTGAAAATTAAATCAAAGGAAGACCTGGTACCGGCCAAAAGTATCACGATCATTCTCTCCAGCTCATCTCTGGCGGACGTGCGCTTGACGGGCGGCAATAGTTTCACTGCCACCCGGATCGCTGGCCCTGACCTAAAGATTGAATCCTCCGGCGCGTCCGACATCAGTGTCGACGGTTCGGTCACGAATCTGGAAGTGCGGTTAACCGGAGCCAGCCGGCTCGAGGCAAAATCTCTCCAGTCTCAAATCGCTGCGATAACCCTGGTTGGCGCTTCGGAAGCCGATGTTACCGTCACCGATACCCTCCAGGCATCGGTTACCGGCGTAGGGTTGCTCACCTATTCCGGCAACCCAAAATCGGTAGAGAAAAAAATCACTGGCGCGGGAAGCATTCAGAGCCGGCCATGATGCCTCCTGATAAATCCCTGCGCCGTGGATTTTTATGGCAGGCCACAAACCGCTCTGGACACGCCATTCCAAAAGAGCTATCCCCTTTTCCATGAACCGGGAGAGATAACTTTTAAGCGAAAAACCATGCCATACGCTGTCATAGGTTCATCTGAGAAAGCGAAGCAATTTCCACTTCGTCGGACGCTCGATATTCTTCGCGGGCGCGTGCGGTGGATCCCGAGTTCTGGTTGGTGTGTGCAAGATCTGATTGAGATTGTGGCTGAGCCTATTGCCACACCAACGGCCGAGCAGATTCGGTTTGCGCAAACCGAAAGACCGAGCCTTGGGAATTTTCTGGAAATCCGATCGCGGCTGATGGAAGGCCGTCGGTTCGGTTTTGGCCCTCTCTTTTCGCAAGATGAGATTGAGCGGTGGGAAAAGAAGTTTCGCAACGTGAAGATTCCTTATCGACTCGCCACGAGCTCAGTCTGGCGGCCTCTTGGTTTTGATCCTCATGATGGAAAAACGGCCTAAACATCAAATGTTTCGTTAATACAAATATGGCAGATATCCAGTGTGGCGTCATTAAACCTTGTTCGCATGCCTAGATGAAACACCTCTCCATATTGTTCGCGCTCCTAAGCGCATGGCTCATCGCCTTTGCAGACACCGCCCACGCCTCCACCAATTGGGTCACGGTAGCTAAGGACGGAAAAGGCTTTGTTCTCTCGCCATCCGGCCAGCCTTTCACGCCGTGGGGATTCAATTACGACCGCGATTCCAATTATCGCCTCATCGAAGACTATTGGGACACCAATTGGACCACCGTGGAGCAGGACTTCAGCGAGATGAAACAGCTCGGGGCGAATGTCGTCCGCATCCATCTGCAGTTCGCCAAATTCATGAAGTCCCCCACCGAGGTGAACGAAACGAACCTGGTACGACTGCGACAGTTGATCGAGCTGGCGGGAAAAGACGGGTTGTATCTGGATACCACCGGCCTCGGCTGCTATCGCAAGCAGGACATCCCTGCTTGGTATGACGCACTGCCTGAGCACGATCGCTGGGCGGCGCAGGCGCGTTTCTGGGAAGCGGTCGCCAAGACCTGTGCCGGCCAACCGGCGGTCTGGTGCTACGACCTGATGAATGAACCGGTCGTCTCGGGAGATAAGCGCAGCGATTGGCTGCATCCCCTGGCGATCGAGAATCTCTACTACGTGCAGTACATCAACTTGGACCCCGTCGGGCGCCAACGCGCGGACATTGCGCGCCAATGGACCCATACGATGGTCGAGGCCATCCGAAAACAGGACCATCGGCACCTCATCACCATCGGCCTGATCATGATCGAATTCGGCCCGCCGGAGAACGCCGCCGGCTTCGGGCCATCCCAAGTTGGTTCTGAACTCGATTTCACCAGCGTTCATCTCTATCCCGAGGCCGGTAAGTTCGGCCAATGGACCGATATGCTCGCGCGCATCACCAAGACCGGCAAACCCGTGATCATCGAAGAGATCTTTCCCTTGAAGTGCGATACGAAAACGCTGGGAGACTTTATCGAGGGCACGCGCGGCCTGGCTTCCGGCTGGCTCGGATTTTACTGGGGCAAAACGCCCGGCGAATTGAGCCCGTCACCAAAGCCAGCCGACCAGCTCACGCTGGAATGGCTGAAGTTGTTTCAGCGAATGAACCCGAATCACCAATGAACTCGAAATACTGCCCCACGTCATGGACTGCGGTGGCAAGCGCAGCGCGACACCGCTTTTGCATTTAGGCGGCATCATCTATGGAACCTCTTCTAGAAAGAATGGTGCGGACCAAATCGCAATTTCTTGTTGCTGCGTGGTACAGTTTGATTACTCCATTCGCAATGGCGGCAACCATCGCCTTATTTTATTATCTCGAAGACGCCTCAAACGCCGAATCGCAAAGGATGATCAGCAACTTTCTCCAATTTGGACTTTTGATTTGCATCAGCAGCCTTATCGCGGGAATTATCAGTTTATTTGGAATCCCCCGGCATGGCACCCGAATTATCGTTTGGAAGGCAACGATTGGCATCGTGGCAAGCTGCGCTCTTGGTTGTGGCATTGTTTACCTCGCCTTTGCGAACATATTTAGATCTGGTTGCTAGTACCTACGGTCAGATACCACGCATTGTAGAACCACCCATAAGCGATAAGATTTAAATCATGAAAGCCTGTTTCATATTACTCTGCTCGTTGCTGCTCCTCTCGTGCGCAAAGTCTTCGCGGCTCAGCGGCGATTATACCTATCTCGGCAATGGCACCGCGAAAGTGGAACAACATGGTGAAGACGTGCATATGTTTTTGACGTGGACTCCTTCGGGCGCCGGGCCGCACTACGAAGTGAAAGGCACGCTTTCCGGCAATATCATCGACGGCTGGTGGTGTTCACTGAATGCAAAAACAAACTGGTATCATTTCCGGGCGGAAGTCTCTCCCTCCGGCACAACCATTGATTTCTCGAAAACTGAAGATCCAATCGGTTCCCAGATAAATAAGGTTAAATTGAGCATAAATCAGTCGGCCGACAAATTGCCATAGACAATTCCGATAAAAAGCATCGGGACTTTCAGCGACGCGGATGGAGCTTTGGATGTTCGACTACAAATGAGCATTTATCTATGAAGGATTGGTTCAACGAAATCGGCGGTGAGCGTGAACTGCCAGCGAGCGCCATGCGGGACCTGCTGGATGCGGGCTTCGTCGTTATCCCGGGGTTTGTGGCAACCGCGCAACTGGCGCAACTGGCCGATGCCTACGATTCAGCCGTGGCCGGCGCCGCCACCCCCGACCTCCACATCGGCAGCAGTACCACGCGAGTGCACGATTTTGTTAATCGCGGCGCAGCATTCGATCCGTTGTATGTTTATCGTCCCATGCTCGCGGCGTGTCATCGCGTCATCGGCCAGCCTTTCAAGCTGAGTTCTTTGCTGGCGCGGACGTTGCGACCACATTCACCCGCCCAACCCCTTCATGTGGATTTCAGGGCCGATGCGGAAGGATGGCCAATGGTCGGTTTTATCGTGATGGTGGACGACTTTCGAAAAGATAATGGGGCTACGCGTTTCGTTCCCGGCTCGCACAGGTCGCCAGCCATCCCAGGCGACGTGATGAAGGGCCCCACAGCAGATCCCGAAGGCCAGGTATTGGCCTGCGGCGCGGCAGGTTCAGTTGTGGTTTACAACGGATCCGTATGGCACGGCCACACGGCCAATTCGTCGGACCAGCCCCGCCGCTCAATACAGGGCGCCTATATCAGGCGCACAGCCCAATCCTCGGTCAATCTGCCGGAGCGCATGCTTCCCGAAACCCTTGCCCGCATCGACCCGCTCGCGAAATATGTATTGGCAGTCTGACCACCCGCCAGCTTGCGGAACCGCCCACAAGCGATAAGATTGGAACGGATATGAAAGCCGCTGCAACAAAAAAGGAATTGTCACCCGAACAACGTGAAGACCTGTTCAAAACGTTGAAAGCCCGCTTTGAGAAAAACCTGGACCGTCATAAAGGTGTTGATTGGGCCAAAGTATTATCACGACTGGAAGCCAACACTGGAAAGCTCTGGTCGCTCAATGAGATGGAAAAGACCGGCGGCGAACCGGATGTGACCGGCCTTGATAAAAAAACGGGCGAATACACCTTCATCGATTGCTCAGCGGAAAGTCCCAAAGGCCGCACGAGTTATTGTTACGACCGCGAAGCGCTGGATTCGCGCAAGGAACATAAACCAAAAAATAACGTCTGCGATATGGCTGCGGCCATGGGCGTCGAGATATTGACGGAGGAGGAATATCGTGAGCTGCAGAAGCTGGGCGAGTTCGACACGAAATCATCGAGCTGGGTGAAAACGCCTGCTGAAATCAGAACACTCGGCGGCGCGCTCTTTTGCGATCGCCGCTACGGCCGTGTCTTCGTCTTTCATAATGGCGCGGAATCCTACTACAGCGGCCGGGCGTTCCGCGGGCTGCTGCGGGTGTGAATTGGGACTACGGATTGAAAGCGGTGTCGCCGCTACGCTCTGCCACCGCAGTCCATGAAGTTGGTGTTAAGGGTGGATGGCGTTGTGATTTTGGCTGGCCTGAACGCCGGACTGCGCGCAAAAAACCTGCTGGTTGCTGGCGACGTCTTGGACTGCGGTGGCAAGCGAAGCGGCGACACCGCTTTGGTCCAGCCCACAAGGCTTGCTTGCCTGCACCGTCCGGATTCGCCAATTTCCTTTCCATGCCTGCCGATAAAATCCCGTGGCCGCACGCACCGGAGCATCGTCTAGCGGTTCGCGGAACTTATTTTGTCACCGCCAGCACCTATTTACGAACGCACCACTTCGCAGGCAAAACACGACTCGCAGTGTTGCATCGTGGATTGCTCAGGGTTGCCGCGGATTTCAGTTGGCAGTTGGAGGCCTGGGCGGTTTTCTCCAACCATTATTTCGTCGGTCATTCTCCGACGGACGCAGATACGGCAGAGAGTTTGTCCCAGATGCTCGGACACTTGCATGAGAAGACGGCTAAATGGATCAATAAACTCGACGGCGCTCCGGGTCGCAAAGTCTGGCATAACTACCGGGAGACGCGGCTGACCTACGAGAAGTCTTATTTTGCCCGACTGAATTACACGCATCAAAACCCGGTGAAACACGGCCTCGTCCCGGTGGCGAATCAATATCCGTGGTGCTCGGCACGTTGGTTTGAGCGAACGGCCACGCCCGCCCAAATCAAAACGATTTACCGGTTCAAGACGAGTCAGGTGAATGCGCCGGATGAATTTACAGTTTCGTTGGATTGGTGAGAGCGCGTGCATCCAAAAGCGGTGTCGCCGCTGCGCTCTGCCACCGCAGCCCAGGGCGCCCCCCAAGTTCCACTGGAGCAGTCACCTAAACCCGACATCATTAAGCCCAAATTAAGCCCCTCATAGCCATAACTGGCTATAGACCACAACCCGTTCTAATGGTCTAGTTTATGAGTAATCCCATTCAACTGATTAACCAGACACATCGCATGATTGCCGTCGCAAAAACTGTCGTCTCATGCTGTCGCCTGATTTTTTTGGCGCTGGCCGCCGTGCTATTCATTCGGACCGCTGCCTTTGCGAATACTCAGGGCGGCTGGACGCCGCTGGTCAATACCCCGGTCACCACCGGTACAGAAGCGTTTAGCGGGCGCACCGATAGTTATCTTGATAACGGCATCCTGCACGTGCTTCTTTCCACCAATGGCAGCGTGGATTCCATCAAATATCTCAAACCCGGCCTGCCGGGAACTCCCAAAGCCAATGGGGTGGAAACCGTGAGCCAATCAGGCGTCAACTTCGGCAATCACACCGCAATCTATTATTATTGGTATCCGGATGGGAATGGGCCTTGTGCCTACACCAACACCATCACCTCCAGCACCAACATAGATATCGGCTTCGTCCGCAACTACGTTCCCATAAGGGATTCAGTGGCAGCGCATGTCGAGCTGCGATATTCACTGGGCCAGGGCAACAGCGGTCTCTATGCGTATATCATCGTCCATCATCCCACGTCGTTGGCCAACAATCCGGATCTCAACATCAGTTTCATCCAGGTCTTGTGGCCGACGGCGCATGACAACACGAATTTCTATTTCGAAAACTCTTATGTGGATGACGGGGTGAGATATGGGTTGAACCTGAACGGGGAATTCCAAAAGCGAAACGGGTTGCAGCCGAATTTTTATGACGTGTGGCACACGGTCCCGGTAGTGGCGACCAATATCCCGCCGGAAATCATCCAATACACGACAGGCGTTTTTTCCGGCAGCACGAATGGGAAATATTCCTACACGTTCGACTATCCGCAATTGAGCACATTCGGCATGGCGAGCGATACGAACAAGGCAGGCATCTGGTTTGTCGCGGGTGGCCACGAGTATCAAAACAACGGCCCTACCGCGAATGAATATTCCGGCGGCATCGGTGGACTGATTACTTTTGAGCCACTCATCGCGCATTATGGGAACACGGGACTTACGGTGAGGAGCAATGCGGTGTTCAACAAGGTCTATGGCCCGTGGTTGTTTTATGTGAATAGCGGGACGAATGGCATCGATTGCTGGGAGGATTCCAAACGACAGGCGGCGGCGGAGAAACAGGCGTGGCCCTACAACTGGTTGACGAACACATTTTATCAGGCCGTGAACAAGCGCGCCGTTGTCTCCGGCAAATTGGTCATCAACGATCCGTTGCGGCCACAGGCGAATGCGGCAGGCGCCTGGGTGGGGTTCGCCGCGCCGGATGCAGGTGTCGAAAACGCCGGCGATAACTGGCAGTTGCAATCGGATAATTACCAGTTCTGGACGCAGTGCGCAGCGGATGGTTCGTTCACCTTGCCGCCGGTCGCCACGGTGGGGCCTTTCGGCACCAATTCCATCTATGAATTGTTCGCCTATTGCGCGGGCACGAATGGCTCGGTGGGCGAATTCCGGTCGGGCCCATACACGTTTGATCCGGGCACAGTGACGAATCTGGGTACGTTCACGTGGGCGGTGCCACACCCGGGCAATAGCATCGCGTGGGAAATCGGCAATCCCGACCGCTCGGCATCCGAGTTCCGGAACGGCGATAAATCGGCCATTCCAGCGATGTGGTTGCATGAAGATTTTCCGAACCCGATGTATTACACGGTGGGCAGCAGCAGTTGCAGCAATGATTGGAATTATTTCCAAGGGATTTATTTCACCAACGGCACGCAGGTCGCCGATGCCATCGGCCGCAATATGATCTGGACCATCCAGTTTGTGCTGACGAATCCGCCCACGACCGGCAATGCCACTTTGAACATTGCTTTTGCCGGCGCATACCAGGGAGTGGTGCGGATGTGGGTGAACGACACAAACATGAGTTCAGCAAACGGCGCGTGGTCGGACATCACCCCGAATGTTCCCACGGGCGCCAATACGCTGATACGCTCCGGCGTGCATGACAAATACGGCATCAACCGCACGAACATTCTCATGAGCAAATTCCATCCGGGCACCAACACCATCACCTTGACCCAACGTCGCGCCACGACTTCGACTTCGACATATGTGATGTACGATTATCTCAATCTTGAACTGCCCACGCCAACTGCGCCGCCGGCAGTTTCAGCGACGCCGGGAGACGGACAGGTCGGATTGTCCTGGACAAGCATGCCCGGGGCGACGGGATATAATATTCGGCAATCCTCCATCAATGGCGGGCCTTATAACGTTATCGGCACGAACGTGAGCGGCGTCACATTCACCAACACCGGTTTGGCCAATGGCACACTCTACTATTACACCGTGAGCGCGACGAATTCCGCGGGCGAGAGCGGCGTGTCCCTTCCCGTGAGCGCGCGTCCGGTCTCGGGCACTCCGCCACAGATCAATCCCGTCCCCGCGCCTCCCAGCAACCTGCGCGTCACCTGGCCGCAGGCCAACACCGGCTGGATGCTGCAGGTGCAAACCAATTCCCTGGATGCCGGTATCGGTACCAACTGGATCTCGGTGACCAATTCAGTGATGACCAACGACATCACCATCCCGTTGAACAATGCCGACGGGAGCGTCTTCTACCGCCTTATCTACCAGTAGCGAGAAGTCGCGCCAAACACAGCAACCGTCATGGAGTGCGGCGGGAAGCGCAGCGCCACGCCGCTTTAGTGCGGCAAAAGTTCATCCAATCCCATCCATCTCACGGTGTTTCAAAGCGGTGTCGCCGCTTCGCTCTGCCACCGCACCCATAAAATCGTCTTTCAACGGGGCCGTAAATTTTGTTCACTGGCAGCCTGTGAAGAAATTTGCCACGGTCACGGTCATCGGGCGCGATAAGACAGGCGTCATCGCGAGGGTCACGAATTTTCTCTTCGAGCAACACGCCAACATCGAGGCGCTGGAGGAACAGGTGACGCGCGGCCAGTTCAGCATGACTTTGCAGGCCTCGTGGAAAGACGGCCAGCTCAGTCCCATCCAGTTGGAACGCGGCCTCACCGACCTCGGCTTCGCCCTGAAGATGGAGATCAAGGTGCGCTTCACCACCGCCAACCAGCGCCAGCGCATGGCCATCCTCGTCACGCGCGAGACCCATTGTTTCGCTGGCCTCATGCGCTCGTTCAAGACTGGCCACTTCAAGCAGGCCGAGCCGGCCATCGTCATCGGCAATCGCCCCGAATTCGCCGCCCTGGCCAAAGCCCATAAATTGAAGTTCGTCCATATTCCCTGGATCGAACGCGCCGAGGCGGAAGGCAAATTGATCAAGCTGCTGGAGGAACATCACATCGATTTCATGGTGCTCGCCCGGTTCATGAAGATCCTCTCGCCGAATGTCGTCTGGCGCTTCAAGAACAAGATCATCAATGTGCATCCCTCGTTGTTGCCCAGTTTCCCCGGCGCGCAGGCGTATCGCCAGGCCTATGAACACGGCGTAAAAATCGCCGGTGTCACCGCGCATTTCGTGAGCATGCACCTGGACGAAGGTCCTATCATCGCGCAGGAAAGTTTCACCATCAAACCGAACTGGGGCATCAAAGAGATCGTCGCCGCCGGCCAAAAGCGCGAATCCAAAGTCCTCGTCAAAGCCGTGAAACTCTACCTCTCCAAACATCTGGATGTCTATTGGGGCACGGTGAAGCAGGTCTGAGCCGCGCTTTTGCGGGCTTGACTTGTTTTCCATTTACGGCAGAAATGCCCGCATGATCACCCGAAGAGATTTAGGCGTCGCTGCCATTGCCGTTTTCGCCACCGCGGCTGCTTTTGCTGTCATCGAAACCGCCCCCAAACCCATCCTGCACTCCGCTGTGTTCAACTGGGCGCACATGAAGGCCGAGAAAAAACCATCCGGCGAACGCCGTGCTGTGTTTGATTCACCCACCATGACGCTGGCGGAATTGGAATGTCACATCACCACCATCAACCCCGGCGAATCACCACACCTTGCGCACAAGCATCCCGAGGAAGAATTGACGTTCATCAAGGAAGGCACGGTGGAGGAAGTGCAGAACGGCGTGACGAACCGCGTGGACGCGGGCGGCGTGATCTTCTGCGCGTCGAACGAGATGCACGGGATGCGGAACATCGGCACCAACCCCGCCACGTATTTTGTGGTGAAGATCTATCCGCACGATTTGCCAAAGGCCGATGCAACTACGGCGAAGCAATTCATGGTAGGGACATCGCGCTGCGATGTCCCCGCCCGCGCAGAAGCGGGCGGAACGGAACGCGATGGAACGTACAAATTAAATTGGACGATTGCGCCGCCTGACGCTGCGCTCGGCGGCGCGGACGGCGCAACGCGCCGTCCCTACCTTGAACAATCCTACTTCGGAGCGGGAACTTTATAGATGTGCGGATGCAACACGCCCACGAACGGCAGATTGCGATAGCGTTCGGCAAAATCCAATCCGTAGCCGACCACGAACACATCCGGAATCTCAAAGCCCACATAATCCGCGTGGATTTTCTCAATGCGGCGGGAGGGCTTATCCAGCAACACCACGGTCTTGATGCTGCGCGGTTTGAGCGCGCGCAGCTTGGGAACTACCCGGCTCAAGGTGCGCCCGGTATCGAGAATATCATCCACCAGCAGCACATCGCGCCCGCGTACGTCGAGGCGCAGTTCCTTGGTGAAGACCAGCTCGCCGGATTCTGTCCCTGCGCCGTAACTGGAGACGCCCATGAAATCCAATCGCAAGGGTAGGGATAGTTGCCGGATGAGGTCGCCCAGGAACATCACCGTGCCGTTGAGCAGCGAGACGATGGCCATATCGCGCCCGCGAAAATCGCGCTCGATCTGTTTGGCGATCTGTTTCACGCGCACCGCAAGTTGCTTATCGGTGATGAGTACGGACTCGATGTCGCTGCGCCAGTTGGCCGGCGCGGGACGAAAAGCCTTTTGGGAGATGTGTGGGACTTTCACGTGTCTTAAATGTGTTTGGAATCGTCGTGGTCTTTGGTGGTGTAACCGCTGTCCTGCCGCTTGAAATTCACTTCATTCTTCTTCACGTACGCGGCAAACACGTCATCGGCGCTCATGCCCAATACCTGCGCCATGCTGATGAGAAAATGGAACAGGTCCACGACTTCCACACGCGCGTTCTGCTCGTCAAACTTCTGGTACTTGGCCCACCACTTCCACGGGACGCTGTCGGTCAGCTCGGCCATCTCCTGCGACATGGCGCGGGTGTAGTTCAGGATCCACTTGGTTTTTTCCTCTTCGCTCATGCCATCGGTGTGGACACCGATGCGTTCGTTGAGGGCTTTTTGCATCCGCCACAATTCGCGGAGTTGGTCGGCTTGTTGCATGGGCGAAACAATATAAGAGTCGAATCTCCGACGCCAGCAGTTACAGCGCACCCGACAAAAACGGCTTCTGTTTGAACTTCGTGCTTTGAACTTCCCGCGTCCAATCGTATAACCATTGCATGACGCTTCCGGTTATTTTGAGCAACGGCGGGCCGGTTTTTTGGCTGATCATGGTGACCGGCGCGATCGGCATCGTGGTGTTCATCGAACGCTATTTCCATTGTCATCGCGCCCAGATCAATTCCACCGAATTCATCAGTGGCGTGCGCACGGTGCTCAAGCGCGATAATGTGGTGGAAGCCATCTCCATCTGTGATGCCACACCCGGGCCGGTCGCAAGACTCGTAAAAACTGCCATCCTGAACCGCGAGAACGGACGCGAACGCGTGCGCGAAGCCATCGAAGAAGCCGGCCTCGCGGAAGTGCCGCGATTGGAAGCCAAACTGAACCTGCTTGCCACCATCGCCCAAATCGCGCCGTTGCTGGGGCTGTTCGGCACCATTTGGGGGTTCATGCAGGTATTTGAAGCTGTTCATGAAGCCGGTCTTTACGCGCATGTGAACGGCCTGGCGCACGGTGTCCGGCTTGCGTTGATCTGCGCGGGCGCGGGCATCGCGGTGGCCATACCCATCCATGCGGGCTACAATTATCTCGTCAGCCGCGTCAGTTCCATCGTGCTCGACATGGAACGCGCCGCCACTGAGATCGTCAACATCGTCAGCGAACAGGGCAACGGCCAGGGACAATGAAGTTCCAGCGAAATCTGCGCATCGTCCAGGGCCGGTTTGATATCGCGCCCTATGCGGCAGTGTTTTTTCTGTTGGTCATGTTTGTGTTGCTCCTGACGCTCGTGCCCACACCGGGCCTGCCACTCCGGCTGCCCCAGATCGCTTCACCCACTGACAGTGACGCGCTGCCGGGAACAGACCGGCCCACCATCAACGTGGCGGTGGACGCCAGCGGACAATTTTATTACGAGAACCAACTGGTGGATGAATTCAATCTCCGTGCGGACCTTCGCGCGGCGGTGGAAAAATCATCCGAGCCGCTGACCCTCGTGGTGCAGGCGGATAAATCCGTGGCGTACGAAAATCTCGTGCGGCTTTCCGTGCTGGCCGGGACCGCCGGAATCACCAACGCCCTGCTCGCAATCCTGCCCCGGCCATAAGGGCAACGCGATTAGCGCCATGACCATCGCCGAACCCACTGAACGCTCCACCTGGCCACGACTGGGCTGGTGGGCAGCGATCCTGTTCGTGCTGGCCATCCAGTTCGGCTTCATCTTCACACTGGGCCGCCGTACAGAAACACCGCCGCGCCAAAAGTTGCCGACACCCAATCTGAATCTATGGGCACCGCAGGCCAATACGGATGGTCAGCCGGCCACTTCCTTCTCCGAGTTGCTGCCTTTGCGTGACCCGACGCTCTTCATCCTGCCGCATCACGAGGGTTTCTCGGGCCACGCCTGGTTGCAGGATTCACCGCTGCCCACCCGGTCGTACACATGGACGGAACCAGAGCACTGGCTGGGCCTGCGCGCGGAAAAATTGGGGGAGGTCTTCACGGGCTTCATGCGGACGAATGATTTCGCGAACACCCCTTTTGACATTTTCCAGAAACCATCGGTGACCGAACCCACTGTCGCACCACCCGCGCCGCTGGTGAGCCATTCGTCCCTGCAGGTCAAAGGCGACCTGGCCGGGCGCGCGATTGCCTCGCAGCCGGATATTCCTTCCATGCCAGGAACGGACCTGTTGGCGAACAGTTCCGTGCAGGTGGTGGTGGATGCGAACGGGAATGTTTTATCCGCCGTCCTCACTCAAGATCCCGGGCGCTCACCTGTCCTGTCTGCCCCGGGAAGCGGCTCAGCCGAGGCGGATCGCCTCGCACTGGACCTGGCCAAATCCGTGCGCTTCGCCCCACTTCCACGGAAAGCCGGGCTGGCGCCCAGGTTGATGGTGGGCACCATCGTTCTCGAGTGGCAGACCATTCCGGCATCCAACAACGATACGGACAAATAACATGGCTGACTCCGATCTCATGTTGCTTTATCTGGTGCTGGTGCTCGCCGGGCTGGCGGTCGCGGTCGTCTATGGCGAGATGCGGCGGCGCAAATTCGAGCCCGCACCCAGTGAAGATAAAATTTTTCGCTGCCGCAATTGCGGGCTGGTCTACACGGATGATGCGGATGTGGACCGTTCGCGCTGCTCCCAATGCGGCCAGATGAATGACGCCATCGAGTTCTAAACGACAGCCAACGCCGGGAAGGAGATCAGGAACGAAGAACCCTTGCCTGTTTCGCTCTCGATATCGATGGTTCCCCGGTGGCCCTCGATGATGCGCTGCGTGATGCAAAGGCCCAGGCCCGTGCCGTGTTTTTTGGTGGTGAAAAATGGCTCAAACAGCCGGCCCAGATTTTCCGCCGGGATACCCGCGCCATTGTCAGCGATGATGACGCGCACGGACTGCCGGGGCGCATTGGCCCCGTTGGACGGCTCCAGCGCCAGCTCCGTGGCCACCAGCAATTGCCCGCCCGCGCCCATGGCTTCGACGCCGTTGAGCAACAGGTTCACGAACGCCTGCTGCAATTGATAATCATCGCCTTTGATGAGGTCCACCGATGCGTTGAACCGGCGCTGGAGTGAGATCTGTTTGCCGATGAGTTGCGATTGCACGGTGCGCAACGAATGTTCCAGCACTTCATGCAATTGCACGGCCGCAAAAGCCGAGCGTGGCGGCGCGGCGAACCGGAGGATCTGGCCCACGATGGCATCGATGCGCGCGACCTCGCGGCGGACGATGCCGGACAATTCCTCGTCGGAATGTTTTTCGAGCAGCAGATCCATGAACGTCTTCACGGCCACGAGCGCGTTCTTTATTTCGTGCGCGGTGCTGGCCGAGAGCGTGCCGATGCTGGCCAACCGGTCCAATCGCCGTAACGTGTCCTCCAGGCGTCGCGCCGGCGTGATATTATGGACGATAAGCGTGGCGCCCCGTTTCTTCTTCGTTTTTTTCAGGTGCAAGGGCGCGGCGCTCACGTTAAGCGTCAGGTTTCCCCGCTCCCGTGAGCTTAAAGATATCTCCTGCCCCTCGACCGCTTTGCCGGTGGTGGAAACCGATTGGACGATTTTGCGCAAATACGGCGGCAATGCCCGGGCTTCCTTGTTGATGAGCTTTTCCGCCTTCAGCCCGGTGATGTTTTCCGCGTGGCGGTTAAAAATGGTGATGCGGTTTTTTCCGTCAACGACGATGATGCCCGCGGTGAGACAATTTTGCAGGACACAAAAGAAGTTTTGCGTCTCCTGGCTCGTGTCCGGTTTGTTTACGACTTTCATACGAATGGCCGGTCAACCTGGTTCGGTTTCCATGAGCCGACTCGCCCATGGAAAGCGACCTACCCGATAGCCGAAACCCTGTTCACACGCAACCACCATCGGCAAATTTAGCCATTTTTTAGATTTTCGCTGCCTGTCTGTTTTTTGGAACGCGCTCGCTTTTCTGGATTTTTGTGTCTCGGCACAGGACAAACCCCGTGCTATGATGCGTGATTGTACAGGGGGTTGAGCTTTAAGGCATAAGCTGTCGTGATTGGCACTAAGAACGCTGGCTTTCCGAACGAAGTTACGAGGTTTATGAGCACAACGCGAAAGACAGTCCGATTTCGCTCGCTGGGAAGCGAGCTGGTGGGAGAATTGTTCCTGCCGCAAACCGCCGGTCCAGCGCCCGCGCTCATCATCTGCCACGGCGCCGGTGAATTCAAAGAGAACTATTTTGAACTCTGCGACTTCCTGACCGCGCGCGGCGTGGTCGCCCTGGCGATCGATCATCATGGCCACGGCGCCAGCGAAGGTGAACGCTACCATATCAAGATGAAGGAATGGTCAGCAGACGTCTCCGCCGCCATCGACTTTCTCCAGACCCAGCCCGGCGTGGACACCAAGCGCATCGGCGCCTTCGGTCTCTCCTCCGGCGGTACGGCGATCCTGGAAGCCGCGCTGGTCGACCCGCGTTTGCATTATCTTGTGGTCCTCGATGGCACCGTGCGCAATTCGCTGCCGCTGGGCATGACGGTTTTCCTGAAAGCGCTGGTCTATCTCGGCCACGTGAAAAAATTCATCACCCGCAGTGACTTGCGCCTGCCGCTGGCCAAGATGGGCAAATTCAATTTCGCTTCTGATCCCGAGATCGGCAAAAAGCTTGAAGCTGATCCACGCCTGATTGCGGCCTTCATGTCTTTTCCCTTTCCGGGTGGGGCAGAAGCATTTTTTGTGGATACCCTGAAACGCGTTTCCGGCATCAAAGCCGCGACGCTGATCATCTGGGGTGAAGACGACACACTCGATTCACCTGAAAGCGGAAAGCTTTTACTGGCCGCGCTGACCTGCGAGAAAGCATTGCACATCATTCCCGGCAACGGCCACGTCGGCCATCTCGACCGAAACCGGGACAAAGTGTTTGCTTTGACTGCAGAGTGGGCGTTAAAACTTCGTCCGTAATTTCAGCGGCGCGCAACGACCGCAGGGGAAATCAATGGCATTCAAAATCATCGAAGCGGCTTCCGCCAAAGCTCTTGGACAACAAGAGAAATGGGCTTTATTGTCGCCGTTTCTGGTCAAGCATGGCCGGGAAGCGCTCGCGTACGCCACGCTGCAATCCGGCCTGGAGTATTTCATCGATGAACACGGCTACATCGCCTACACCACCGTGCAGCACCCCGTTTTTTCGCGGAAGCCCAAAAAGATCGCATTTTCCGACCCGGTCTGCGCTATCGAGGATTATCCGAAGATCATCCGCAATTTTCTCTCCGTGAACCCGCGCGCCGTTTTTGGCTGCGTCTCCGAAGCCTGCGCGAGGGCCTGCAAGGACATGAATTTCAAGGTCAACTGCATCGGCTACGAAGCTGAACTGCCGGTGCAGACCTACAACACGCGCGGCAATTGGAAGGAGCTGGATATGATCAAGCGCGCGCGCAACGAGGCGAAGCGCGAAGGGCTCACCGTGCGCGAAGAGGACATCGAGAAGGTGGACCGCAAGGCATTGGAAGCCATCTCCCATCACTGGATCGGCGGCAAGAAAGTGAACGACCGCGAGATCTGGATCTATGCGCGGCGGGCGGTGTTCGAGCGCGAAGAAGGCGTCCGCAAATTTATCGCGTACGACCGCGACAATAAAATCGTGGGCTTTGCGTTCTACGACCCGATGTATCGTGATGGAAAAGTTTTTGGTTATTCCGCGAACATCCTGCGCTGCGATGAAAGCCGCTTTGGCCGCCTGGCCACGGCCATCCACATGGAGGCGATCGAGAAATTCAAGCCCGATGGCGCGGAAGTATTGAACCTGAACCTGTCTCCGTTCATGAAATTGGCCGAAGGAAAGTTCAATGACGATTTTGGCTCCCGGATCTTCTTCAAGCTGAGCGCGAAATACGGCAACGCCATCTACAATTTCCAGGGCCTCGCCTTCCATAAGTCGAAATATCGCGGCAACGAAAAGTTCCTGTATTTCGCCTCCAACGGCGCGATGCCCTCAAATGATATTTATCTCGCGTTCGTTTCTGCCGATATAACAAGGTCGTATTTTAAGACGCTCGGCCAGCTCATCTGGGGCATGGTAACTGCTAAAAAGCGCCACAAGGTCGAGTCACATAACGGTAGCGGGCGATAGTTCAGGCGCCCGGACAGGATCGAGAACGTATGAAAAACAAGATAAAGCTGATTATTGTGTCCACAGCCCTGTTGCTTTTGCCGGGGTTCTTCAACGCAGTCGCAGATGAACTACCGGCATCAGCGGCACAACCGGCGGACCAGAAGTCGGCCCTGGAGCGCTGGGCCTATCAGGATTATATGTTCGGCGATTGGGGCGGCCTGCGCACGGACCTTTCCAAACACGGCGTGGACTTCGAATTTTTCTACGCCGGTTCCGGCCCGATGAATCTCGATGGCGGCCTCAAACGCGGCGCCATCTACCAGGGCGCATTGTTGATGTCTATGACACTGGATTCGGAAAAACTGCTCGGTTACGAAGGGGGCCAGTTTTACATGAGCTCGCTCTGGCTCAACGGCGAAAAACCGTTTTCCGATAAATACGTCGGCGACCTGAACAAGGTTAACCTCTTGGATTTCCCGAACTCGGCGCGGTTGTGGGAAGTGTCGTATGAACAAAAATTTTTCAACGATAAGTTCTCCATCAAGGTGGGCGAACTCTCCATCGACCACGATTTCATCGTCGCGCAATATTACAACAGCATCGCGGGGCTTACGATGCTCAACCAGACGTTCTTTTATCCCACGATGGCGTTCAACGTGTGGGACCAGCCATTTTTCCCCAAAGGCGATCATTCACTGGCCTCGACACCCTACGCCACGCCCGGCGTGCGGTTGCGCTATGACCCGACCGACCATTACTACGTGCAGTTCGGAGCTTACGGCGGCGCTGCCGACACCAGCGACAGCGGCACGGACTGGAGCCTCCGGGGTAAATCCGGCGCGCTGCTCTATTTCGAAACCGGCTTGAAGATCAACCAGGCCAAAGGCGACCAGGGTCCGCCGGGAAATCTCAAGCTCGGCGGCTACTATCATATGGACGATTTTTACGACCTGCACGATGGGGCGTATGTGGCCTTCGACAACGTGGCGCAGCAGATGACCGGCATGAAATTCAGCGACATCTATGCCTTCTATTACGGCTCGGCGCCGAAGGCGTTCACCGAACCGCGCAAATACAGCGGCAACTACGGCCTCTACCTGCTCGCCGACCAGACGCTCTGGCGTGAAAAGGGCAAGGATGACCCCGCGCAGCAGGGTCTCGTGGGTTTCTTCCGCCTCGGCTACGCACCGCCGGATCGCAACCTCGCGGATTTTGGCGCTGATGGTGGATTGGTTTACAAAGGCCTGATTCCCGGACGCGATTACGACACGCTCGCCATCGCCGGTTCTTATCTGCACATGAGCGACGACCTCCGGAAGGCCCAGCGCGAACTCAACACCCTGGCGGTCGACGGCCTGGGTCAGCCTGCGCCGTTCACCAAATTGGCGGATTATGAAGGCGTCCTGGAGATCAGCTATAAAGCACAATTGACGGCATGGTGGACGTTGGAACCGGATATCCAACGCGTGTTCCATCCGGGCGGATATGTGCAGGCGGCCACTCCGGATGCGTGGGTGTTCATCATCCAAACGACTTTGCGGTTTTAGGATCGAATCACAATTTGCGAACGGCGGGCGATGGTTGACAAAAAAGCTACCATCGCCCCGCCGTAATGAGTTATTTGTAAGGCGTGTTTAAAGATAGTTGACCGTTTTATTGATTATGGAAGCAGCCGCAGTAAAAGAGAGTTATGTGACCGGGAAAACCAGCCAGGGCGTGGAGTTGCGCGCAAACATGGTGCGCATGACACGGTATCTGGCCGTCTTCGAGATCTTCAATCCCACGCTCGTCCTGCGCACCTCTGAGGTCATCAACGACTTCAAGATCATCGTGCGCGACCGGACCATATACTCCGGTCGCGCGGTCGTGCGCAGCCTGATGAACACGGGGCTGGCGGCCATCTGCGAGGTAACGCTCAACGAAAGCTCGTGGTCGGACGTGGACGTCGGTTCCGAGATGATCCACAACGGACATTTCGCCCAGGATTTCAACACCTTCATGAACGACTGGCAAAAGCTTTACAAGATTTTGCCGGAATTCAAAGTGGTCATCGCGGACATGCAGAGCTTTCTCTCCGACCTCAAGCTCTGGCTGGACCAGGTGGAGCTGAGCCTGCGCGCGAGCGCCACGGAAAACCAGGCAGCGCTGGAAACCCACATCATCCAGCAATTGCAGGTCTCTGCCGTGCCGGTGGTCAATGAATTGTTCGAACGCTTCGAATCCGTCTCCAAAAAAGTGGATGAAGAGCTGCGGCCTGCGCACGTCGCTTTCGGCAAACGCCAGTTGCACCCGCTCCTGCTGTGTTCGCCGTTCGTGTATCGCACCTTCGCGAAGCCGCTCGGGTATGCCGGCGATTACGAGATGGTGAACATGATGTTCCGCGACCCTTGCGAAGGCGGCTCACTGTTCGCCAAAGTGGTCAACGCCTATTCATTGCAACTGCCGCCGATCGTGGCGCATCGCAACCGCATCACTTATCTGACGGAAAAACTGATCGAGGAGACCTGGCGCGGCATCCGGAACAAACGCACCACGCGCATCTTCAACCTGGGCTGCGGCCCGGCCCACGAGATACAACAGTTCTTTGCCAAGAGCGCGCATTGCGACCATGCCGAATTCACGCTCGCCGATTTCAACGAAGAGACGCTCGCGCGCGTCAACACGAACCTCTCCGACATCAAGCGCCGCTATGGCCACCGTACGCCCATCCATTGCATCAAGAAGACCGCGCACCAGATCATCAAGCACTCGGACAAGAAGGTGCAGTTGCCGAAGGATGAGCAATACGATTTTGTCTATTGCGCGGGTTTGTTCGATTACCTGTCCGACCGCGTCTGCCGGAAATTAATGGATGCTTTTTATGACATGGTCGCGCCGGGCGGATTGCTGGTGGCGACCAACGTGGACGTGCATCCCAGCGTCAACGAGATGGAATATTTCCTGGAGTGGCATTTGATCCATCGCAACACCGAGCAGATGAGCACGTTGAAACCGGAGAAGGCCGATCCGGACAACGTCAAATTGATACGCGACGCGACCGGTGTGAATATTTTTATAGAAGTGAGAAAAGATGCCGGAGAACGTTAAACAACCACAGATCCACACAGAAGTCCTGCAGACTTATGAGGATTACGAGCGCCAGATAACCCTGCGGCACCTGGAGATCGGCTGTTATCTGGTCATGATCCTCATGCCCTTCGGCGTATCCCTCGACTTTGTTGTCTATCCGAAAATGGTGATACCCTTTCTCGAGCTGCGCCTCATTTCGTCCGTCATGGCTTTTGGTGTCCTGCTGACCCTGCGCACGAGCTTCAGCCACCGGCATCACCGGCTCCTGAGCCTGGTCATCGCGCTGATCCCCGCCTTTTTCATCTGCTGCATGATTTTTGCGACCGAAGGGGCGGACTCGCCTTACTACGCGGGGTTGAACCTGGTCTTGTTTTGCGTAGCGCTGGTCATGCGCTGGACCGTTGGGCTGAGCGTCGCCGCCTCACTCTCGGTCATGGTCATGTATCTGGCCGCCTGTTTCGGGGACGGCTCGGTCACCAAAGAGCACTTTGGCGAGTTCATGAACAACCTCTATTTTCTCCTGCTCACCGGCGTGGTGGTGGTGGCGGGCGGCCGGTTGCATCGTGGATTGCGCATCCGCGAGTTCATGTTGCGGTATGAATTGGACGAGAACCGCAAGGCGCTGGAAACCAGCCTGCACCAGCTGAAAAACAACGAGGCCCAGCTCGTGCAATCGGAAAAGCTCGCGTCGCTGGGCCGCATGAGCGCGGGCATCATCCACGAGATCAACAACCCTTTGAACTTCGCCACGACCGGCCTTTTTACACTGCGCAAAAAAGGCAAGCTGCTGCCGGCGGAACAGCAGGCGGATTTTACCGAGATCCTCACGGACGTGGAGGATGGCGTGAAGCGCGTGCAGGCCATCGTTTCCGACCTCCGCACGTTCACGCATCCCAACACGGAACAGGTCGATCCCCTGCCGGTGTCCGAGATCCTCACGCCTGCATTGCGGTTCCTGAGCAATGAATTGCGGGACCGCGTGGTGATCGAACAAACCATTTTGCCCTCCCAGTTGGTGTACGGGAACAAGAACAAGCTCATCCAGGTGATGGTGAACCTGCTGCAGAATTCCCTCGATGCCGTTGGTGAAAAAAAGTTTAATGACGGTGAAAAACCGACGATATGGATAGAAGGCCGTCAAGAGGGGGGAAGGAGTTATCTTTCCGTGCGGGACAATGGACCCGGAATCGATGATGCTCATTTGGGCAAAGTATTTGACCCGTTCTTCACGACCAAAGATGTTGGGGAAGGAATGGGGCTTGGCCTGAGCGTGTGTTACCAGATCATGCAACAATATGATGGGCGCATATCGGTGAAGACGGAATTAGGGAAATTTTGCGAGTTTACACTGGAATTCCCGCTCAAGGGGTGACAAAAGTAAGACGGATAACAAGCATGGACAGCTATTACGATTACAAGAAGTTCGCAATACTTTACGTCGACGACGAGGAGATGTCGTTGAAGTATTTCACCCGCGCTTTTAGCGACCAGTTCCGCATCTACACGGCGCCCAGCGCCCAGCTCGGCCTGAAGATTTTAGAGGACAAGCCGGACGAGATCGGCTTGCTGATGACCGACCAGCGGATGCCCGGCGAAAAAGGCGTTTGGCTCCTGGAACGCGCCCGGCAACTGAACCCGCACATCATCCGGGTGCTCGCGACCGCGTATGCGGACATGGACGCCGCTATCGCCGCCGTGAACACGGGCTCCATCTACAAATATGTCACCAAGCCGTGGGACCCCGGCCAGTTGGAACAGACCCTCAAGCGCGGCATGGAATTTTTTCTCGTCCAACGCGAGCGCGACCAGCTGTTCCGGGAAAAGATGTCCGTGCTGCACAATATGATGATCGCCGACCGCATGGTGAGCCTCGGGTTGCTCGCCGCCGGCCTCAGCCATCATATCCGTAATTCGCTTGTCGCTGTGAAGACGTTCCTCGATCTCGCCCCGGCCAAGATGACCGAGGAAAAGACCACCGTGGACGGCTTGCGCAACCCGGATTTTTGGAAGGATTATTACACGAACGTCCAAGGCCAGATCAATAAGATCAATAACCTGCTCAAAGACCTCTGGACCGCCTCTGAAAAACCCGGGTTTGATTTCTCGACCAAAGTGAAACTCCGCGAGGTGGTGGAATCCAGCATCGGCCAGTTAGGCAAGGAATTGGCGGTGCGCAAGATCACTGTGGATAACGCCATCCCCGACACCTTGCCGGAGATGAATGTGGACAAGGGCAAGTTCTATCGCTTGTTCGACCTGTTGTTGAAAGACGAGATCGCCAGCCTGCCGGAAGGATCGCGCATAACCTTTTCCGCCCAGGCACTTACGAATTCGACCACTGAGCAGACCATCCAGATACAGATGCATGATAACGGCCCGGGTCTGCCGAAAGAGGCTTTGCGGCTGATCTTTGACCCGTTCGTGGTCCGCAGCGACAGCCCTGCGGAATACGGCATCCACCTGATGGCGTGCTTTTTCATTGTGCACCATCACGGCGGCAGGATCGAGGCGCGCAGCGAGGACAAAGAGGGAACGACGTTCACGCTGAGGATGCCGGTGAACCCCACCACGGCACCGCAAGCCCCGAATGAGCAGGACTTTCTGCAGAAAATCATCCTGAACGACTCTATTTGGGAGAAATTAATTTCTTCGGACTAGGGGAGTGCCTTAATTTGCCTTCTTAATCAGTCCCGCGGACGCGGGAGAAAGCCCTCACCCGCGTCCACGCTTTGCGGGACGCACCCTCTCCCGTTTCACGGGCGAGGGAAGTGCGGCAACTTAAGACACTAAACCAGACTAGAGCGTCTTTGCTGCTAAAGCCCTTTCTTGCTTTCCCTAATCCACGGGCAGCTACGTATTTTTCCAGATTGGACGTAGGTATTCGTCTAGATTGTGCTAAACTGGAGCGTCGCTATCATTTGGAGTCTAATTGATTCTAAGTTTGGTTTGACCAATGGCGCGGTCTGTGGATTATGTAACTGCAATGGCAGTTGCAATCCATCTATTCCCGCCTGTTGTAAAAGCGATCTAAAATGAAAACGTTGTTGGTGTTGGCGCAACATCCGGGCCTGGCCGAAACGATCCGTACGGGTCTCAACCCCGACCAGTACCGCATCGTCCATCGGGCGACTTTCGAGGAATCTGAACCTCTTCTGGCGCACGGTCTTGTGAATGCCTGTATCCTGGATGTGGAATTGACCAGCGTGCAGGCCGTGTGGGTGCTGGAAAAGATCCATCGTACCGCGCCCAAGATCCCCATCATCGTCTATACCGGCGCCAAACAATGGGAATGGGAGGAAGAAGCTTTCCTGCAAGGAGCTACGCACGTTCTGGCCAAACCCGTCCGTGCCCGGATGCTCGGTGCTTTGCTGGACCGCCTTTGGATCGATGTATCCGCCCGTCCAGCCGCCGCGCCTGCAGCCGCCCCGCGCATGGAAGTTGCGCGCCCGGCTGAACCGCAATTGGGCAACGGCTTTGGCAATGCCTCTGGACTCCATGGATTGGGCGCGTTGCGCGGTTTTTCCGCCATCCTCATCCACTCGCTGGATGCGCAGGCGATGCTCAAACAATTTCTCCTGCTCATGCGCGAACTGGTCGGCATCAATCGCGCCGCCGTCTTCCTCCGCCATCCCGGCGCGTGGGCGTCCAAAACTCCCGACCTGAATGACGTCCGCCGGATGAGTGCAGCCTGCGCCATCGGCCTGGCCCCGGGTCTGTTGGGCAATTTCCAGCTTTCGTTCGATACCGGCGTGGGTGGCCAGATCTCCAAGCTGGGCCGTATCCTCCGCCGCAATAGTGAAGAAGCGCGCGACCCGGAAACGCAGAATGAATTTGACCTGCTCGGCGCGCAAGTGGCCGTGCCCATCCTCGACCGCGAAACCATCATCGGCGTGGCGGTCTTTGACGGCCATATCACCGGTGAAGCGCTCTCGAACGCCGAACTGGAACTGATTTTTCATCTGCTCGAACAGCTTGGCCTCGCGGTGAAGAACATCTGGCTGCATGACCAGCTCTCCAGCAATCACGAGATGCTGGCGAACGTGTTGCGCGAACTCAGCAGCGCGTGTGTGGTGGTCAGCCGCGACCTCGCTGTGCTGCACGCCAACAAGATTGCCCGCAAATATTTTGCGCCACCCGGACGCCGCAGCGGTGAATTGGAGTACAGCGATCTGCCTCACACCATCGGCGCGAAAGTCTATCAAGTGCTCAAGACCGGCGCTTCCGTACCCGCGTTCCGCCATGAGCCTGAAGGCGCCAACGGCACGATTTACAGTGTTACGGTTGTTCCATTGCAATCCGCGACGGCGGGTTTGCCGGATTCCGTGCTGCTTACCGTCGAAGACCTGACCCAGAGCGAACAGTTGCGCCGGCTGGAGATGGAGACCGCGAACCTGCGCCTCGTCAAGACGATGGCGGACCGGCTCGCGCACGAGATCGGCAACGCCATGGTACCGCTCTCCACGCACCAGCAATTGCTCGCGGACAAATACAAGGACCCGGAGTTCCGCGTCTCGCTGAACACCGCGCTCGCCGATGGCGTGAAACGCGTCACGCGCCTCATCAACCAGATGCGATTCCTCGCGCGCGATTCCATGATTTCCCACGAGGCTTTCGCGGTGGAACCGCTGATCGAAGAGGCCTACCAGGAAGCGCAGAAATATCAGCCCGTCAAATCCGCCGAGCTGAAGTGCGCAAATGACGAGAACAAACCCCTGTTTGTCACCGGCGACCGCGCCGCGCTCCGGCATGCGCTCAGCGAAGTCATCCTCAACGCCTTGCAGGCGAATCCGGCCAACCCGAAGATCGACGTGCATCTGCACGACGAACCCGGCGCCGGGGCCGCGCATGATATCCAGATAGACGTGGAAGACAACGGCACGGGCTTCAGCCCGGAAGCCGCGCAAAAGGCGTCGTCGCCGTTCTACACCACGCGCAACGTGGGCCTGGGCCTGGGCCTGACCGTGAGCCGCAAGATCATCGAGACCCACAAAGGCAGACTGGAGATCGTGCCGCCGAAGAGCGGAAAATCCGGCGTGGTGCGGATTTCGTTACCGATGGAAGAGGTTTTGCCGAAGTCGTAAGGCTGGGAAGTTTTACGCGAATTGCGCGAATCGGGGAATTTGTCCAAGCGGCGTAGGTGCGGCATCTTGGTAGAAATCAGGGCCAACCAAATCTAAAGCTCCGGCAGGAGCGACATATTCGGCAAATCATTCTCCGCCGGTTTCTGCAAAATAACCGAGTCCCTCACGAGATGGATACAAAATGTAACTAACTGAAAAAGGTGGGGGAGGGAAAACAAGGGCGTCAGTCGGTGCCAGATTGTCACCAACTGAAAACGCCCGAAGACCGGAAAATCCGGCGAGGTGCGGATATCGTTGCCGATGAAAGAAGTTTCGCCGAAGTCAGGAGATGCACGTGCAAGGAATGCCCGGAGGACGCGAAAAAGGGCGGGACAAGGGTTAATATCCTGAACTGGTCAGTTTTTGAAAAATCAGGCGTTCCAGCTTTCGATTTTTGCAATGATTGATGCCATTTGGTCCGCTAGTTCAAAACGTTGTTGCATCATTTCTTTAGTCATATGCGGACATGTTTTCGATGCAAGTTCCATTTTATCGATACTTTTACGATTTAAGCGCTTTTCCAAATAGGAATTTCCGCCCGCATCAGCTTCTCTTGGAAAGAAAAGCTCGCAACGCTCAGGACTGGGGATCTCTGGCTGATCGAATATTTTGCTCAAAATAAAACCGGGTAGATAGTTTTCGATCTCTTTTGCTTCTGTTATCCAAATATGAGCATTAGGAATTTTTCCTACTTCGCTTTTAATTCGACTCACACGGCCTTTGAGTCTAGATTCTTCACCGCTTTCAGCGGTTCTGTCACCATCACAGACAACAATTATATTTGGATTCACCCGAAACAAATTTGCTAATTCGTCTTCGGCCTCATTTGGAGAAACAAATTGCGCCCGCGCGAGCAGTGCACCGCCATAAAATGCGCATTGGTAATCACGTCCCTCCCGAAATTTTCCATCGCTGAACAGTTCAATCCAATGATTTACGTAAATTCGATCGGACGGGCCTTCGACCCAAATAATCCCGTTTGATTGGAGTATATCCGATGGTTTGGCGCCCAATTCAGAAATGATTCCAAGGTGGTCAAAGTGGGCTGAGACCGTCTCTGCCTTTGCTGATTCGCCATCATTTGTAACGCGAATGATTTGAGCATTTTTCGACATTCCAAAAACATCCAAAGCCACGCTTGAGTGAGTGGTCAGAAAAATCGTTGCCCGCTCTCGCATTGCGTAATTTTCCAAATATTGGAAAAGTCTTCGCAGTAATGCTGGATGCAGATTGTTTTCTAGTTCTTCAAACGCAAACACATACTCACTTTTTGGATCCTGCCTGTTTTCTGGAATTTTTGGGATGACTATAAGGTTTAACAAAACCAAAATGACCGTTTTCAATCCGCTGCCTGATCGACTGAGCGCAATTAATCCCTTCATCTCTTCACCAAGGTATACCTCCCACCCATCGAGCACTGGATTTGTCGAATCCGCGCCCTGTACATCGTGATGTTTGGCCTGAATCTCGGTGAATTTCCCGTCGTTTTTAAAAATTTCATTTAGAGCGTCCAAAAGTTCTATTTGAATAAGATTCCGCGATAATTTTGGGTCAGTGCTATGTATGTACCGGCGGATTATATTGGTTGCTCCCAATCCGTTCGGCGAAAGCGTGAGTTGATTTGAAGCACCTTCAGACCGAAAATCTCGATCTGCCAACAATCTTCGAAATTTTTTCCCGGAGAGCTTATGCTTAGCATGAAGCAAAGCCTCTTGCACAAATAAAGCTCGAGTTCTTTTATAATCTTCTCCGTTATACCGATTCCCGCAATAACCACCGACATCAAAACCAGGTGGGAATATTGGTGTGCAATGTTTGATTGCCACATTTGCTTCCCAAGAGACTTCAACCCCAACAAAGTGACGCCCGTGATCAGACCAGTGCCCTCCGGGCAAAGGGCCATTAGCAATATCGTCCCTGAAGTACATCTTCAGGGACTCTTCATCAAGAATCCCACTGCATTTAACGTGTCGTCCAACTTGAGTTATGTTAGAGCCGCACAAAGCTGAAACAAAATCTAGAAGATGAGATTTTCCAGTATTGTTTCGTCCAATGATTACATTGACTGGTTTGATCGTATCGAAACCAGCCCACTCATTTTTGAAACAACCATGACCACGAAATTTTACAGATTCAGCTATCATAAACCCAAAAGTTGATATCTGATTCCTGACTTCTATATGTAGCGTAAGGAAAACCTCGAGAGAGTCAATGCATGCAAACACCGCTACCCAAAAAGATTCGCTTCGCGAAGCTTCGCAATCAGGTTCATCGTTTAGGGATTTAACCCGGGGTGGCGGCTGCTTCGCAGCCTTACCGCCGGGCTACTCTCTTTCGCCCCGTTTGGGGCTTTCAGTCAGGCTATGCGCAATATTCTTGTTTTATTTGACAAAATTTGACTTTTGTATATATTGGTGGTTAGTTCTTTGAAATATGAAAGTAGTGATTGGTTAAATCAGTTAAATGGGTAACTGGGATGGGGCCGCGCAGAGGTCGGCACCCACTATCGGAAATCCGGGTCAAATAGGGGACAAAATGGCCGGATTTTTTGAAAGTGGACAAGCTCAATTCAGGGTTATTCAAGGGTGGTTTTTATTTTGGAGCCCAGGGCCATGTGAAACGTGGTAAACGATGGGCCGAAGGCTATGGGCGGGACGGAACTCCGGACGGTAAGGTATGATAAATCCGGACGAAACCTGGCAAAATCCGGAAATTTGCATCCGGCGCTTTCCGGATGGGATAAGTCAATCGGAGCAAGGCGGTTAGGATGGAAAGTGGGGTCGTTCGGACACAAACAACCCCAGCCACCTCCAGCCAGCTAAAGGATGAACAGCAGGACATTGAAACGCTATGGTGTAGCACCTGCGTCTCGCGGGTTCAATTCGGCGTCCCGCCGAATTGGGGTTGCTGGTGATCGTGCGAATCAGGTCAAAAGCTATGTTGGCATGCGCTCCGGAGAGTGTTTTGGGCGGGACGCCCAAAACCACCCGCGAGACGCGGGTGCTACACCATAGCAGGTGGAATCTGACCGATTCCGACCAATTCAGGGTAGTTCAGGGGTTGAGGGCGATGCCGGGCAAAGGGATTGCGCCCCGACCGGGCGCAGACAGCGCAGGGCGCCGTCCTGCTTTGTAGAAATGATTTGATTGGCTGCGTAAGTAAAGGCCGTCGAGAGCTCAGCACCACCTCACCCCGTCCCAGTGGCTTCCCAAGCCCGCCACGAGTCAGTGCCCCCACAAGAGCTGTTCGCTTCGCGAACTGTGGTCCCCCAAACATTCGTTTGGCGGAGAGGGGGAAACGAGGTGAGTCGCACGCGGTTTGCCTGCAGGATTTACTGGCTACGTACCTGAACCGCGAAGGTTTCTACAGAGCAGGCGCCGTCCCTACCAATTCCGACTGAATCCGACCAGTTCAGGGTGGTTGTGATGGGTGGTGAGATCAGGGCTCGACGGAGTCTCGCCCCACTGATTTGCCCTAAAAACTCCAGGTCAACTGGTAGTCGAGGGATTGGGAGATGGTGGTAAGGTGGTCGAGGTAGTCCGGCACGTTCTCGGGCGGCACGAAATCGGCCAGGGATTCGTATTCGAAGTCCATGATGATCCGCCGTCCACCGCCGCTGATGTGTTTCTCAAAGGTGAACGCAGGGTCGTTGACGGTCTTGTCCACGCGCAAGCCCGGCCACGCCACGGGCAGGGTGACTTCGGTGTGCTGGATGAGGTGCCGGGGATATTCGACGGCGAGCGGCATCTGGCGGGCTTTGTCCATCGGCTTGCTGATGACGGGGTAGAACATCACGGGATAGAACCCGAAGGAATAGTCGGAGCCGCGCTCGGGTTTTTGCCAGGCGTCATCGATGGTGTAATACTCGGTGGTTTCCACGCGGTTGGCCTGTTCGTTGTCAGTGTAACTGAGCTGGTCGGATTGATGGATGCCGGTGTAGTAGCGCGAATAGAAATCGAGGTAGCGTTTGCCGACGGCCTCGGGCGAGGTGCTGGTGAAGAGATAACGCAAGCGTTCGGCGTCCCGGCCTTCGGCGATGGTGACGACTTTGAGGTCCGCCGATTGGCCGCGTCCGCGTAACGTGAAATATTCCGAGACGGTGGTTCGCGAACCGGCTCCCGATGGAATGACCGTAAGGCCTTTGGTGGCCGGGGCGATGACGAGGCCGCGTTCAAAGGGTGGCGGGCGATAATTATCGAGCGTGCCGGCCTGGTGCACGGTGGAATCCAGCCAATAGCTATGGCCCTGATACCGGATGTAGGCGATGGCGTGGTCGAAGGCGTTGGGAGTGGGCAGCCAGTCATCGAGCGAATGGCGGGCATCGGTGTTCACGAGCACGGGATAGGCCTCAACGCCGAGCGCGCGCAGGATGGTGACGAACAAAAAGGTTTTATCCTTACAATCGCCAAAGCGGCGTTCGTACGTTTCCGAAGCGGAGGCGGGCCGGGTGGCGCTGGCGCCGATCTCGATGCCGAAATAACGCACGTCATCCTGGACGAAGTGGAGCACGGCGAGCACGCGCTCGTTCCAATCACCGATCCAACGCCATTCCTCGATCTTCTTTTTGAGTTCGGGCGAAAGCGGCGTGGAGTCGGTGAACAATTGCAACGCCCATTGGTTCACAGCGGACCAGTTGGGAAATTCGGTGAGCTGGACAGAGGGGTCGGGATCATACCAGCCCGGCAGGGAATCCTCCAATGGCAAGGCGGGCAAATGCTTGAAATCCCAGATGAACTCGTAGCCATCGGCGCGCCGCACGGTGACTGGCTTCACCGAACACAGATGATTGGTGAGATACAGATAACGTTGCGCCGGCCAGACGAGCCGGGTGCGCAGACGGTCCACCGGCACGCGTAATTGCACGGGCACCTGGCCGTAGAACCGGCCGGAAAGGATCGGGTTCACACCGCGCAACGTGTAGGCGTAGTCGATGATGTCACCGGCGCGGACGTCTTCCAGCACGGTCACGGCGGATTGCCGGCCGTAGATCAGCAGGTTGCTCAATTCCGGCTCCTGCTCGATCAACTTGATCTTGTCGCGGCTCAATCGCTCCAGGCAGTTGGTGCCGCGCCAAATGCGTATCCAGTGAAAATTAAGCGTTTCAAAGTCCGGCTCGAACTCGATGGTGATCATCGAGCCGCTTTCCACGCCGGAATAATTCCGGATCTGCCGCACGATATGGATGAACAGCTCATTCGAGGCGACATTGACCTGCCGGTCCTTGAGGAGCAGGTGCTGGTCTTCGCCGAGGGTGTCCGCACTTTTGTCCGGCCGGGTGAACGTCAAAGGCGCGACCCATGCCGATGGCGGGCCCACGGTGCATCTCTGGGCCGGAGAAGTCTGCGCCAATACCGATGAAACCATTATGCAAAACACCGGAAAACCGAGCCAAAGGCAAAGCAGGCGAAAGGAGTTAGTCGACTTTTCCACGCTCCAAAAGGCTAACGGCGCAACAAAGGAGAAGGAAAGCAGAAAGAGCAAAGCTTTGCACTTGAGGCCTTGGCGGAATTTTGTAGCATGACGCAAGCTTGACTTGTCAGTCATCATGACGCTTTCTGACAGGGAACAGCAACAGGAGCCCTAACTGTAGTATGTCGTCCACGCCAACAATCGAAACTGACCTGCTGAAACCCAACCCCACTGCCGTCAAACGCCGGGGCAAGTTGCTCATCGTGGACGACGAAGAGGGTCCACGCCAATCGGTCAACGTCATCTTCAAAGATGATTACGATATCCTGATGGCTGCGGATGGCGCCACCGCCGTGGAACTGGCGCAGAATAATCGTATCGATGTCGCGGTGTGTGATATCCGCATGCAGGGCATGTCGGGCATCGAGCTTTTGGAACGTCTCAAGTATGTGGACCCGGCCATTGAGGTGGTGATGATGACGGCGTTTGAGACGACGGACACGATGCGCCAGGCGTTGCGCTTGCGCGCCTCGGATTATATCAACAAACCTTTCGACATCGGCACCATGCGCTCGGCTGTGGCCGCCGCCATGCAGCGCCGCACGCTGGAGAGCGAGATCCACAACAATGCTGAGAAATTGCAGCAGTTGCTGGCGGAACTGCAGAACCAGAAGATCGAGGAGCAGATCGCCAATGCGCGCGGCGATATTTACGCGAGCATCATTCACGATATCAACGGGCCACTCACAGTCATCTCCGGGTTCATCCAGATATTGAACGAGCGCATCTCCACCACGCCGCGGATCAATAGCGAAGATATGGATTTCGTGAAGGACCGTCTGAAGATCATCACGCGGCAGGTGACGAACTGCATCGAGATTTCGCGCCGGTACCTGAGCTTCCTGCGCCGGCAGACGGACGACGCGCCGCGCGTGGGAGTGAACCAGTTGTTCAAGGACCTGGAGCATCTCGTGCAGGTGCATCCCGCCGCGCAGAGCAATGAATTTGCCATCCATCCGCTCGCGCACGACATCGGTGTGAAGGTGAACGGCACGGACGTCATCCAGATATTGCTGAACCTCACGGTGAATGCGTTCCAATGCTCGCCGCAGAATCACAAAGTGGACATCACGGGGCGGGTCTTGCACGAGCCGTTGGATCTCGGCGAGATCAAGGACGGGCTGGATACGCGTTACCTCAACGTGGAAAACTTTTTCAACGTGGCGCCGATCGTGGTGTTGTCCGTGAGCGACAATGGGCCGGGCATCCCGCAGGAAATTTTGCCGAAGATTTTTCAGCCGTACTTCACCACTAAAGGCCCGCGGCAGGGCACGGGCCTCGGCCTCAACATCGTGCATCGTCTCGTAAAAGAAGCCAAAGGAATGTTGCAGGTGCAGACGCGCGTGGGCGAAGGCACCACCTTCTCCATCTACGTGGCCGGGGCCAAGTTGATCTCCTGAATCAGACCGCTCGTGACGGGGTTGATTCCGCTACTTTTCAAAAATACTTCCACAGAGGAGATCGATACCCTGGATGTCGTATCCAAAACTACCACCGAAAAGTGAATTATTGATCAGAACCGTCATCGTCACTCGTTTATCTACACGCTTGAAATCCACGCTGTTGTCAGAGAACAGAACGTTCCAGCCCCGGGCCTGACTGTGGCCAAAGTTGATGGATTCTGTATTGACCGATCCGTCCGAATTCCAGATTTCAGGAGACATATAATCCAAGCCGAACACCTTTCTGCCTTTGACATCGCGGGTTTTTACGTAGATCCGGTTGAAATTGGCATCAACCCATGGATTATAGATATAACTCCCACGGACGCTGCCGGGATTATTGAGATCCGCCGATGTGGTCAGGAGCGGCTGATACTGTGTCCTGCTTTCAATAGAATTTTTGGCGTTAAGTCCGGGACAGTAAAACATGCTGCCGTCGCCGGCCAATTTCTCCGGATACAGCATGCCAAAGTTCCGCCAGAAGGTGCCTGTCTTGGTTCCATTGGCATTCGGATCATCCGGCGCAGTACCGGCATCCCAGGTCTGGGCCAGGTGAAAATTGGGCCGGCTGCCGTCGAAGAAGAGCCAGCGAGTATAGTAGCTAGCTCTGACCAGGTTGACCTGATTACCCCCAGCCTGAGTGATGGGATATCTACCATCGTAATGCTCGGCGTAGACGGCGACGCCTAATCCCTGCTCCCTTAAATTATTAGCGCAGGAGGCACGCTGGGCATGGTCTTTGGTAGAGGCCATGGCCGGGGCGAGCAATACCGCGAATACCGCGATCATGGCGATGACCACCAGCAATTCCACCAGTGTAAAGGCCCGCATTGGTTTTTCGAAGGTTTTCATAGGTCAATGTGTTCCCATTGACAACTCGGTGACAGAAAGGAGTTCTTTCAATTATTTCCCGAAGGGCAAAAAACTATTTCTCAAAGACAAGATTGCAGAGGACATCAATGCCCTGGATGTCGTATCCGGTTTCGCCATTCCCACCGAACAGTGCGTAATCGACCTGCAATATGCTTGTGACCCGCTTGTCCACCCGCTTGAAATCCACACTGTTATCGGAAAATAAGATATTCCATCCCCGGGCCTGGCTGTGGGCGAAGTCGATGGCTTCCGTATTGACCGACCCATTTGAATTCCAGATATCAGGAGCCATATAATCCATGCCAAAAACTTTTCTGGCTTTGATATCGCTGGTTTTGACATAGAGCCGATTGTTATTGGCATCGACCCATGGGTTATAAGTGTAAGCCCCCCGGACGCTGCCCGCATTATTGGGATCATAAGGCGGGCCAGAGGTGGTCAAGAGCGGTTGATAATTCGCCGAACTAAGAAAGGCCCCTTTGACGTTCAACGCAGGACAGTAAAACATGCCCCCATCACCAGCCAATCTCTCCGGATACAACATCCCAAAGTTCCGCCAGAATGTGCCCGTTTTGATTCCAAGCCCATCGGGGTCATCGGGCGCTGTTCCGGCATCCCAGGTCTGGGCAAGATGAAAATTGGGCCGGTTGAAATCCAGAAAAATCCACCGCGTGTAATAAGCCCCATTGATGCGATTCAGCGGATTGCTTCCTGCCTGAGTGATGGGATATCTCCCATCGTAATGCTCAGCATAGACCGACGACCCCAGGCCCAATTCCCGCAGGTTATTGGCGCAGGAAGCTCGCTGCGCGTGGTCTTTGGTGGAGGCCAGCGCCGGTGCCAGCAATACCACAAATATTCCGACCATCGCGATGACCACCAGCAATTCCACCAGCGTGAATGCCTGGGTTGATTTTGATGAGGTATTCATAGGTCAATGTGTTCCCATTGATAACTCGTACCAAAATGACCACTTCTTTCAAAACTTTTCAAAAGGCGGCTTATCGCAGCATACCCAAACCGCTAGGATGTCACTGCGCTAAAGGCTTCATCCAGTACCGCCAGCAGGAAATCCGCATCCGCCTGCGTGATGCACATGGGTGGCGCAAACCGGATGGTCTGGCCCCACAACCCGCCCTTGCCGAGCAACAGGCCCATGTCCTTCGCGGTCTCGACCACTTGCGCGCACTCAGCCGACGCCGGCGCCTTGGTCGTGCGATCTTTCACCATCTCGATGCCGAGCATCAAGCCTTTGCCACGTACATCACCGATGACTTTGTGTTTTTCCTTTAATTTATTCAGCCCGGCGAGGATGTAATTGCCCAGCTTGAGTGAGTGGGCCTGGAGATTTTCTTTCTCAATGACTTCCAGTACTGCTTTGCCGATGGCGCTCACTACGGGGTTGCCGCCGAACGTATTGAAATGGACTTTGCCCACGAGCGATTGCGCAATCTTCGGTGTCGTGACGACCGCCGCGAGTGGACAACCATTCCCGATGCCTTTGGCCATCGTGACGATGTCCGGAATCACATCCTGTGTCTCAAATCCCCAGAAATGCGTGCCCGTGCGGCCAAAGCCGGTCTGCACTTCGTCCGCGATACACACGCCGCCGGCAGCGCGCACGTATTCATAAGTCTGCTTCAGGTAACCCTGCGGAAATTCCACAAACCCGCCAACGCCCTGGATGGATTCCGCGATAAATGCGGCCACCTTACCCGAAGTGGCGTAATCAATGACACTCTTCACGTCATCCGCGTATTTCTTCCCCGCGTCCGCGTCGTCGTAACCCCACGGTCCGCGATATTGGTACGGCGCGAGCGCGTGATGCACACCAAAGCTGTGCGGCACGTTGTATTTCCAATTGCTATGCGCCGTGACGGCCATCGTCGATGCGCTGCCGCCGTGGTAGGCATTGCGTAAAGCGATGACATCGTAGTTGCCTGTGCTCGCGCGTGCCATGAGCAGCGCGAGGTCGTTCGCCTCGGAACCGGAATTCACGAAATAACACATCTTCAGGTCGCCCGGCATCTTCGATGCGAGCTTCTCCGCGTACAACGTCACGTTCGGCTGCAAATAGATCGTCGTGGAATGCGTCAACAGTGCCGTCTGCTTGATCGCCGCTGCGGTCACGTGCGGATGACAATGCCCTACGCTGATCGTCACAATCCCGCCCAGGCCGTCCAGATACCGCTTGCCGGTCTCGTCCCAGACGTACTGCATGGAACCTTCCACGACCATGATGGGCTTCTTGTAATAGAGAAAGATGCCGGGATTCATGAACTGCTTGCGCTTGGCCAGCAATTCGTCGAAGGAAGGTCCGGTGTAGGGATGCGGTTTATGGTTCGTGGGGGGCAACGCGATGTTTTTCATACTTCAAACGCCTATCGTTTTTATCTTCTTTTATATTTTAGTTCGTTGAAATGGTGGATGTTTCGCACGGATTGTTCAATGCCGAACTGTTCCAGACAGGGAGTGTGTGCCTCACGTGAAAAGGGGTCGGATTCAGTCGGATTCACCCTGTCATTGTGTAGCACCCGCGTCTCGCGGGTGGTCTTGGGCGTCCCGCCCAAAACATTCTTAGGAGCGCATGCCAATATAGTTTTGGACCTGATTCGCACAATCACCAGCAACCCCAATTCGGCGGGACGCCGAATTGAACCCGCGAGATGCGGGTGCTACACCATAGCGTTTCGATGTCCTGCTGTTCATCCTTTAGCTGGCTGGAGGTGGCTGAGGTTGCTTGTGTCCCACATATCCAATTTTCCGTCCTAACCATCTTACTCCGATTGACTTGCCCCATCCGGAAAGCGCCGGATGCCAACTTCCGGATTTCGCGGGCTTTCGTCCGGATTTATCATACCTTACCGTCCGGAGTTCCGTCCCGCCCATCGCCTCTGGCCCGTCGTTTACCATATTTCACACGGCCCTGGGCCCCAAAATAAAAACCACCCTTGAATAACCTTGGATAACCCTGAATTGAGCTTGGCCACTTTCAAAAAAGCCGGCTATTTTGTCCCCTATTTGACCCGGATTTCCGATAGGGTGTGCCGACCTCTGCGCGGGCCCCATCCCAGTACTCATTTAACTGATCTCAGCATTTCATATTTCAAAGAGCAACCTCCCTATTACCACAACTCTCCTGGTTTGTAACTGTGATGGTCACGCTAATAGCATTTTCTTTGAAAAATCTTTTAGAAGCAGAAAACCCAATGAAGACAGGGCTGTTATCACGTTCCTACCCGCCAAAAACCTCAAAACCCGTGCACAGCTTGTGCACACCGGAAAAGATCACCTATTTCACCGGCTAACGGTTCAACCTTTCGGCGCCAGCTTTCGCAGCACAAGATAGACGACGAAGGCCAGGCCAAAGCCGATGAACCAGGCGTAATTGTAAAGGTGCGCCAGCGATTCGGGAACGCTCGTGGCGCTCAGCACATTGATGTTCACCAGAAATCCCGGCAAGCTCGGCAACGCGCCAACTATCAGCGCGATGATTGCGACCCAACTGACCCCGTTCGTGTAACGAAACTCTCCATTGCCATTGTAAAGCGCGGCAACGTTCAACCGGCAGCGGCGATACACAAAATAATCGGCGATCAGGATGCCACCGATGGGTCCGAGTAGTGCGCTATAGGCGATGAGCCAGGTGAAGATGTAGCCGCGCGGGTCGGCCACCAGTTTCCATGGCATCATCAAAATACCGACGAATCCCGTGATAAAACCGCCCGTCCTAAACGAGATTTTGCGGGGCGAAAGATGCGAAAAATCATTGGCTGGACTTACCACATTCGCCGCGATGTTCGTCGCCAGCGTGGCGATGCACAACGCAAGCATCGCGAGGACCAGCACCAGGGGATTGCTGAAGCGTGTCAGCACATCTGCCGGGTTCCAGATGGTCTCGCCAAAAATGATCATCGTCGCCGACGTGACCGCCACGCCGATGAACGAATACAGCGCCATGGTCAGAGGCAAACCCAACGCCTGGCCGAGGACCTGTTCCTTTTGTGTTTTTGCGTAGCGCGAGAAATCCGGGATGTTCAGCGAGAGCGTCGCCCAAAACCCGATCATGCCGGTGAGCGCCGGGAAAAAGTAAGACCAGAATTGTCCGGCCTTGGGCTGTCCCGCATCAAACGCCGATGGTTGCGATAATATCGGCCCAAATCCGCCCGCTTTGCGATACGCCCACCAGAGCAATATCAGCCCCAGCACGATGAGTAACGGCGCTTTGATGTTCAGCAAAAAGCGGATGGTATCGATGCCGCGATAGATGACCCACATGTTGACGCCCCAAAACAACAGGAAGCAGAGGAAATGCGGAAATGTGATGCCCAGCCAATTGGTCGCAGGAGCGGGATTCCAATGAAAGATCGTGACGCAAATCTTGTAGATGGCATCGCCCCCGATCCATGTCTGGATGCCGAACCACCCGCACGCTACCAATGCGCGCAAAATCGCCGGCACATTCGCGCCCAGCGTGCCGAATGAAGCGCGGCAATAGACCGGAAAGGGAATTCCGTATTTCGTCCCCGCATGCGCGTTCAAAATCATCGGCATCAGCACGATGAGGTTGCCGAAAAAAATGGTGAGCACCGCTTCCCACCAGTTCATGCCGCCGCCGATGAGCGACGACGCGAGCATGTACGTGGGGATGCACGCGGACATCGATATCCACAACGCCGCGAAGCTGAGCATGCCCCACCTGCGCTGCGTCTTCATCACCGGCGCGAGATCGGAATTGTAGAGCCGGCTTTTCTCGATATCGAATTCGACATCGGGCGCGTTGGCAGCGAGGCCGGAAGAAGTGGACATATGTTTAAGTTATTTCTGCCTTCACCCAATCATCTGTGTCACGGTGGCGATTGAGCTCTAGCGCTTCAAACTCATCATGCCCAATGTCGTTGAGGACGCCCAACCGCCTTAACGCCTCATTGATGGCATTGTGACTAACAATCGGACCAAAAACCATACGGCCGTCTTCCCAGACAATGGCGGCCTGCGTTCCGTCGCCTCCAAAAAACTCTGCCTCCAAGTAAGCCGATTTGCCGTGCAATTTTTCCGCGAGCGAATTAATGATCGAAATATCATCGCCGCCATCCGTCAAGGGACAGAAAGGAATATCATGAAACTCACACACTTCACTTGTGATCGGCACAAGCGACCAGCCCTGCCGAAGCGCCACTAACTTGGCTTTGGCAGGAAGACCACCCTCCAATTTTTCAGTCATCCCGACAAACGCTTGTAATGTATAGCCCATTACCTAATTAGTTCTAAAATAACTCAGCCAATTACACGCCAACTCCCCATCGCTGTTGCTCAGCCCTGCCATCCTCCTTCTCCTGGGGGAGAAGGCCGGGATGAGGGCGAGCAAAAATCCTCACGCTTCAGCGGGACTGACCATAGTTAAAAATGACTCGGCTTGCGCTGCAAAAACTTCCCATGCTCATGTTCGCCCACAAATTTTCCATCACGCACCGAAACTTTCCCCCGCACAGTGACGATGCTCGGACGGCCCTCGATCTTCCAGCCTTCGAACGCGCTGTAATCGAGGTTCATGTGCTGCGTCTTCACGGAGATTTTGCCGCGATAATCCGGGTCATACACCACTAGGTCCGCATCCGCGCCGGGCTGGATGGTGCCTTTGCGCGGGAACAGGTCGAAAGTCTTTGCCACCTGCGTGCTGGCCACGTTCACCATCATGTGCAGGTCGATCTTCCCGGTCTTCACGCCATACGTGTAGAGCAGGTTGATGCGTTCTTCGAGTGAGGGGATGCCATTCGGGATCTTCGTGAAATCATTTTTGCCCATCTCTTTCTGCTTCCGGAAATCGAACGGGGCGTGGTCCGTGGCAACCGTGTTGACTAGACCATCGCGCAAGCCGTTCCAGAGGACCGCCTGGTTGCTCTTATCGCGCAGCGGCGGCGACATCACATATTTCGCGCCTTCGAACTTTGGCAGCTCCGCGTAAGTCTTATCGAGCGTCAGATATTGGATCAACGTCTCCACCGTGACGCGCACACCGCGTTGGCGCGCTGCAATGGCTTCCGCCAGCGCCTCCTTGCAGCTCAAATGGACGATGTACGTCGCCGCGCCGGTGAGTTCGGCGAAGGTCATCAGGTGATGCACGCCTTCGGCCTCGACCTGCGGCGGCCGGCTGGGTTCGTGGAATTCCGGGCCGGTCTTCCCGGCCGCAACCAACTCCTTGCAGCGTTCGGTGATGAGCGTTTCATTCTCGCAATGCACCGTCACGATGACGCCCAGTTCTTTTGCGAGCTTCAGCGTGCGATAGAGTTCTGTGTCATCAACGCCGAACGCGCCTTTGTAAGCGAGGAACATTTTGAACGAGCTGATGCCGCGCTTCACGATCTCGCGGAGCTGTTTCTCCGTCGTGTCATCAAACCGCGAGACGCCCATGTGGAACGAAAAATCGCACGCCGACTTGCCCACCGCCTGTTTCATCCACAATTCAAACCCCTCCATCGTGTCATCCTTCCGCGCCGGACAACACATCTCGATTAGCGTCGTCGTGCCGCCGACCAGCGCCGCTTCGCTGCCGGAGATATAATCGTCCTTGGAGAACGACCCCATGAATGGCAGGTAGATATGCACATGCGGGTCGATGAACCCCGGGAAGACGAACTTGCCCTTCGCATCGATGACCTCCGCGCCCTTCGGCGCGGCGATGTTTTTATCGATGCGCGTGATGGTTTCGTTTTCGCACAGGATGTCAGCGACGTAGCGTTCGCTGGCAGTTACTATCTCGCCGTTCTTGATTAATAGGCTCATAAATTCAAATGGCGAATGACGGATGACGAATGGTTGAAACGCGTCGCAACCAGATTCAAAGTCGGCTGTAAGTCATCAGGATTCGGTTCATAATTTAGTGCTGCGCCAAATGCGGCTAAATATCAGGTGCAAGGCATGGGCTTCCCGCCAGATTTCCCGCGCGTCAGGTTTCAATTTGGGCTCAGCCACGGCAATCATGCGCAGGAAGAATTTTGTTTCGCGTGCCTCTTTTCGGCAAGTCCCAATACGATGTTTGAAATCCGCCTTTGAAACCCCGTCATCTGCCTCGCAATAATTCGCTCCAATGCTTGTTCCCGCTCCTACAATCTGATCAATCAGCCGATTGTTCACCGGACTCCACGGAATTTTCTTAGCAAAAAGAACAATGGCTTCACCAAAGCGGCTCGTGCGCTCTTCCAAGTCATAAGCTAAGCCGGGCGCCTCATCGCGCAATACAAACGCTTTAGTGGGCGCATCGATTTCCCAGAACTCAAGTTCCGACGCCTCGCATTCACTCAGATCATCTGTAATTCCATTCGTCATCCGTCATTCGTCATTTCTTCTCCGTATGCCAAATATCCCCCTCGCCGTAACTGAACCACCGGCTCGTGGTGACTTTCTGCTGTGTGTAAAACTGCACGCCTTCGCGGCCTTGCATGTGCAGGTCGCCAAAAAATGATTCGTCCCAACCGTTGAACGGGAACCACGCCATGGACGCCGGCACGCCGATGTTGATGCCGATCATGCCCGCCTTCGTCCGATGCTTGAACTCCCGCGCAGCCTTGCCGTTGCGCGTGAAAATAGATGCGCCGTTGCCGTACATGGACTTGTTCGCCAGTTCGATGGCGGCATCCAGGTCTTCCATGTGCATCACGTTGAGAACCGGCCCGAAGATCTCCTCCTTGGCGACCGTCATGCCGTTCTGGACGTGGTCCAATATGGTGGCTCCGACGTAAAATCCATTGGGCGCTTCGCTGACTTTCACCCCGCGTCCATCAGCGAGGACGCGTGCGCCCTGTTGTTCGCCAATGTTGATGAGCTCGCGTACGCGGTCGCGATGTTGTTTGGTGATGACCGCGCCCATGTCCGGCTGCGCTTCGCGGTCGGTGGGACCGACCTTGATGCGCTTCGTCGCCTCGACGAGCGTAGGTAAAACAGATTTCTCAGCAGCGCCAACGACGACGGCGGTGGAACCCGCCATGCAACGTTCGCCGGCGCAACCAAACGCCGCCTCGATGACACCACGCGTGGAATTTTCCACATCAGCATCCGGCATGATGATGACGTAATTTTTCGCGCCGCCGTTGGATTGCACGCGTTTGCCGTGCTTGGTGCCGACCTCGTAGATGTAACGCGCAATCGGCGTGGAACCGACGAACGAAATCGCTTTCACCTTGGGATGCGTGAGCAGGGCATCCACGACATCGCGTCCGCCATGGACGATGTTGAGCACGCCTTTGGGCAGGCCAGCCTTCTCGAACAGCTTGGCGATCTTGATGGCTGTGAGCGGCACTTTTTCGCTGGGCTTGAGGACGAACGTATTGCCGCAGGCGATGGCGATGGGGTACATCCACAAGGGGACCATCGCGGGAAAATTGAACGGCGTGATGCCGACGCAAACGCCTAGTGGCTGGCGGATAGCCTCGCAATCGATGCCGCGCGCCATGTTTTCCAACACTTCGCCCATCATCAGTGATGGGACACCCAGCGCAAACTCGATGACCTCCATGCCGCGCTTTACATCGCCACGCGATTCCACGAGCGTCTTGCCGTGTTCACGCGTGTTGCTGTGAACGAGTTCCTCAAAATGCTCTTCCATCAGCGTTTTGAAGCGGCCAAGGATGCGCGCACGCTCGACCGGCGGGGTTTCCATCCACGCCGGAAAGGCGGCATGCGCGGCTTCGACCGCGGCGTTCACGTCCGCGACAGTGCCGGCAGGACATTCCGCAATGACCTCACCGGTGGACGGATTAAAAACAGGCGTGCCAGCGATCTTCGGCGTAAGCCATTCGCCGCCGACGAACATGGGACAGGGTTCAAATTTGGTAGACATGTGGTTAAATTCCAATTTTACCGTGACAGCGCCTGTGATTGTTTCACGAATTCATCCCCATTCCATTCGCCATCGCTCTTCACGGTTTTTGTCGCCGCCGCTGCTTTCTGCGCGGCCTTGCGGTCGGTCTGGCGTTTCACGAGGTCGGCGTGCGTGGTGAAATAATCGAGGCTCTTGCCTTTGAAATCAGCGAGCGTCTCAAACTTATGTTTGGCCATGAACGCGAGCAATTGCTCGCACATGGGCTTCACATGCTCGTAACCGAACTTCATCACGCCGGTGCAGACCTGCACGGTGTCACCGCCGAGCAGGATGAATTCTGCGGCATCATTGCCGGATTCCACGCCACCGATGGCCGAAAGTGAACGGCCGGGAAATTCCTTCCGGATGAGTTGCGCCACTTCCATCACCATGCGCAATGCGATGGGTTTCACGCAGCGCGACGAATAACCGCCTGGCGTCGTGTAGCCCTCCACATTGGGCTCAGGGCGCAACGTATCAAGGTTCACGCCCATGACACAACGGATCGTGTTGATGGCCGCGATGCCGGTCGCACCGGCCTTTAATGCTGCGCGGCTGGGGTCTTCGATGTGCGTGACGTTCGGCGTCATCTTCGCCCAGACGGGGATTTTCGCTGCGCTCATCACCCAACCGACAACTTCCTTGAGGATGTCCGGGTTTTCGCCCATGGCGGCGCCCATCTTGCGTTCGGGCAAACCGTGCGGGCAGGAGAAATTTAATTCAAAAGCATCCACACCACAGGCCTGGCAGCGTTCCACGATCTCGACCCAGGAATCCTTGCGGAACTCCTCCATGATGGAGGCGATGAGGATCCGGTCGGGGAACATGTCCTTGCACTTCTTGAACTCGTCCTCCCAGATCTTGAACGGGCGGTCGCTGATAAGCTCGATGTTCTGCCAACCGATGATTTCCTTGCCGTCGCCGGAATGCAGCTTGGCATAACGCGGCGTGACGTTGACGACCTTGGAGGCATCGAGGCTCACCGTCTTGGCGATGACCGCGCCCCAACCTTCCTGGAAGGCTTTGGCGATGACGTTGAGGTTCGTTCCGGGTGGCCCGGAACCGATGACAAACGGATTGGGTAATTTTAAACCATCAACGGTCGTCGCTAGTGTCGGCATAATGCTCCTTTGGTTTACTCTCTACAAAGCGCGATGATACAGCCAGTGATTTTTGCGGGAGGAAGCGCGGTCTGAAACCGGGGATCTGCTGGGTCTCCGTTACCTGTCCGAGGACTGATTGACATAACTTCTTCCGCGCCCTGTGCGCGTTTTGTTCTTTTCTTATTCCGCCGCCAGCCTAGTAGAGCTCCCGATAAAATGGAAGCAGGAAAATAAACCCCGCAAAAGTTGCAGTTGAAGAGGGCTAATGGACCCCTGTGGCCGGATGGTTCACGGGCACCGCAAAAGGAAGATGACCTTTGCCCCATCGGAAAATAAAGAGCGCGACCCAGGCCGTGGCCGCAAAGATGACCAGCACCGGCATGATGCCTTTGGAATCAAAAAGACCCACGCATGACGAGGTCAGGGCCGCCGCACCGATCTGCAGGAAACCCAGCAACGCAGAAGCGCTCCCAATGTTTTTATCGAAAGGCGCAAGTGCCATCGCAGCCGCGTTGGGATAGGTCAGGCCGAGGCTGGACAGCAAAACGAACAGCAGCACCAGCGTGGCCGGTAAACCAAACCAGCCGAAATAAGTGCCCGCCAGGAAAACCACCGAGACGATGCATTCCAGCAGGATGGCGCCCTGAAAAATCTGTGCGCTGGTGAACTTGCGCAGCAGCAGGATGTTGACCTGGTTGCTGCCGATAAAGCCGACCGATAATCCCGCGAAGGTGTAGCTATAGACCTTTTGTGTTACGTGGAAACTGCCCATAAAAATGATAGGCGAACCCGCCACATAGACCAGCACTCCGGCAAAGGAAAACGCGCCGGCCAGCGCAAACGTGTGGAATTGTGTGTTCTTCAGGATGTAGATGAAATCCAGAAAGATGGGCTTGGGCCGCAGCGAGATGCTGGGGTCGGGCGCGTGGCCTTCCGGCAAAAAGAAGAAGACGATGGCCATCAGAACAAAGACCAGGATAGCCAGCACCGCAAAGACCCATTGCCAACCGAGGTAAGCGGCGATGAAGCTACCGATGGTTGGCGCGAACAGCGGCGAGACGCCGAGGATGAGAATCAACAGCGAAAGGATTTTAGCGCTCTCATCCACCGGAAAGAAATCCCTCACCATCGCCATCGCCCCCACGGCGGCCGCACAACCGCCGAGCGCCTGGAAACAACGCAACAAGATCAGGGCTTCTTTGGTGCGCACAAACATGCAGGCCACCGACATGGCGATGAATAAAACGAGTCCGGCGTAAAGCGGTTTCTTGCGCCCGAACCGGTCGAGGAGCGGCCCGTAAACCAATTGGCCGATGGCCAGCCCGATGAAATAACTGGAGAGCGAAAGGGAAATCTTGGCCACAGTCGTATGCATCACCTCCGCGATCTGCTGGAACGACGGCAGGTACATGTCGATGGCCAGCGGACTGATGGTGGACAGTGCGCCCAACATCAAAATGATAAAAAACCGGTTCTGTACGGGGTGTTTCATGTCCGTTTCGGGCTGTGACACTGCCATGAAAACCAAAAAATGCAAATCGCGGCTTGCGATTTTGCCGACGGCGATGACTATTTATTAAAGGTGGTTTAACTGGATGACCGCATGAATGTATTAAATCCCAAACGTCCCATTGCCGACCTCAAGGAACTCCGCGCGCTCACGGGTGACGAAAATGGCGCGCAACGCGTGGCCTTCACGCCCATGTGGGTGAAGACCCGCGCCTGGCTGAAACAAAAACTTTCGGAGCTGCCCGTGGAGATGCACACCGATGCAGCGGGAAATTTCTGGGCCACGATGCGCGGTGAATGCGAGAAATGCCTGCTCATCGGCGGCCACATGGATTCTGTGCCTAACGGCGGCTGGCTGGACGGCTGCCTGAACGTCCTGGCCGGCGTGGAGATTTTGCGTCGCCTCAACGCGCAATACAACGGCAAGCCGCCGGTGACGGTGCGTTTAGTGGATTGGGCCGATGAAGAAGGGGCGCGTTTCGGCAAAAGTTTGTTCGGCTCCTCCGCCTGCTCCGGCAACCTGGACATGGACGAAGCGCGCGGGCTTGTGGATAAACAAGGTGTCAAGCTTCCCGATGCCTTGCGCGCCGTGGGTATTGATTTCGAGCACGTGAAAGACAGCGGCGAAGAACTCCATAACGCCGATGCCTATCTGGAATTGCACATTGAGCAAGGGCCGGTGTTGTTGGATTTGGATTTGCCGCTGGGCGCGGTGCTGGGGACGTTTGGTGTCGAACGGCACGCCGTGACGTTCCACGGTCAGGCCGCGCATTCCGGCAGCACGCCGATGAACCGCCGCATGGATGCGTTTCTCGCGGCGTCGAAGATGAGTTTGGAAAGTTATAAGATCGCGGAACGCAGCGGGCAGGGCGTTTGCACCATCGGTTCATGCACAACCAGGCCCGGCATCGTGACGAGCGTGGTGGAAGAATGCCGCATCACGCTCGACCAACGGCATCTCGACGAAGAAAAACTCTCGGAGATGTTGTATGACGCGAAGGCAGCGAGCGAACGCTTCGCCAAAGAAGGCAACGTGCGCGTGACCTGGGAACGCCTCTGGCAGATCGCGCCACGACCGTTTGATGACGAGCTCATTGCGTTGTGCGACAAATCCATCCATGAGACCTGCGGCAAATCGCATCGGCTGCCGAGCGGGCCGTTGCATGACGCGGCGGAAGTGGCAGCCTCCGGCGTGCCCACGGTGATGATGTTTGTGCAAAGCCTGCACGGCATCAGTCACAATAAGATCGAGGACACCAAGGAAGAACACCTGGAGCTTTGTGTGACGGCGTTTGAAAAACTGGCGGAGAAGACAATGCAGTGGATATTAAAGCGCGAACGATGACTCTCACCCAACTTAACGCGCTTTCACGGGAGGAATTTGTCCGCGTTGTGGGACCGGTGTTTGAGCATTCGCCGTGGATCGCGGAGGTCGCGTGGGCGAAATGTCCGTTCACCAGCAAGGAAAGCATTCATGCGGCGTTGTGTGAGACAGTGCGGCATGCCAATGAGGAGAAACAACTGTCCTTGATCTGCGCACATCCGGATTTGGTCGGCAAACTGGCGCTGGCGGGGCAACTTACGAAAGAATCCACTGGCGAACAGGCGAGCGCGGGGCTGGACCGGTTGACGGCGCATGAAGTCGAGTTGTTCCAGAAAAACAACGCGGCGTACAAGGCGAAGTTCGGTTTTCCGTTCATCATCTGTGCGCGGCTGAACAAGAAAGAGGCGATTTTGACCGGGTTCGCCAAACGCCTGCATGACACGCGGAAAAATGAGGTGAAAACAGCGCTTGAAGAAATTTTCAAAATCGCCGACCTTCGCCTCAAGGATTTGATATCAACTTGATATGCCTGCCAAACTCAGCACCCACGTATTGGACACGGCCCACGGTTGCCCGGCGTCCGGAATGAAGATCGAGCTGTGGTCGGTCGAAGGGGAAGACCGCACACTGGTCATCACCGCCAAGACCAATCCCGATGGGCGCACAGACACGCCGCTGCTGTCCGCGGAGGAGATGAAGGCGGGCCGCTATGAGTTGGTTTTTTTTGTGGGGGATTATTTTGCGGCCAAATCCCAAAACCTGCCGAAGATACGGTTCCTCGATAAGGTGCCGGTGCATTTCAGCATCGCGGATGCACACGCCAGCTATCACGTTCCTTTGTTGTGCTCACCATGGGCTTACTCGACTTATCGCGGGAGCTGAATGAAACATACCGTGGGATTGCCAGTTACCAGAGCTAGTTGTTTGGATGTTGGTGCTTGGAATTTGAAGTTATGAACTTCGCCCGGCTTTTGATGAAACGTTGTGATGAGTTGGGCTCGATTACAGATGAACCTGGCCGCATCACACGCACGTTCGCCTCGCCGGGCATGCGCCGCGCGAACAAACTGGTCGGCACGTGGATGCGCGCAGCGGGGCTGCATGTGCGCGAAGACGCGGCGTTCAATCTCATCGGGCGCTGGAACTCATCGAAACGCGGCGCGAAAACTTTCCTGCTCGGCTCGCATCTCGACACTGTTCGTGACGCTGGAAGATATGATGGTCCGCTGGGCGTGCTGACAGCCATCGCCGCTGTGCAATCGCTCCGGGCGCACGGCGTGACGCTGCCATTCAACCTGGAGATTGTCGGTTTCAGCGATGAGGAAGGTGTGCGTTATCAAACCGCGTATCTGGGAAGCCGTGCGTTCGCGGGAACGCTGACGGCGGCTGATCTGGCGCGCATCAAAGAGAAGCAGATCGTAAAAGCACGGCGGCGGCATGATGAATTTCTTGGGTACGCGGAGGTGCATATCGAGCAGGGACCGGTGCTCGAAAAGCATAATCTGCCGGTCGGGGTGGTCACGGCCATCGCGGGGCAAAGCCGGTTGCGGGTGGAATTTCATGGTGTGGCCGGACATGCCGGGACGGTGCCAATGGCGATGCGGCACGATGCACTCGCAGGTGCGGCGGAATTTATTTCGGCGGTTGAAGCCCTGGCGAAAAATAAAGCCGGCCTCGTGGCTACGGTAGGAAAGATTGAAGCGACCCCGGGAGCGAGCAATGTGATCGCTGGCAACGTCGCTCTAACACTGGATGTGCGCGACCAAAAGGACGCGGTGCGGCTGGCAACGGTGAAAACGTTGCACGCGAAGGCAGGTGCCATCGCCAGGAAGCGCGGATTGAAGCCGGTCTGGACGCCGGTACAACAGACCGCAGCCGTGCATTGCGACAAGACGTTGGCGCGGATTTTTTCGAGGTGCGTGGCTGGCCGCGGACTGGAAGTTTTGCGATTGCCGAGCGGTGCAGGGCACGACGGCGCGGCGCTGTCGGCGATGTGTCCGGTGGCGATGTTGTTTGTGCGCTGCAAAGGTGGCATCAGCCACAACCCGGCGGAGTCTATAAAGGCGGCGGACGCGGGTGTGGGCATCGCGGTATTGGCGGAGTTTGTGGAGAGGCTGGCGAAAGCGTATGCGTGAGAGGTTTATTAGTCCGTTCGTTGCGCTACCCCTCACCCTGACCCTCTCCCCCGGGGAGAGGGAACAGCGAGGGGTCGTTGGCTTTTATTTGGAGGATGGTCCAGTAAACTCAGTCGTAGGTCTTTCAGCGAAACAGCGGATAATTCACCCTCTCCCCAAGGGAGAGGGCCGGGGTGAGGGGGAAGCAAGCAATCGAATCACTCTCACTAACGCAACGACGTGAAAGACCTCGATCTTATAATTCGCAGAGGCATGGTCGTAACACGCGACGGCGAGCGCGTGACAGACATTGGCATCGCGGAGGGCAAAATCGTCGTGCTCAAGGACAACATCTCCGATTCAACGCATCAGGAGATCGATGCGCATAATTTCCACATTTTTCCCGGCGTCATTGATGCGCATGTGCATTTCAATGAGCCGGGACGCACGGAGTGGGAGGGTATTGAGACTGGTTCGAGCGCGTTGGCTGCAGGCGGTGGGACGACGTTCTTCGACATGCCGCTGAATGCGCATCCGCCGACGTGTGATGTGGAAAGTTTTGAGCTGAAGCTCGCCGCAGCAAAACAGAAGTCGCTGACAGATTTTGCGTTCTGGGGCGGATTGGTGCCGGAGAACATCGAACAACTGGAACGGCTGGGCGAATGCGGCGTCATCGGGTTCAAGGCGTTCATGTCCAACAGTGGCATCGAGGATTTTTCGCGCGCGGACAGTTCGACATTGCGCAAAGGGATGAAACGCGTGGCGAACACCGGCCTGCTGGTGGCCGTGCATGCGGAAAGCGAATCGCTCACGAGCAAACTGTCGGAAGAAAAGATCAAACGCGGACAGACGAGCATCCGCGATTACCTGGACTCACGCCCCATCGAAGCGGAACTGGAAGCCATCCGTATGGCCATCGATATCGCCGGAGACACGCGTTGCGCGTTGCATGTCGTGCACGTGAGCAGTGCGGAAGGTGTTTCGCTCATCACGGCGGCGAAGAAGCAGGGAGCCGATGTTTCGTGTGAGACGTGCCCGCATTACCTTAGGTTGACTGACAAGGACATGGAAAAACTGGGAGCAGTGGCGAAATGTGCGCCGCCATTGCGATCCGGCAACGAAGTGGTAGAACTTCATCGATGCGTCCTTGAAGGCCAAGTGACAACCATCGGATCTGACCATTCGCCGTCGCCGCCGGATATGAAGCGCGATGCGAATTTTTTCAAAGTGTGGGGCGGCATCTCCGGCGTGCAACACATCCTGCACTTGTTATTGACGGAATTGGGCACCGTTGGCAATGCACCGTTATGGCACATCGCCAATCTCGTTTCCGACAATGTCGCACGACGTTTCAAGATTCCGGGCAAGGGAAGAATTCAAGTCGGTTTTGATGCCGACCTGGCCTTGCTAGATCTTTCAGTAAGAACATATGTGAGAGCTGAAGACCTTTTCTACCGTCACAAGCAAAGTCCCTATATCGGCAGTTCGTTGACAGGAAAGGTGGTTCAGACCATCCTGCGCGGCAGAACGGTTTTTAACGACGGCAGGATCGTATCAAGGGAGCATGGCCGCCTGATAAAACCCCAACGTTGAAATATTATGTCCGACTTATTTGGCTTCACCCGCACCACGGTCAAATCCCGCTACGCCTTGCTCACGCCGGACGGCTTCGTGATGAGCCATCTACCCGGTTGGAAGAACGCGGCGGTGGTCATCAACATTTCGCCAGTGATGCAGGGACCACGGTTCACGCAGATCCAGATAACCCTGGAAGCGAACGGCGTGGGCGAAGGCAACACGGGCGTGTTCCAATATTTCTTTTATGTCCTGGACGGCGCGGGAACCATTTTGACCGCCGGTAAAACGCACAAGCTGGAAGCGGGCAGTTATGTTTATCTGCCGCCGAATTCAGACATGCAGATAAAATCCACAAAAGCGCCGCTTAAATTGCTGATCTTCCAAAAGCCTTTCGAAAAACTCGGCAAACTCACTGAGCCATCACTCATCATCGGGCATGAACGCGATGTGAAAGGGCAGCCGTTCCTGGGCAACGACGATGCGCGATTGCAGGTATTGCTGCCAGACCGTCCGGACTTCGACATGGCGGTGAACATTTTCACGTATCAAAGCGGCGCGACCTTGCCGTTCGTGGAGACGCACGTCATGGAGCATGGGTTGTTGATGCTTAAAGGGCAGGGCATTTACCGTTTGGATAATGACTGGCATCCGGTGAAGGCGGGCGACGTCATCTGGATGGGGTCGTATTGCCCGCAATGGTTCGTGGCGATGGGTAAGACGCCCGCGAGCTACATTTATTACAAAGACGTGAACCGCGAACCGATGTGATGAACCAGTCTTTGAAGATTGACCGCGCGCGATTGCAGGGTGAACTCGATGAGCTTGCGCTCATCACGGAGGGCACGCCTCCGGTCGTGACGCGGGTTTTGTTTTCGGAAGCCGACCTGCGCGGCCGAAATTTCGTAAAAAAACTCTGCCGCGAGGCCGGTCTCAAGCTGCGGCAGGATGCGGTGGGAAATATTTTTGCGCGCTGGCACGGCACGGACAAAAAGCGCGCGGTAGGCACGGGCTCGCACATCGACGCCATCCCGAACGCGGGAAAATATGACGGCGTGGTCGGCGTGTTGGGGGCGATCGAAGCGATCCGGGCGCTGAAGGCTTCAGGATTTAAACCCATACGCAGCATTGAGCTGATCGTGTTCACAGCGGAAGAGCCGACCCGGTTTGGGTTGGGGTGCCTGGGTAGTCGGATGCTCGGCGGTGTGTTGCCGGCGGACAAAGCGGCATGGCTCGCCGACCGTGAAGGAAAGAATCTCGCGTATTGGCGCATGCGCGGCGGATGCAAGGGTGATTTGAAATCGGTGCGGTTGCCGAAGGGTGCTTATGACGCGTTCGTGGAATTGCATATTGAGCAGGGCCCGATTTTGGAGGAGAAGAAATTGGACATCGGCATCGTGGAGAAGATCGCCGCGCCAAGCACATTACGGTTGCAATTGACGGGCGTGGGCGGGCACGCGGGCGCGACGCTGATGCCCGGTCGCCGCGACGCGGCGCTGGCCGGAGCAGAAATTGCGCTGGTGGTCGAGAAAGCCGCAACCACGACCGGGAGCCCGGACACGGTGGGCACCACAGGAATTTTCCGCATCGAGCCGGGCGCAGTGAACAGCGTTCCGTGCAAGGCATACCTGGAGATTGATTTGCGCGACACGAATGTGAAAACGCGTAATACGGCACTGCAAAAGATTGAGCATGCGGCGCGGGCGATCTGCAAACGCCGGAAGATCGGGCTTATCATGGAGCGCGTGAACATGGACCCACCAGCGATCTGCGATGCGCGGTTGGTGCGCACCGTGGCGGACGTGTGCGGCGAGTTGAAGATTTCCTGCCTGCGAATGATCAGCCGGGCGTATCATGATTCACTATTCATGGCGCAGGTCTGCCCGACCACGATGATCTTCATTCCGTGCTACAAGGGTTACAGCCATCGGCCGGATGAATATTCCTCACCCGTGCAGATTGAAAAAGGCGTGCGCGTGCTGGCGGAGACGCTGGCTCGCATGGCGAACGGCTGAGCAGATTCAACTGATCAAAAGTAATCGAGGCGGCTGACCGGGTTTATCCTGGGGAGCGCGATGAATGCAGGGGGGGACCGGGCTGCCAGGATAATCCAGGGCGATACGCCAGAAATTGCCCACCCCAAAAGAAAAAGGCCGCGCTGATACGATGGGTGCGTAGTGGAGGTGGTAGCAGTTTTCTTTCAGATGTTCACGGAACTCGTCGTTGTCATCCCCGCCGAAGAGTTTGAGAAGTTCAGCGCGGGTTTCGGGCACATCAATGCGACGCAACGCCTCTTCGTTGCGCAGGCCTTCACTCGGCGCTCCATGGTAGGTGCAAAGATACGTATCTGCTTCAACTGGCGCACTGTCGGCGTGGAACGAATAAACGTCAGTGGGCACAGCCCCGTCGTCGCGCGGATATTCCCGGATGCAATTCAAGACGGGGTCCAGGTCGTGATCCTGAAGCAGGCGATAATCTGCGAGGAGGAAGTCGATGGCTGTTCTGCCGGGAGCACTCACGGGCAGAGTGAATAGCATTCCTTCGTCAAGAGTGACAATCCCTTCACTATCGCCAATAAGAGAAACAATCTCTGAAAATCCATCCGGCAATTCACGTTCCCAACACAACGCATTCACGCCATCGCCAAAGCGCGTGCCAACAAGCTCTTGAAAACTGTGCACCCGTTTGATGCGGGGACAATCCGTTGGCAGGCTGAATCGTGTCATGTGCGCGAAAAATATCAGCAACCGCCCCGGACGACACGTGGATTTCGTTGTCAGGACCACGGTTGTGTGCCAAAGTATCCAGACAGTCCGGCTTGGACTGCGTAGCGCGAGCGTAGTTTAAGATCAGAACGCGGCCTAACCATGGCTGAGATAGCGGTTCAATCCCGTTCGCTCGCTCCATTCCAAATATTTGCGCAGGGCGGAATTTGCTTGCCGAAAGGGGCGTTATATTTAGTCTAATATGCCGTTTGGACGCCAATGTAGCTCAGTGGTAGAGCAACGGTTTCGTAAACCGTTGGTCGCCGGTTCAATCCCGGCCATTGGCTCCACTTCTCCTTAAAGAAATCTCTCTCCAGAAGTCTCCAGGGCCCGGCCAAAACGGAAATATCCCGGATTGGAAACAACGGATCAGAGACGAGACGTGAGTCAGGACAGAAATGGGGTCGGAGTCAGGGGTCAATTGGAGACAGCATGCTTGATGCTGTATTCGTAAAATCCATAAGCGACGAAAGCGGCGAGCGCCAGTCCCACAAATACAGCGACCACCAGTTCACGACGTTCCTTACGACGCCGGCTGGGCTCACGGCGGGTGATATATGTTTTGCAGTCAGGTGAAATCATTGATGCAATTTAGTGGACCGGCAGCGCAGCGGACAACTACCCCTTGGGGAAGTCACGATGCTTCCGCGTATCTTCCTGCCTGCGAAAATCGTCCGCAATTTCATAAGGAGCTTGCGGATTAGCTTGAAAGAGAAAGGGCGGGCGATAGGCTGCTGACTGCTTGAATTTTCCACCACAATCTGTTCCACAGGTCACCCGCCCGGCCGGCCTGCTGTGGTTGATTCTGGCATTGATTTTTTGCGGGCTGCGGGAGTGCCCGGGGCAGAGCGTGGCGAATGGCGGGGATTCCCAGGTGAAGCGGGTCCTGATGATTTTCGGCGAAGGCAAAGATTTGCCGGGGAATATCATGATGGAGCAAGCAGTGCGGGCGGAGATGCAGAGGGCGAGCACCAACCGTATCGAGTTCCTGGGTGAGTATCTTGATGCCAGCCATTTTTCCGACAGTGAACATTTTCACGTGTTCCAGGATTACCTCGGCAAAAAATATGCCGGGCAACATCTGGATCTCATCATGGTGTTTCCAGCGCGTGAATCCCGGCTGGTGAGCGACCTGCCTGCGACATTGTTCCCGGGCGTGCCGGTCGTCTTCACCGGGGTCAACGAGATCGAGACGCCGGAAATGATCAGCAAATTTTGCGTCTCGGGGATCATCCAGCGCTTCGACCTGCGCGACACGCTCGGCATGATCATGCGGCTACAACCCGATACGCATCGCATCGTGGTGATTGGTGGCCGTTCCGAGACGGACCGGGCCACGCTGGGCCGGATCGAAGAAGTGGGACGGTCATTGGAAGGAGTCACGTTTGAATTCTGGACCAATCGTCCGGTCGCAGAACTGGAAGAATCAGTAAAATCGTTGCCGGAAAACACCGTGGTATTATTGAGCACCGTGCAGCGCGATATCACTGGCCAACCGTTTTTCATGTCACAACTTGCGCAAGAGATGGCACCCACAGCGAACGTCCCGATCTATGTGCTCAGCAGTTCGGCTATCGGTGGCGGGGCATTAGGCGGATCAGTGGTAGACTCGGAGGATCTTGGGACCAGGTCAGCACAACTTGCCTTGCGCGTGTTGGGTGGCGCCCGCTCCAAAGACCTGCCCATCGAGGTGGAGACGCGCGGAACGCCGATGGTGGACTGGCGGGCTTTAGGGCGGTGGCACTTGAACGAAAGCCGCCTGCCGGCCAATAGCGTCATCCGTTTCCGCCCGCAAACATTATGGGATGAACACCGGAACCTCATCTTGATCTCAATGGCGATCTTTATCGCGCAAGCCGGAACCATCGCCGGGCTGCTGGCCCAACGCAGGCAACGTCGGCGGGCCGAGGCGGAATTATTGACCCAGCGCACAGAACTGGCGCATGCGGGCCGGGTATCAACGATGGGCCAACTGGCATCCTCGCTCGCGCATGAGCTGACCCAGCCGCTCGGAGCCATTTTGCGGAACACGGAGGCGGCAGAAATCTACCTGCAAAAAGATAAACCGGACCTGAATGAGATCCGGGCCATTCTCACCGACATAAGGAAGGACGATGAGCGCGCAGGAAATGTGATCGTGCGGATGCGGTCGTTGTTGAAACGGCATAACCTCGAATCCAAGCCGCTGGATTTCGGCTCACTACTGGTGGAAACCATCGCGCTGGCCCAGCCGGATGCGCGGATGCGCGGGGTCAGCCTGAACCTGCAGATGCCTCCACGACTCCCGGCGGTGAGTGGGGACCGGGTGCATCTGCAACAGGTGTTGTTAAACCTGATCCTGAACGGAATGGATGCGATGGCCGATTGCACGAGAGCGAACCGGGTGTTGACGGTGCGGGTGGAGATGACCAGGGACGGGCGGGTGGAAACATCAGTGAGCGATCGGGGCGCGGGAATCCCGGAGGGGAAAGTGGAACGGTTGTTTGAACCGTTCTTCACGACCAAACCGAATGGGATGGGCATGGGGCTAGCCATTTCGCAGACGATCATCGAGGCGCATGGCGGCAAAATATGGGGAGGAAATAATCTTCACGGCGGCGCGATCTTCAAGTTTACTTTGCCGGTGAATAAAGTGTGATGTATGGATGCCAATCCAGAAACCGGAACAATTTTTATCGTGGATGACGATGCGTCGTTCCTGCGGTCTATATCGCGGTTGTTACAGGCGGCGGGTTATGCCGTGAAAACGTTTGAATCGGCGCAGAAGTTTTTGGCTGAGCTCACCCCCGAAATGCGCGGGTGTGTGCTGGCGGACCTGCAAATGCCGGGGATGAATGGGCTGGAATTGCAGGAGGCACTGGGAAAATCAGTCAATCCGCTCCCGGTTGTTTTTCTTTCGGCGCAGGGAAATATCCCGACGACAGTGCAGGCGATGCGGCGCGGGGCGGAGGATTTTTTGACCAAACTCGCTCCCAAAGAGAACGTGCTGGATGCAGTGAAACGGGCGCTGACGCGCGACGCATCGTCGAGGCGGGACCGCGAGCGGTTGCAGATGCTGCGGACGCGGTTCGCGGCCTTGACGCAGCGGGAGCTCGAAGTGTTGGAACACGTTGTACGGGGCGAACAGAACAAGCAGATAGCCGACGAACTGGGCATCCACTTGCGCACTGTGAAGTTGCACCGGACGAATCTCACACGGCGCTTGCAGGTGCAATCGGTGGCCGAATTGACTCGGTTGGTCGAGGAGGCTGGATTGTTCAAGAGCGGCGGAACAAAGTAGTCTTCCCCAAGGGGCAGGTGTTCAGGTTTGCGGGCCAGCGGTAGGCTGCGGGCTGGCAACCCGTGAACAGCAGCAAAAAATCCATCATCCCGACGGTGGACGACTTTCCGATTCCCCAGGAAACGCCCGGACGCCGGTTTGATTTCCTGCGTGGTTTCTTTTCCACCCTCAAAAAAATCGGGTCAGGCAATGGCCTGCGCCTGCTGGTCATCTGTGCGCTGGTGTTCCTCGTGTATAGCCCGATGCTGCCGGGCAATTTCATCATGGACGACCACCGGCTGGTCAAAGATGAAAACGCGCTGGTGACCGGGGAATTTGGGCCGGGCAATATCTGGTTCCAAACGGATTTTCCGTTGTCCGCCGTGGCGTGGTGGTTCCAATGGCTGGTGTGGGGAGAAAATCCCGCCGGCTATCACGCCGTCAACATGTTGCTGCATGCGGCCAGTGCGGTGTTGTTGTGGCGGGTGTTGGCGCGGTTGAAAATTCCGGGCGCGTGGTTGATCGGAGCGGTTTTTGCGGTGCATCCGGTATGCGTCAATTCCGTGGCGCGCATCGCCGAATTAAAAAACACTTTGTCGCTGCCGTTTTTCCTGCTGAGTTTCTGGGCATATCTCCGTTACGACGAACGGAAATCGATCACTTGTGTCTCAAGTTGCCTTCTTGGTCAGTCCCGCTGGCGCGGGAAAGAACCCTCACCCGCGGCTGCGCCGCACCCTCTCCCGCAAGCGGAGAGAGGGCATAGCGGCAACTTAACACCCGACCAATCCGCCAGCGAGCCTGAGCACGGGATAGCGGCGGCTTGGTATGCGTTTTCGCTGGTTGTCTTTGTGCTGGCGTTGTTCAGCAAAACTTCGACTGTCATGCTGCCCGTTTTATTGCTGGGTTATGCCGCGTGGAAGCGCAGGCGGATCACACGAGAGGATTTAGCGGCCACGATCCCTTTTTTCATCCTGTCAGCCGCTTTTGGGTTGATGTCGATCTGGTTCCAAAAAAACCAGGCACTGGCGAGCGCGGGACAAATGCTCGCGCCGGTGGGTTTTGTGGAACGGTTCGCCATCATGGGGAAGGTGGTGTGGTTCTATCTGGCTAAAGTTCTCCTGCCGGTGAACCTGAACTTCGTGTATGCGCGTTGGAAATACGACGCCTCGGCCATCGGGTCGTTTGTGCCGCTGATACTTTTGGGCGGGTGTCTGGCATTGGGCTGGCGGTTTCGCGCGGGTTGGGGCAAGGCGCTGCTGTTCGGATTGGGCGCTTTCGTGGTGCTGTTATTCCCTGCGCTGGGTTTCTTTGACGCGCAATTCCAGGTGAAGTGGCAGGTCTCCGACCATCTACAATACCTGCCGATGATCGCGCCGGTGGCGCTGGCGGTAGCCGGGCTGGCCAGCCTGCTCAACGCAAAAATTTTCAAAGGTGTCGGTGTGGCCATCGTGCTGGCGCTGGCGGCGCTGACTTATCAACGCGCACAGGTGTTTTCCACGGAGGAAAATCTCTTCCGGGATACGCTCGCAAAAAATCCCGCCGCATCCGACGCGCACAACGACCTCGGTGTCATCCTGGCCAAGCGGGATGACCTGGCGGGGGCCACGGACCAGTTTTCCGCCGCCGTGCAATCCAACCCGGGCAGCGCGAATGCGCACCTGAACCTGGGCCGGGCGCTGGCGTTGAATGGGGATTTTGCCGGGGCTGAGCTGCATTTTACTACGGCGGTCCAACTCCAGCCCAACGAACCAGAGGGCCACAGAACCTATGCGGATGCTTTGAGCCAGCAGGGAAGATTTTCCGAGGCCGCATTCCATTTACAACAAGCCCTGTGTTTCAATACGAAGCCGGACATCCAAACGCGTCTGGACCTGGCAGAAATTCTTTTCCAGTCGGGCAATGCGCGTCCGGCCGTGTACCAGTATCACAAGATTTTGGCGATGAATCCGGATTTGTCTGAGCCACTAAACAATCTGGCGTGGCTGCTGTCGACGAGTCCGGATGATAGCGTGCGCAATGGAGCGGAAGCCGTGCACCTGGCCGAACACGCCTGCAACCTGACCGGGTTCAAACAGATGACGATGGTCAGCACGTTGGCAGCAGCTTATGCAGAGGCGGGACGTTTTCCCGAGGCCATCGGGTGCGCCGAGCTGGTGTTGAAATCTCAACCTGCAGACGGCGATGCGCGATTGGAAGAGATCAACCGGCAATTATTGACGCTCTATCGCGCGGGCAAACCTTATCGCGAACCCATCAAAGCCGAGAGCGACACGCAAGTGGCCGGGCATTGAGCGGCATCAAGCTGCTGCAATGCTCACCGGATCGCCACGATGGACCACGCCCCCGTGGATCACAGAGGCATAAGCGCCGACCTGGGAACTGTTTTGCTGCACGGCTGCTTTGAGGATGCCGACATCTTTGGGCAGGTCACCCTGTTCGAGGGTGGTCATCACGCAACGCCCGCAGGCGCCGGTGATCTTGATTTTAACTTCACTGCCGAGCGCCAGGATTTTGCCATTCCAATCATTCTCCGGAAATTTTCCAGCGCCGGGTATGGTCTCAATGACGAGATTAGGCCGGAATCGCCGCGTCTCAAATCTCCCATGCGGATAGGCCGCGCGCAAACTATCGAGCGTGGCAGTGGTGAGCAGATGGATGGCGCCGAGGTCGAAAAATGTTTCCGAGGGCATGGCTTCATCCGTGACGACGTCGCGTTTGGCCAGTCCCTCGACATCGGGCCAATATTCCTCGAGTGTGCCGGCCGGCGGCGCGCCCGCGAGAAAATGCACGGGCTTGCCGAGGCTGGAGGTCAGGAGGGTATCCAGATTTGTGTCATCAGTGAGTGCGGTGGTGCCATCTGGAAACGTGATGCGGGCGGCCGGGAGATGAGGTGAGCCGTTGAGCGGCGCGGTGAACGTCGCCCGGAACTGGAACAGGTTGGGCCACTTGGACGGATTCTTGGCGCTGGCAATCTTGCCGGTCTGGGGATCGGCGAGGGCAAATACGCGGTCCCCTTGCAGGCCTTTCACGCCGATGCGCGCGGCATTCAACTCCTCGCCCATCATGGATTTGACGGGGTACCGGTGAATGGCGGCGATGGAGCCGACTTTTGAATGTTCAGGCATGCACCAATCCTATGGCTGTTTTGGTCATCATGATTTTGCAATGGCCATGGCGGTCATGGCTGGGGTGCGAGCGTGCCAGCGATGTGTTCGTTGTAGACCTGTTCACTGATCTGCTGCACACGCTTCCCATCGCGTGTGCGCAGCTTGAGCACACGGAACCAGCCGATCGCGATATAGCCGAGAAAGATGTAAGGAAAAGAATTCACCGGGGCAGGCGGAACCGGATAGACGCTGCCGATAGCAGGAATGAGCATGAGGACGATGGCGGCCACGCACATGGCGATGTCTTTGCCTTTGAGTTCATTCCGTTTTTTGAGGAACCACGGAGCCGCGAGAGTGATCAGGAAGTAAGCCCCGAGGAAGCCGAACGCGCCCATCGTGCCGGCATCGTTGAATTCATCCAGGACTTCCAGTTTGAAAGCATATTTGCAAACGGTGACTACGAGCAACATGGCAATGGCCATGACCGCCAACGAGACATGCGGCGTGCCGTGTTTTTCATGTGCGGCGGAGGTGGACCGGGGATAAAAGTCGTGTTGCCCCATCGCGAACATGACGCGCGCACCGGCATTCATGCAGGATGACGCCAGGGCAAAGAAGCTGAACATGGCCCCGGCGGAGAGCAGCGGGGAAAGGAACGGCACATTGTACATCACCGCCAGGACATTGAGCGGCGCGTCGATCTTGTCGAGCGTGTCCGTGTAGCCGCGGGTGCCGAGGACTTCCACGTAGCTGACGAAGATGAAGAACACCCCGGTGAGCACGAGGCTCCAGATGATGGAACGCGGAATGGTCTTCAGCGGGTTTATTGACTCTTCGCCGAACGCGGTGGAGCTTTCAAAGCCGACCAGGCTGAAGATGGCCACCACCACGCCCATGCCCAGACTCATCATCGAGACACCCTGAAAACTGAACTGGGCCGAATCCGGTTTGAGCGGGTGGTGCGCCAGCACGATAAAGCAAAGCAGCAGAATGAAAAAGCAGGAGAACGCCTCCAGGCCCAGCATGATCAGCGTTGAGATTTTGATGTCCTTATAAGCGAGGAGAAAACTGATCCCCAGGCAAATGGCGAACAGCAACACCGGCGGCACGGAGATATGGACCATTTCCAGCAGCTTGGCGGCAAAGATGGTGAAGCCCGTGGTACCAGCGAGGCCGATGAACAGATACGCCCAGACCAGGCACCAACCGCACAACGCACCGCCTTCGAAACCGAGGCCAGCGGAGGCGTAGGAATACATGGAACCGGCTTTGGTGGTGCGTTTGGCGAACTGGTTCAGGTTGAAAGCGACAAATAACAGCATGACGGTGCCGATGGCGTAGGACAGCCAACTCAGGTTGCCGGTGTTCGAGAACATGAGTGGGACGATGAGGGCGGCGGTCATCGTGGGCGAGATGAGCGCGATGTTCTGCGCGAGCAGTTCCATGAAGTTCAGGCAGTTCGCACGTAAGGTGTTCATATTTCCTCCTATGGTTTTTTGAGCTTGGTTTTGGGCGTCAACATTCTGGCCGGCCGTAGTTTGGCCGGCCTTCCACCGGGCAGTGGCAACGTTGAAAGAGCGAACGCGGGTATGGCGCGATGCTGGCTGACGGGCGGCAGCATCATCTGGTTCATACCGGTCACGGGCGCGGCGACCAGCAGCACAGTGGCATCGTGGTCGCCGCGGGCGATGAGGCGATGCGGCAGGCGCGAATCAAAATGCGCGGCATTGCCCGGCGCTAAATCGTAAGTCTTGCCAGCCAGGGACAAAGTCAATTGGCCGGACAAGACGTAAACCCATTCTTCGCCATCATGATGATAATGCTCGGTGCCGCGGCGCGAGACCGGCACGGTCACTTTGATGGGTCGTAAATTCAAGAACCGGCCGCCACTGGAAAGCGGCGCGTATCTCAAGCCATTGCTGGATTTCTCAACCATATCGGCGGCGCGCACCACCAGGCACGGTTCCGTGGCGACGGGAGATTCAAACAGCGAAGCGACGGAGACATTGAAGACCTGCGAGAGTGTGAGCACGGCGGCGATGGACGCCTGGCGGCCGCCGGATTCGAGCCGCGAAAGGAACGCCTTGGACAAGCCGCTCTGGCGGGCAAGGTCGTCCAGCGTCCAGTTGTAATTGAGGCGTAATTCGCGGAGGCGCACGCCGAAGGATTGGAGTTGGCATTGGATATGCGATTCGCCGTCTGGTTGTCTCGGTGTCAACTTGGTTGCCATAAAGTCAACACAGGAGCGAGCATCAAAAATGCCACGCTGCTTGAGGAAACTGCTGAAGACGACGAAAGCTAATGATGGCAATGATTTTTTGTTCTGCGGGCTCTGTAGAGAACTGGCAAAAATCTTTTTTGGGCTGCTCGAATTTGTTCAAAGCGAATGAATCGAGCCAGAAAAGAGGGATCAAAATTTCACAACATCACCGGTGCGCAATCGCTTTCCACCCTCGGCCGGGGTGATGGAAGTGTTCACGGCGAAGCGATAATAATGATTGAAGCGCTGGGAATTGGACCAGGATGGAAGAAATTTTTGACGCATTATCATGAATTTTTTTTGAAAGCCGTCGACCGGCTGGCCGGCATCGGGATCACGCGTAGGAACGACGCAGCGCTGGCAGGGATTGTGGCCGAGAAAATTCACCGTGCCGACCTGGAAAGGCTTGAGTTCATCCGGCGCGCCGAAGAGCTGGTCCTCACCAAACGGTTCGGCGCCGGCGAGCTCCAGGTTGGTGCGAAAGCGGCGGCGCAGGCCTTCCAGCGTCAATTCAGGAAACCATTTTTGCACCTCATGCAGGCTGGCTTCGCTGGTGATGGTAGGGCCGAACGCCGTGAGGTCATCGGGAAAACCTTTTTGCGCCTCATGCTGCAGCGTGACGGGGAATCCAAAAAACTCACTGAGCCACGCAGCGAGCGCGGTTGGTTCTGTGAGAGAAAAGTGGGTTGGTGAGGCGCCGCCATTTTCCCACACCCGGACTTCCCTGATACCGGCACCGAACGCGCAGCGCAATTGATGCACACGCGGGGTGCGTTTGCCGTTCACCACCTTTCCGCTGGCATCCACGATGGAATAGATACGGTCGTTTTCGAGAATGCCGCCGGGCGTGATGCGCGCCTCGTCCACCGTGACGCCATCGAGCGACTTGATGGGAAAAATGGTGATGCTGCCGACGTGCACCCGGCCCTTATGCCAAAAGGCTGGGAGGATTTCAAGGAAGGGGAACACCCCGAAGGCACATTACCGTTAACCGGACTGGTCGACGGAACAAAATTAATTGACATTTTAATTGCGAATATATCGAATTAGGCAGGCTGAAGTTCGAGCGCTAACGAAAATCATTCAACATTAAACAACAATTAATATGGCTGACTTTTCTGTCTATGGAACGATCTACAATCAAACCTACTATAATCTGCCGGCACCGACGACGGCCACTCCCGATCACGGTTATTGGAAGACGTCCCCCGGCTCGATGAAAGCTGGGAAAAATTCCAACACCACCTACCAGCTCGCTGATAACGCGGGGTGTAATGGCGCCCAGAGCAGTTTCCACAGTAGCACACGGCAGATGGACTACAAATGGGCCATTTGCGATCCCTATAGCGGCAGCAATTATGTCACGCCCTATTCTCTGTCTGAGGCGGTAGTGACGTGGTATCAGGCAAAGACCGATGGGAGCTACCAGAAGAATTCCACTCCTCCCTCCGGTCATCCTTTATACGTTGAACATTACGTACTGCATAATCCGGCTTACCTGCTTCCTTACGGAACACAGCAGCAGCAAGGCAAAGGTCTCTGGTGCTGGGCGGCCGTCACCTCGATGCTGACGAGTTATTACATCTATTCCGGATCATCGGCGCAATGTTCTCAATGCGCGGTGGTGACGGCCATCCTGCTGAAGCGAAACCCCAATGCGCCCCTCACCGACTGTTGCAACAAAAACACGCCCACTGAAATCTGCGACACTTCGGCCAGCGACCCGGAAATCGTGTGGTCTTTAGGACAGTTGGGCGTGGAGGCGACGTTGACGTCCGCGACGCCGAGCTTTGCTTCCCTTCAGGCTTCACTGGATAATATGCAACCCTGCATCATCGGCATCACGTGGTTTGGCCAAGTGACCGGCCACGTTGCCATAATAAATGGATATGAAGTCGACTCTGGCACGAAGTATTTGAGCGTGTATGATCCGGGTTATGGCATCATTCGAGCGACCTACGACACGATCATGAACAACTATCAATCGGCCGGATATGTTGACGCCTGGTTTCAAACATCCTACCCGCAGCCATGGACGCTCTCGAAAGCTCCGCGCGGACTAAAACGAGTTCCCATCCCGGACCCTTTTCAACCTGAAAATATGACCTGCCAAGATCTTCTGGTAGCGCGCCTTCCGCCAACCGCGCAGGCCTTAAAAAACCCCATGTCATCCGCCAAGATTTTCCACGCTCGATTCCAGACCGTGGGGGCACCGGCGGATGGGGTCCAGCGCCTGGTGATCTTTGAGCAGGAATCCGACAAGATCGGCATGATCCACCAGGATGTGGAATTTGTCCGCAGTTTGCAGCGGGTGGCGAGGCGCGCCCAGGCGGAAGCGGACAAGCAAAAGACACTCCACGAAATCGCTTATCTTCCGCTGCCTTTTTTGCGCGTTGACGCGGTGGTCGTCTTCAATCCTAAAAACCGCCGGCCCAAGACGGTCTTTGTGGTCCCCAAAATATACGAGACCGAACTTACCAGCCGAAGCTCGTATCCAGCGGCGTTCTTTTTAAAGAACATGCAGAAACGATTTGAAAAGATCCAGAAGCTGCCCAAGGGGCAACGGCGATAGGAAAGAGCGGCAGCACGGCGAGAAATCGCTGGCCCGAGACGGAAAAATCACCGGCCGAGCAGGACGGAGCCGACTTCCCGCAGGAATTCGGAACCGGTGAAGGGCTTCTGGAGGAACCGGATGGGCCTGACGCAGGCCAGCCGCACGGCGGATTCACTCAAACCGCTGGCGATCAGGACGGGGAGGGATTGATGAATATCGAGACAACGATGGATAAACCGGTTAACCGGCATGGAATCCCCGAGATAATCCATTATCAGCAGGTCCGGCTTTTGTGGCTCCCCTGCCAGGGTGGCCAGCGCTTCCGCACGATCATTGAAGGTCCGCACGCGGTAGCCAGCCCCTTTCAGAAAGAGGTCGTACAGCTCGGTCAATCGCATCTCGTTGTCCACGACGTAGATAAACGCAGACTCAGGCGTTCGCAGAGCAGATGAGGAAGATCTTTTGGCGAGCGGAGCGCGCGGGGATACCAGCGGGGCATCGGGGGATGTGAGCGTAAAGATCTGGCAGCGGACGGCAGGTTTTTGCGCAGGCAATATGGAGGTGAGCGGAAATATCCTGGAGTGAGCTTTCACGGAGGAAACCATTGCTTCGGACGACCAATTCAAAGTCTTCATCTTCTTCTCTCTTCAAGTAACCCAGCACTGCCAAATGCAGCCTTACATCATTTATGACAAGCGCAAAGCCGAAAAGTTCCCGGATTTGTGGATGAAAATGTCTAAACATCTGTCGACGGGGCACATCCAAAATTTCGGCGATTTCTTTATAGGCCGGTTCTTCACATATAGGAGAGTAACCGCAGCTTAATGTTCAATTTATCTGCAAAGCAATCTGGAGCAACGATTCCTGATGTCGTCGAGATGACCATGATGCCGATGGTGGAAGCGGCCACGACGACGGACCTGGTGCGTTAATAGAGTCCGGCGAGGCATGATTGGCCGAACAGATCACTCCTGACGCGCTGCAAAATGCATTCATTCCGGCTTTGTCTTTTGCATATTTCAGATTGAGCGGCCTGGCAGGAGCAGGATTACAGGCAGTTACGGATGGCGTAGTGGTTGCTTAAGGTGAGACCCAAAGAGCAAATCATTATGACTGAAACTTCATCTAGTTCTGTACGCACGTATCATATCCCGGTTGAACATCCGTTTTATTTGGCATTGTGTTGGAAGGCGATTCTGGCGGGCGCGGTGGCGGCCATGGCCTTGCATGTCCTGCTTTTCATGCTGGGAATTGCGGGCGGGTTGACTCTGTTCACGCCGGTGACAGATGCAGATCCGGTGGCGCATTTCAGCATCGGGGCGGCGATCATCTGGAACGTGTGCGCGATCATAGCGTTGTTTTTTGGCGGGGTGATGGCGGGACGTTTTTCCAATTCGCCCCACAGCGGTTTTGCGCACGGCATCCTGGTATGGAGCGTGACGTTGATCATTGCCATAGGTTCGACGTTGGCCGGGACAGGTCTGGTGACGGGAGGTGCGGTAAAAATTTTGGGCGACCGGAACAATATTGTGGGAGGCAATCTGAACGATGTGTTGAAGGAGAACAACAGCCGGCTAAAGGATGAGCTGACAAGTTTTGTGAGTGAAGCAGTACCACCGCAGCAGGATGACGCGGATTCAGTCGCGACGCGGCGCGAATTGGCGGAAGAAGTGGGTAGAATGTTCGGTCCGGGTGGCGACATCACCTCAAAAGAAAATCGTGACGCGTTGGTGGCCACGCTCAACGGCGTGGGACCGAATCCCGAAAAAAAAGTAGACCGGTGGATAGCCGATCACCAGAAGTTGCAGGCTGACTTGAAAGCGGCGGAACAACGGGCGCGGGCGGAAGCGGACCGGGTGGCGGGCAACCTGGCGAGCGTGGCGATCTGGTTGTTCTTCGCCTTGCTGGTTGGTTTATTGGCGGCGGCCCTGGGCGGCGTTTGTGGAGCGAAATGCGCGATGCGCCATGTGGACGAACAGTTTTTGCGAGTGGGATAGGGGATGCCAACCGCCGGACGAGAAGGGATGAAAAAATTCTTCCTGTTCGATATTGATGGAACCTTGATCGATTCCAATGGCTTTCACGCGCGCGCCTGGGAGGAAGCTCTTAGAATATTTGATAAGAGCATTTCGCCGGCCGCCATCCGGAGGCAGATGGGAAAAGGAGCCGATAATTTCCTGCCAGAGTTCTTAACCGCGGCGGAGATCAATTCCTTTGGAAAGGAATTGACCGAAGTGCGTGATAGCATTTTCAAATACCGCTATCTACCGGAAATAAAACCTTTTCTCAAAGTGCGTGAGTTATTCAAGCAACTCCGAAAAAACCATGTGCGCATCGCGCTGGCTTCTTCATCCGGGCGTGAGGAAGTGAAAAAATATGAAACCATCGCACGCGTCGAAGACCTGGTGGATGTCTGCACCTCCGCGGATGACGCCCCGTCCTCGAAACCGGACCCGGATATTTTCTATGCAGCGCGACGCAAGCTGCGGAATCCGCCCAAGGAATCGGTGCTGATCGTGGGCGATTCGCCATTTGATGCGGCGGCGGCAACCAAGGCGGGGATAGAGGTGATCGGCGTTTTATGCGGAGGGTTTTCGGAGCGCAGCTTGCGGACGAATGGTTGTCGGGCGGTCTATGCGGATCCAGCCGACATGGTGAAAAAGTTGGGAAAAATTTTGCAGGCAGGGGGTTCGTCAAACCAGGGATCGGCGAGCGGACGAAGCATCGTCTATTGATATCAGCGTAGGCGGGCGTACCGGCAGTTCACGATGGCGCTAAGATTTGGTGAGCGGTTTTTTAAACCAGCTCAAGACGACGGTGCCGTAGTAGCCGCATAAGGAGGCGATGACGAAGGTGGCCACTTCGGTGCCCTGGACGGCGGCGGGGATGGAGAAGACCATGATACCGATACTGGAGCCGGCCACGATGATGAGGGCGATGGCAAAGCCCTGGAGGAGCCAGCTCCATTTCAGAGGCTGGTTTTTTTTGCGATGGGAGAAGACGCGGATAACCCCGCCCAGACCGCTGCCGATGAGCGTGGCGAGGATGAGTGGCCAGGGGAAAATAAAGTTGATGGTTTGGCTGGCGGGGGGAGTTGCGCCGTAGCTGGCGCTGATGCTGGCCGCGCCGAGCCCGGTGGAACGGAGTGTAACTTCAACGCTGCTTTCATTGGCTTTGATGGTGGCTGAATTGCCCACATCGAGCTTCCCACCGGTGGCGGTGAGGAGAATCTGCGCTTCGGAGGTATCGGCGTAGTCGTTGCCGTCTTTGGCGACGCGCCGGATGGTGAGGCTGGTGGTGCCGAGGCCGAATCCAAAGATGTTGCTGTCGCCAGGAACGATTTGGAGGCCGGCGGGCTCGACAACACAGGGGATGGTCAGCGTGGTATCCGGCACCTGTTCCTGATAATGGACGGTGACGGAGGGGCTGGTCCGCGGATCGGAGCAGCGGAGAGTGACGGGCACATAGGGAGCCCCGGCGTGGTTGATGGAGATAAGATTGGTATCAACGTGGGAGTTCTGGGTGAACAAGGTGAGCAATGCGGGCGAAGGCAGGCCGCCGACGCCGGCGGTGGGACCAAAATCCAGGCCGACCTCGAGTGTGGTGGTGTAGACCTTTAACCCGGAATCCCAACGCAGCGGACTTTCGGTGGCTCTCAAGAACGGATCACCCCATTGAACGGTCTCATTGGCGCCTTCGCCGACAACCACGCCAATCTTGTACTGCATGAGGATCCGCGCCTGGCTCAACGTGTTGGTTTGCCGGGCGGCGGCGGGCACGGGAAGAAATTGGAGTTTCGTCCTGTCCAGGTTCATGGCGGCGGCGGGCGCCTTGAGATCGATGGCGTTGGTGACGACGCGATGGGCAGCATCAAAAGTATAGATGTTAAAACGATCGTTGAGACCGGCAGGCAGATGACTGAGCAACAGCGAGCGGTTCACGGTGGGAGCGGGACGGGGCAAGACAATGCGATTGGTGGTGAAGGCGGGCTGGGCGTGGATGGCAGCGACCGGGAAAAATAACAGGGCGGCAATAATGAGCAGTGATGAATGAAACCCGAAAAATATTTGTTTAAGCTTTTTCATAGTTCAAGTGCGTCCGGGAAAACATCGTTTGGCCGCTTACGACTTTGAAATTGGGAACGGCATCCCGAAGAAACCGGGACAAACAAAGCTTATAGGCATCATTACCCGCATCTTCAAGCTTTTTGGGAGGTGACACCGCTATATTGCCAAAATCGGGAATTCCAGTCAGAGCCTCCTCACGTCGGCTCCTACAATTTTTGATACGGCGGTCATAGGCCGCCGCTATCCCGATGCGTCGGGACTTCCGCTTCGATTCAGCAAGAAATCAAGGGCTGGTGATGGCGATGCGGTAGAAGCGGGTCGTCTGATTGGTGGATTGCGTGTCGGTGTATTCGAATTCGTCCGGCGTGTTGGTGACGGTGCACAGATTTTCCCAGGTGTTGAAATCGGTGGTGGACTGGAAGGTCCAGGTGTTGCCGGGTTCGCCGGTGATGCGGAGGCGGAAGCCGGCGCGGGCAGGCAAGGTGAGAGTTTGTTCATCAGGCGGAATCTCGAGCGTGCCGGAGACGATGCCCCCAAGGGCGGAGGTGTAGGCGGGGGCGAGTGGTTTGGGAAGAGCCTCGGCAGTGTTGGTGTAGATGCCGTTCTGGTCGGATGAAAGCAGGAAGGGTTCGCGAAAGTCCGTGAGCAGGATTTGGGCGGCAATGAAATCGGTGCCGTCGGTGAGCCGTTCATCAACGCCGCCTTCAATATCGATTGAAAATGATTGCAGCGTTGCGCCCGGGTCGGCGTCTTTGGGCCGGCCGGAGCCGTCGATGCGGATATCACCCTGGATGGTGAGAGCGGGATTGTTGAAACCTTGCACACGAAATCCACCGCAGGTGACCAGATAGCCGGAGGCATCCACAGAAAGCGCTCCGTTGCGGGTGGCGAAGGTGTTGCCGCTGACAGGGTCTCTCAGTGAGAAATATCCGCGCCCGCTGATGCCGAGGTCGATGGGCGAACCGGCGAGCTCCAAAGAACCCTGTACGCTGTAATGGAGTGTGTGGCGGACGGCGAGGAGGTCGGGGGTGACGTTGATCAATTCCAGATGACCGGAGCGGATGCCGTTTTCAAAAGTACCGCCGGGATTGTTGATGAGGCGCGGGGTGGCATTGGCGCCGAGGGCGTAGAGGGCATGATTGGTGGCGATCAGTGATTCCGGATGGTCGAAATCAAAAAGAAGAATCTGGCTGCGGACGAATTGGATGCCGTCGGCGAGGTTCACGATTGTTTTACCATCGGTATCGACCTGGAACCATTGGAGCGGGGCGGTGGGATCGGCGGGAGCGCCGGTGTTATCGATGCGGACATCACCACGGATAGTGAGGTCGGGATCGGTGTAACCCTGGATGCGCAGGCGGTCGTAGGTGATGAGGTAGCCATCGCCATCGATGAGGAATAATCCGGCGCGGGTGGCGAAGAACCTGGAAGTAGTGGGATCGCGAACGAGGAAGAAGCCGGGACCAGCAATGCCGAGGTCGGTATGGTAATCGGTTTCGGTCAGGACGCCTTGGGCGAGTGGGCCGGCTTGCGCGGCGTCTGGTTCGGGAGCGAGTTGAACGGGTTCGGGAACGTTGTTGAGCGCATCCGCGAGCAGTAGGCCGGTGCCGTCGGTACCAGGAACGATGGAGGGTTGGGGGCCATCGGCTGGCGTGATGCGGTAATAATGATAGGCCACGCGAGTGAGTTGCTGGGTGGGTTGGAGATTTTGGAGCAGGATTTGCCCACAGACGACCGGAGTGTAATCGGTAAGAGTTGCCCGGATGGAGCCATCGAAGTCGATGGTGTAGTGCATGACGGAAGCGGTGCTGTTGGTGGCATTCGAGTTATCAATGCGCAGATCGCCAGTCGCGGGCGGCGTGAAACGGGTGAGGCCCTGAAGCCGAAGGCCGGTTTGAGTGACGAGGTATCCGTATTGATCGATGTGGAAATGGCCGTAGCGGGTGGCGTACGTCGCAGCGTGCACGGGGTCGCGGACGGTGAACCAACCGGGGCCACAGATGGCAAGGGCGGTGGGATCGTATGGGTAATCGGGACCGGGAGAGAAAAGCATGAGATAAGCCGCAGAATGAAAGGGGCCAAGACATAGGCCCAGGGCCAGCAAAGAGAACAGTAACCGCCGACGAAAAGTATTCACTGAAAGGTGTTTAGCAATGAGCAAGCCAAGCAGCCAAAAAGGGGGCTGGATGCCAAGGAAACCTCTAGATAAGAGGCAGCGTTTTGAAAAAGTAAATTATTATTTGACAATATTTTACTTGTGTGTTATAAATTAAATAATTTCTTTGATATTATAATTAAAAATTGGGTCAATGATACGTCGAAGGCGAGTCGCCTAAGGGTGGGGTTGTACGCGGAAATCCCACCAAATCAGGCTAAATCCAAGCTAATCCAGGCAAAATAATCGTAGGGAAACCGCTTGATGCTGGCGTGGGGGGATGGCGCTTGGGGGATAATTGCGAGTGATTGTTAATGTTTTGGAGGAAACCGGGAGTGAAAACGTTAATCACAGTAATTACACTAATCACACGTGTGCCGAAAAAGCCGTGAAGTCGCATAAAGGCATGAAAAACCACACCTGCGAAAAAGTCGGCGGGCGAACTTCAAAATTGAAGACGTTACTTTCCACTTCCTTAAACCGTCTGCCACCTTAGTATCACAAAGGTATGAACCCAAGAATCGTTTCCACAGTCGTGTTGGCTTTCGGCATGTTGATCGCCGGAAAAGTGGTGGCCCAGACAAATCGGATCGAGTTCCCGGCGCCGAGTCCCGGTTGCACGATTAAACAGCGGGTGGGACTCACGGACATCGAGGTGGATTATTCAAGGCCGGGTGCAAAGGGGCGGGAGATTTTCGGGAGCCTGGTGCCATTCGACAAGGTGTGGCGCACGGGGGCGAACAATGCGACGAAGATCATTTTCAGCACGGACGTGAAGCTCAATGGAGCGGATGTGCCGGCGGGCACGTATGCGTTGTTCACGATCCCGGGCCCGACGGAATGGACGATCATCATCAACAAGGGCGCAGCGCAATGGGGCGCATTCCAGTATAAATCGAACGATGACGTGGTGCGGTTCAAAGCAACGCCGGTGCAGTTGGCGGAATCGATCGAGACGTTCACCATCGAGTTCAACAAGATCCGCGATGAATCGGCGGTGATCAATCTGGCGTGGGAAAAGACGGTGGTGCCGATCCATCTGGAAGTGGACTTGACGAGCAAGCTGGTGCCGCAGATCGAAGCAGTGATGGCTTCGGATGACAAGAACAAGCCGTATTACCCGGCGGCGATGTTTTATTACGACCACGGCCAGGACCTGCAGAAGGCGAAGCAATGGGTGGATGCCGCGATTGCGCAGCGTGAGGCGCATTATATCGTTTATCTGAAGGCGGAGATTCTCGCCAAGCTCGGCGACAAGGAGGGTGCGATCGCCGCCGCAAAACGTTCTTCCGAATTGGCCCTCAAAGCGAATGACCCCGGTTACGTGAAAATGAACAACGACCTGATTGCGACCTTGAAATAAACCACGACCACTACTGCCATGAATAAAATCAAATCTGCCCTGGCCATCGCGGCCATTGTCATCAGCGCCTTGCCGTTGATGGCGCAACAAAAACGCGTCAGCCCACACGAGACGATCAGTGAGGTGTTCGACGGGAAGCGTGATAATCGCGTGATGATCATCTACGGCCGGCCGTATTGCAAAGACCCGAAGACGGGCGAAGTGCGCAAGATCTGGGGCGGCTTGGTGCCGTACGATAAGGTGTGGCGCACGGGCGCAGACGAGGCGACGTTGCTGATCGCACAGAAAGGCATCGTCATCGGGGACACAACGATTCCTGCGGGTGCCTATACTTTGTTCACGGTGCCTTCTGAAACCGGCGCATCCAAGCTCATCATCAACAAAAAAATTGGCCAATGGGGAATCCCATACAACGAAAAGGCGGAAGCCACGAACGAACTGGCGCGCGTGGACCTGAAGAAGGACGTGACGGACAAACCGGTGGATCAATTCACGATGGCGCTTGAGAAAAATCCGGCCGTCGGAGGCGTCATCAAGATGATGTGGGAGACAAACACACTCTCAGTGGCTTTCACCATCCAAAAGTGACGTGATTAAACCAGACATCGATTTTCGCAATCCGCCGTGATGAAAATACCCAGGCTGAATTCGCGCCGCGTGCGCACGCTATGTGCGGTTGTCGTTCTAGGGATGACCACCGTCGTTGCCGGCGCAGGCCAAACGAATGGAATTGTATCCGGCGCGGAGATCTTGCAGGAACTGCGGGCGTTCCGCGAAATGGGCAGCGTGCTTTATATCGCGGCGCATCCGGATGACGAAAACACGCAACTCATCACGTATCTGGCGCGGGGGCGTAATTATCGCACGGCGTATCTTTCGCTCACGCGCGGAGACGGCGGGCAGAACCTGCTCGGCCCGCAACTGGGCGAAGAACTCGGCGTCGCCCGCACGCAGGAATTGCTTGCGGCGCGGCGGTTGGATGGCGGGCAACAGTTTTTTACGCGCGCGATCGATTTTGGCTTCTCCAAGGACTACCGCGAAACGTTGAACATCTGGGACAAGCAACAGGTTCTCGCAGACATAGTGCGGGTTATCCGAAGATTCCAGCCGGATGTGGTGATCACCCGCTTTTCAACTGAGCCCGGCAACACCCATGGCCATCACACAGCATCGGCGGTACTCGCGCTGGAGGCATTCAAGCTGGCAGGCGATACGAATGCGTTTCCGGACCAGTTACAGGAGTTGTCCGTCTGGCAACCGAAGCGCATTTTCCAAAACACTGGTGGTTTCAGCCGTGGCGCGACGAATGTGCCCGCCATCCGCATGGATGTGAGCGGTAATGATCCGGTGACCGGTGAATCGTTCGGGCAGATCGCCGCGCGTAGCCGGGCGATGCATAAGACGCAGGGCTTCGGGAATTTTGGCGGCGGCGGCCGCGGCGGCGCGCAAATGGAATCGTTTCAACTCCTCGCCGGCGAACCAGCTACCGACGATATCCTCGATGGTGTGGACACCACCTGGGCCCGCGTGCCCAATGGCGCCGTGATCGGCACGCTGGCCGATGAGGTCATCACGAATTTTAACTCGCAAGACCTCTCCGCAAATGTTCCGGCTTTGTTAAAAATTAAGGCCTGGCTGGGCGGCCTGCCTGCTGACTGTGTGGTGAATGAAAAGAGCCGGCAACTGGATCGCATCCTCCAGCAATGCCTCGGTTTATCCGTGGAAACGATGGTAGCACAGGCGGAAGCGGTTCCGGGCGAGAAAATCAAGCTACATTCAACCGCTACCGTAAGCTCCAGCATCCCCATCAGTTGGGTAGCGACGCGTTATCCCGTCACAAAATCAGCACTTAACAATGCGCTCTCCCTCAGCGCGAGCCAGCCAGCGGTGCGAGACACGATCCAAACGCTGCCCGCCAATACTCCGCTGAGCCAGCCATATTGGCTACGCGAAGATGGCACGCCTGGCATGTTCCGCGTGGACGACGCGTCGCTGATCGGTCTCCCGGAAAATCCCCCGGCTTTCCCCATCGAACAGGTTTTTGAAGTGGACGGACAGACCCTCGTCATTCCCGATGAACCCGTGCAGGTGACCACAAACATGATGGGCAGACGCCGTCTCGATGTGATTGCGCCGGTATCGTTGAGATTTGTTTCTGATGTGAAACTGTTCACTCCCGGCGCAACGAAACCGGTCGAAGTCGAAATCACCGCCGCCCGAAATGACGCATACGGCACTTTGCAGCTTGAGGCTCCGACCGGCTGGGAAATCAAACCCGCGCTGCAATCGTTCCGTCTCGCAAAAACGGGCGCCCGGGCGCGTTTTACTTTCATGGTGACCGCACCAAAAAAGCCCGACACCACACGCATCGTAGCCAGTGCCGAAATCGATGGTGCACGCTTCAGCAACCAACGCATCGAGATCCATTACGCGCATATTCCACTGCAATTGCTGCAACCGCCCGCGCGGCTTAAGGTTGTCAGTCTGGATATGGCGACCCGTGGCAAACGTGTCGGCTACATTCCCGGGGCCGGTGATGACATCGCGGAATGCCTGGGCGAGATGGGTTACGACGTCACGACGCTAAGCGGCGCTGACCTCACCACCAGTCGGCTGGCGGATTTTGATGCGGTTGTCGTCGGCATCCGCGCGTTCAATACGCGCACCGACCTGGTCGAACATCTGCCGGCATTGTTTGCGTTTGTGGAGGCGGGCGGCAACGTGATCGAGCAATACAATCGCCCGGGCAACGATTTGAAGACGGAACAACTCACGCCCTACACCTTAAAACTGTCCCAGGAACGCGTGACCGATGAAAACGCACCGATGACTTTCCTCGCGCCCGACCACCCGGTGTTGAATACGCCGAACAAGATCACGGGAAAAGATTTCGACGGGTGGGTGCAGGAACGCGGCATCTATTTTCCAAATCAGTGGGACGAGCACTTCACTCCAATCCTCGCGTGCAATGATGCCGGCGAAGCTCCAAAACAGGGCGCGTTGCTGGTCGCAAAATATGGGAAAGGATATTTTGTCTATACCAGCCTGGTGTTCTTCCGCCAATTGCCCGAAGGCGTTCCTGGCGCGTATCGCTTGTTTGCCAATCTGGTTTCGCTCGGCAAATGAAGCAAAAGCCTGACAATTATTCGCAATTAGCGCGCGATGAAGAGCCGCATCTTCCGGGATTGCGCACATGGCGCGCCGTCTATTGGTTCGTCATCGGTTGTTTTGTGCTCTTCGTGGCGTTACTCGTCATCCTGTCGCGGGCATTTGCATGAGTGCGTTGGATTATCTGGTCCTCATCGGGACGATGGTAGGAATCGCGTTGTACGGCATGTGGAAGACGCGCGGGCGACATGACCTGAAAACATACTTGAAGGGTGATGGACAAACGCCATGGTTTGTCATCGGCCTTTCCGTCATGGCCACGCAGGCGAGCGCAATTACTTTTCTTTCCACACCAGGTCAGGGATTTCAAGGCGGGCTGGGCTTTGTACAGATCTATTTTGGGATGCCCATCGCACTGATCATCATCGCCGCGATCTTTCTGCCAATCCTCCGTCGACTCGGCGTGTACACCGTTTATGAATTTCTGGGGAAACGTTTTGATGCGAAAACCCGGCTGTTGGGCGCTGCGTTGTTTCTTCTCCAACGTGGTCTGGGCGCGGGCCTGACCATATATGCTCCGGCCATCGTGCTCGCTACAGTGTTCAGCTGGCCGCTGGGGCCAACAATTATTTGTAGTGGCCTGCTGGTCATCGTGTACACCGTCGCGGGCGGCAGCGATGCAGTCACGCTCACGCAAAAATATCAAATCGCCATCATCTTTGCCGGAATGATCACAGCGTTTTGTCTGGTGGTGGCATATCTTCCCCACGGGCTCAGCTTGGGCGATGCATTCACACTGGCGGGACATTTTCACAAATTGCAGGCCGTGAATTTTTCTCCCGACCTGCATGAACGCTACACCATTTGGTCGGGCATCCTCGGCGGCACTTTCTTGATGCTCTCCTACTTCGGCACGGACCAGTCGCAGGTGCAACGTTATCTCTCCGGCGCGTCGCTGCGTGAAAGCCGCCTCGGCCTGATGTTCAACGCCGTGTGCAAGATCCCGATGCAATTCTGCATCCTGCTGCTCGGCGTGATGATCTTCGTCTTTTATCAATTCGAACAACCGCCTTTGTTCTTCAATCAGACATCGCAACAGGCTCTCGCAAAATATGACGGCGGCGCAACGCTCCGCGAACTCGAAACAAGCTATGCTGCCGCTAACGGGGAGAAGCAACAGAACCTAGCCGTCTGGCTCGCAGCACGGCGCGCCGGTGATCAAAAGGCGGAGGACGCCGCTTTCACCGCTGCCTCCCTCGCGAACGCCAAGGGCGAAAAAGTCCGTGAACAGGCAGTAGCTAAATTAAGCGCCGCCGATCCCGGCGTGAAAACGAACGAGGCTGATTATGTCTTTATCACCTTCATCCTCCGGTATCTGCCACACGGTATCATCGGGCTGCTCGTGGCCGCGTTTTTTGCCGCGGCGCTGTCATCAAAATCTGCTGAACTCAATGCGCTCGGCTCGACCAGCACTGTAGATTTCTATCGACACATCATTAACCCCAACGCGACCGATGGCCAATGCCTGACCGCTTCCAAATGGTTCACGGCCTTTTGGGGGCTATTCGCTATCGGGTTTGCGCTCTACGGCCATCTTTCGGAAAATCTCATTCAAGCCGTGAACATTCTGGGTTCAATCTTCTACGGAGTCATCCTTGGCCTCTTCGTCGTGGCGTTCTTTGTACGCCGGGTGGGCGGTACCGCGGTTTTTTGGAGCGCGCTGGCGGCCCAGGCGTTAGTGTTCGCGCTCTATTTCAGCCTCACCATTTCCTACCTGTGGTATCCGCTCATCGGTTGCGCGGCTTGTGTCCTATTGAGCATTTTTCTGCAAACCATTCTTGGCGGTGACGGACAAAAATCTGAAACTCACGCAACATGAGCTCGTTGCCCGTCATCTGTTTTGGCCAGCAGCCTTGTGGGTTTTTCCCGAAGCGGTTCCTCGTCGCCAAGATCCAGACAGCGCGACGGCTGCAACAGGAATTCGGCGGTGAAATCGTTTTCTTCTACCACGACAGCGACCATGACCCACGTGAAACGCATACGGTTCTGCGCCATCGCAAAACGAACGAACCGGCGATGCTGAATTTTGCATTCGCGAACAAGCTCCAAAGAAAATTTTCTCCTCTCTACCTGAAACGCATCCCGGCAGACTGGCAGCATAAGACTGAGCTTCAGTTGCCCAACTACGTCGAACATTCCCTTATCGATCTTTTCAAAAGCGTTTCCGCTGCCAACGTCGCTGATTTTTGCCTGGAGGTATATCGCCGGATGGGCTGGCTGGACGGCATTCGCGTCGTGCGTTCCAGCGATCCGGCAGTCCGACGCACAGCCTGCGATTTCAATGATTTTTTTGTGGATGTGCCGCATGAAGGAGAAATTGTCCGGGCCCGCTCTGTTGAAGGCACATTAAAACTCCACGAAGGCGGAGATGTATATGTCACACTGCCCGCCGCAACATTCTCGAAAGAACAGATTAGTCCGACCCGCGATACGCGGCTACGCTGGATGCAGTCCGTTGCGCATTGCACGCATTACGTTGCCGGAGCAGGTGAGCAGGCTTATCTTCGCACGGAAGAGACGCCGGAAATAACATTTATCAGTCGCGACACAATTGATCGATCCGATGAAGCCTGCATTGAAATCTCAAAATGAACTACCGCCGCTCCTTGTGTTTGGCGCGCACCCTGACGATATTGAATTCGGCTGCGGCGGCGTGATCGCGAGCGAATCGCACGCGGGGCGCGAGGTGCATTTTGTCATCTGCTCGCGCGGCGAAGCAGGCACGCACGGCACACCGAAGCAACGCGTGGCTGAAGCAAAAAAGGCGGCAGCCATGCTCGGCGCAACGGTGGAATTCGTTGAGCTGGACGGCGACGCGCATCTAGAAATCCGCGCCGCACACGTCGTTGCGCTAGCAGGAATCATCCGCAAACATCAGCCGGGTATCGTTCTCGCGCCAACCTGTGTCGAGAACCAGCATCCCGACCATTCGCGCCTTGGCCGGATGGTGCGCGACGCCACGCGACTGGCTCGTTACGGTGGAGTGAAGGAATTGCGCCAATTAGAGAGGCACGCCATTGACCGGCTTTTCTTTTATGCAGTCACGCCTGAAGCTGAGCCGCACGAAATCACACCTATTCTCGTGAACGTTTCCGCGACTGAAATTCTCGTTGCGTGGAAGGATTCGATGGAAGCCCACGTCTCACAGACCTCCGCGCGTGATTACGTGGAACACCAACTCATCCGTGCCCGTTACTGGGGATTGCGCGGCGGCGTCTCCCATGCCATCGCGTTGTTTCCAAACGAATTGCCGGTGATTGAATCGCTCGCGCAAATCACGCCTCGCACACGGCGGCTCTGACATGCCCAACGACCGTTCATTGCGAATCGGCATCACGTGTTACCCCACCGTAGGTGGCAGCGGCATTCTAGCCACCGGACTGGGCGAAGAACTGGCACGACGCGGGCATGAGGTGCATTTCATAAGTTATGAGCGCCCGTTTCGCCTGCCTTCCAATGTGCCGCGGCTTCATTTTCATCCAGTAGTGGTGAATGAATATCCGTTGTTCAAATATCCGGATTATACGCTGCCGCTTTCCGTGCGGATGGCCGAGGTGAGCCGCGATTTCCGGCTCGATGTGCTGCACGTCCACTACGCTGTGCCCCACGCCACGGCGGCGATCCTTGCCCGCGCAATGCTGCCTCCCAAACAACAGCCGCGCGTGGTGACCACCTTGCACGGCACCGACACGACATTGCTGGGCCGTGATGCGGACTACCGGCCGGCCATTCATCACGCATTGACGCATTCCGACGCCGTCACTGTCGTTTCTGAATTTTTAAAACGCGAAACGCGCGAAGTACTCGGCTTCAAAGGGCCAATGGATGTCATCCATAACTTTTTCTCGCCACGTCCGCCACGCCGATCATCCCGAAAGGTTCGCAATGAACTGGGCATGAAGGATGAAGCATTGATTCTCCATTCCTCCAATTTGCGCCCACTGAAACGCATCGACCTGTTGCTGGAAACGGCGGCCCGCATACGTCCGCGCGATTCCTTCAAGCTCGTCATCCTCGCCGGTGAAAGTTTTGCGCCATACAAGCAAGATGTGAAACGGCTGGGCCTGAAAAAACAGGTGATCGTGCGCGAAAAGGTCAATGATATCGAAGATTACCTGCAAGCCGCCGACCTCGCGCTTTACGCGTCCAATTCGGAGAGTTTTTGCCTGAGCCTGCTCGAGGCGATGTGTTTTGCCTGTCCGGGCCTGGCGCGCAGCGTCGGTGGCATTCCCGAAGTCGTTGCCGACGGCAAGACGGGGCTCCTTGTCCATTCAGAGAACCCAGATGAACTGGCACGCGCCATTGAAAGCCTGGTCAAGGACCCGGTGCGCCGGAAGACGATGGGCGTAGCCGCGCAACGGCGCGCTCGCAAACTGTTTTCCGCAGACGTCATCGTGCCGCAATATGAAAAGCTTTACCGGCGTGTGTGCCGTTGTTAAGCGGAGTTGAAAAATAAATGTGTTTCACCCACCTTTACCGGATGAGTTATTTCCGCTTGGGTTGTTCACTGCTGCTGGGACTTGCGTTGTGGACTGGTTGCGGGAAATCAACTGACGGCACACCCGGGAAGCCAACCGCGGATGTCTTCGAGCCCAAACAGGCTCAACCGAAATTGCAGACGATGAAGCTCTATGTGGGAACGCAAACCCTGGATGCCGAATTGGCGCTGACGGAAGAACAGGAAATGACAGGGATGATGTTCCGCACCAATATCCAGGATAGCGATTGCATGCTGTTCGTGCTGCCTAACACACAGCAGGCCAATTTCTGGATGAAGAATTGCCCGGAATCCATTTCGGCTGCATACATCACGCCCGATGGGACCATTGCGGAGATCCATCATCTGGAAAAGAACGACACCAATGGAGTCAAGGCCGCGACCGGCAATATCCGGTTCGTGCTGGAGACGAGTGATGGGTGGTTCCTCCGGCACAATATTTCCACCGGCGCTGTGATATTGACCGAGCATGGCTCGCTGGCTGATACATTCAACGCACATTAATTTTATCCTATGAGTTCGCATACCAAATCCGAGGCGCTTTTTGCCGAAGCGCTTAAATACATTCCCGGCGGCGTCAATTCGCCCGTCCGCGCGTTTCGCGCTGTGGGCGGCACCCCGTTTTTTGCCAACAAGGCCGCCGGTGCGCATGTGTGGGATGTGGACGGCAATGACTATGTGGATTACGTGCTGACGTGGGGACCCGCGATCCTCGGTCACAGCCATCCGAAAATCATTTCCGCAGTCAAGGCTGCTGCGGACCACGGCACCAGCTTCGGCATCCCAAATCCGTTTGAAGTGACCATGGCCAAACTTGTATGCGAGGCCGTGCCGAATGTGAAAAAAATTCGCATGACGAACTCCGGCACGGAAGCGTGCATGAGCGCCATCCGCCTCGCGCGCGGTTTCACCAAGCGGGACAAGATCATCAAGTTCGACGGCTGTTATCACGGCCATGCGGATTCGCTGCTCGTCAAAGCGGGTTCCGGTGCGCTCACATTCGGTTACCCGGACAGTGCTGGTGTGCCTGCCGCGTTTACCCAACACACCATTGTTCTCCCCTACAATGACGTTGACGCCGTAAAAGCCGCGTTTGCCGCCAACAAAGATCAGATAGCGGGAATTATCGTAGAGCCGGTCCCGGGTAACGCGGGTCTGTATCTGCCCAAGCCGGGCTACCTGGAATTCCTGAGCCAAATCACTCGCGAGCATGGCGCGCTGCTGATTTTCGATGAAGTGATGACCGGCTTTCGGCTCGCATTTGGTGGAGCGCAGGAACGATTCGGCATCGTACCAGACCTCTCCACGTTCGGTAAAATCATTGGCGGCGGATTGCCAGTGGGTGCGCTTGGCGGACGCGCTGAAATCATGGATTTTCTTGCGCCGTTGGGGCCCGTATACCAGGCAGGCACGCTCAGCGGAAATCCCCTGGCCATGGCGGCAGGCATCGCCGCCCTGGAGGAGTTAAAATCTAAAAAAGCTTACACCCGCCTCGAACAACTCGGCGCGCATCTGGAAACCGGGATGCGCGATGCCGCCAAATCCGCCGGGGTGCCGGTGCAATTCATCCGTTGCGGCTCGATGTTCTGCGGTTACTTCACGAGCGAACCGGTCTGGAATGTGGCTGATGCGATGAAAGCCGACCGCGATCGGTTCAAGAAATATTTCCACGGCATGTTGGACGCGGGAATATATCTGGCGCCATCCCAATTCGAGGCCGGATTCATTTCTACGGCGCACAGTGAAGCGGACATTGAGAAAACCGTGAGCGCCGCGGCGAAGGCGATGAAAAGTTTTTAGCCGTAACCCCGGCTACATCTGGTGATGGTGATGCACGATTTCGCGCATCAGGATACCGCCATGGATGAATGCCATCACGATGAGGCAAACGCCGGAGAAGCGCTCCATGCGCAACAAGGTCTTGTTGCTGAATTTTCCGTAGCCCAGTGACGCGGCATAGCTCAGGCCGAGAAACCAGGAGAGTGTCCCCAGGAAAACCCCGCTGACACAACCGCTTTTCCCGGCCCAGTCCGCAGAGACCCACTCGCGTGAAATAAAATTCGCGGCCACAATGATCCAGAACAACAGGACGCCGGGATTTGCCAGTGTGCGCACAAATCCGATCATGAATCCCGAGTGAGGATGGAACCGCTTTTCAATGCCTGCACCTATCTTGTCGGCGGTCGGGCTGGTTTCCGTGATGGACTTGGTCAGTAGAAATTTGATGCCCAGAAACATTAAAAATGCAAAACTGAACACCTCCATCCCCGCCTTGATATTGGGATTCCCAAAAAAAGATGCGAAACCCGTAAAGGCGATCCCGCAATAAATTACTTCCATGGTCGCCGCTCCTAGACTAATGATGGTCGCACGAAAAAATCCGAAACGCGCACCTTCATTCATGATGGTCAGATTCACCGGCCCGACCGGAATTCCGATCAGAAATCCGGCGATAAACCCGACCAAGGCGGCTAAAAAGAATGGCGACATTTGACCCTTTTATCCCGTGGCTTCCTCATCCTCGTCTTCGTCCTCAATCTCCTTCCGCCAGGCGCGCGATAGGCGCGGGCGGATAAAACCGTAGATCAGGTAGCCTGTAAAAAACATCGGCAGCACATAATAAAGAATCTTTTCCTGGAATACGATCAGCGCCCCCAAAAACAGTGCCGACAGGATGACCTTCAGGAATGTTGTGGTAGAACGCAACCCCAGGGTCTTGAACGTAGGATATTTGACCGTGCTCACCATCATAGCGGAAAGGAAAACCAATACGACCGCCGGAAGAAATTTCCACGGCCCCAGTGTCTTCTCTTTTTCATTCAGATGGATTACCAGCAAGGTCAGCGACGCCACCAGTCCCGCTGCTGATGGGATCGGGAACCCCAAAAACTCTTTGCCGCCGCCGGTGCCGGCCATCGCCGCAAGACAATTGAAACGGGCCAGCCGGAAGGCTCCGCACAACAGATAGATCGATGCGATAAACCAGCCATATTCAGGATGGTTCTGAAACAGTTCGATGTCTTTTAAAACCACCCGGTGCACCAGAAACGCCGGGGCGACCCCAAATGATATCAGGTCCGCCAGGGAATCAAATTCGCGTCCGAAAGGGCTTTCATTGCCGCCCATGCGCGCGACCCGGCCGTCAAACAAATCAAAGATGCAGGCCAGTAAAATGAACCCGAGCGAGAATTTAATGGGGGTCCAATCCACGTTTCCCAAAGCGTCGGGCGCCAGGTTTGCTTCCACAATCTTGGTCAGTGCGACGAACCCGCAGAACAGATTTCCCGCCGTCAACAGGTTGGGCAGGAAATAAATCTTTAACTTGGCTTCCGGCGGCTCAGGCGTTGACTGATTGGCGGCCATAAGTTTATTCCACTACTGCGAGCACCGTTTGACCACCGACCACGCGGTCGCCGATCTTCACTTTAAGTTTGGCGGACATCGGCAGATAAACATCGGCACGCGAACCGAATTGGATAAGGCTGATGCGTTCGCCGCGCGCCACGGCGTCGCCGATATTCACAAACGGTACGATGCGCCGGGCCAGCACACCCGCGATCAGCCGCACGCCAATCTTCACGCCGCGCGTTTCCGCCGATTCAAACCCGATCAGGCAATTTTCGTTGTGAATGGCTGATTCGCTTTTCAATGCGCTTAAAAACTGGCCGGTCGTGTATTTGAAAAAGCGCACGTTGCCGCCCACCGGCGCGTTTTGAACATGGATATCTATCACCGAGAGAAAGATTGAGATGCGCTGGCAGGGACCACCCATGAATTCAGCTTCGGCGAAGTTTTCAACCGCATCCACTTTCCCGTGCCCTGGTGAAACCACCAGGTTTGCCCCCATGGGCACGTTCGCATCGGGGTCGCGGAAAAAGTAGAAAGTGAAGATCGCGAATAACACCCAAACGCCGATTATAAATCCTGCAATAGCCAGGATGGCATCGCCCACCGTTCGCGCGACGAATCCTGCCAGTAGCAGCAACAGTACAAAACCCAGGCTCAATAGAACCAGTTTGACTGCCGCCATCATTGCTTTACCCGAGTGAGGCATGACGTCAGGGTATGAGTTTGGCGCGATGGTTCAAGAGTCAATGTTGGCAAAAACCTTTTGCCCACCGATTTATGTTGCAGGCACCAGCCGAAAGCCCTACCGGTATTTTGTTCCGGTGAATCTTAAATCGATCCTTATTTCAGTCCTGCTCGCAGCGGCGGCATTTGGTGCCGGAATTTTCGTCGGCCAGCGTCATGCGCATCCGTCGCAGCCCGTTACGCCCGTAAAAATTTCCAACGTTGTCGGCCATAATCCAGCGTCGCCGGTAAACCCGGCCATCACCAGCGAAAGCGGACAAACCAATGCATCAGCCGCCGGCATGTCCCCGGAGCAAATCGTCGAGGAACTGCAAAAGGACAAAGGCGCCGATTATGATTGGGAATTGACCATCGCAACGATAGACCAAAAAAACTTCCTGCCGGTCCTCGCACTCGTGGAAAAAATTTCCTCATCGCAAGGGCGCAACGCGATTCGCATTCGGCTGCTGGAACACTGGGCCAAAATCGACCCGCGCGCCGCAGCTGCATATGCCAGCCAGGTCACCAATATTCAAAACCGCAATTCGGCCATTTTGGCTATCGTGGAAATCTGGCAGCAATCGGACCCGCAGGCGGCGGTGGATTGGGCGTGGCAATTGCCGCTGGGTCCGACTCACGACCAGGCCTTGCAGTCTGCCCTCGGCGCAATGGCGGAAAAAAATCCACAAACAGTCCTCGCGATGCTGGATAAAATCCCCAACAAACAGATTCTCACCAGCCTCATCGAGACGATCTTTACCGCCCTTGCGAAGACCGATCCTGCCAGCGCCGCCGCGCAGGCGAAACAACTCTCTTCCACCCCGCAGCGACAAGTAGCGTTTCAGGCCATCGCCACCATTTGGGCGCAAGCCGATCCCAAGGCCGCCCTGGAATGGGCCAAGAGCCTGCCCGACCACGACCGTTCAACCACAATTCAGTTCGTTGTCACGCAATGGGCAAACACTGACCCGCTGAGCGCGGCGAATTTCGCCCTCTCGATGTCCTCCGGCCAAACACGTATGCAGGTCGTGGATTCTGTTCTGCAGAGTTGGGCCGGAAACGACCTGGATGGAGCCGTGGCGTGGATGAAACAACTTCCAGAGGGCCAGCTCAAACAATCCGTGGTCCAACGCCTCGCGTACCAATGGATGGAGGCCGACGCCGACGCCGCCATGGCTTACGCCGACACACTGCCGAACGGCATAACCAAACAGGAATTCCAAAGCGCCATCATCAATCATCTGGCCACCCTGGATACCGCCACCGCTATCGCGTGGTTCCAGAAATTGCCACCCGGCGAGAACCATGTCGACATCCTGAACCGCATCATTTCCGGCCTGGTCAATAATGACCCGCAATCGGCTGCGGATTTTGCCATGACCCTGCCCCCAGGCGTGCAGAGAAACCAGGCCATCTCACAATTGGCCTCGGCGTGGGCTGAGTCTGATGCCAAAGCCGCGCTCGCGTGGACCCAGCAATTGCCCGATGGCGTTGCCAAGCGAAACGCACTTGAGCAGCTCGCCAGCCCGCTCGCCGCCGAAGACCCGGACGCTGCGGCGCAATTGGCGCTCACCTTGCCCAAAGGCAATTCGCAAAACCAGTTCATCAGCGGTCTGGTATCGGAATGGGCACAGACCGACCTGAACTCCGCGCTCGCCTGGGTCCAAAAACTTCCCGCCGGCGAAGCGCGCCAGAATGCTTTGTCCAGCCTCAGCAGTTCGTGGGTGCAGACTGACCTGCCCGGCGCCGCGGCCTTCGCCAAAACGCTGCCCGCCGGCGAAGAACAAAGCCAGTTCGTCGATTCCGTCGCGCAAACCATGGCCCAGGACAATCCGCAATCCGCCATGGATTGGGTGAACCAGTTTCCTGATGGCGATTCGCGTAAAAGTGCGGCGCAAAGCGTCATTTCAACCTGGGCGCAACAATCGCCGGAGGCCGCCGCGAATTATGTCGCCAGTCTTCCAGCAGGCGATGATCAGGACGGCGCCGCCCAGACCGTCGTCTCGCAGTGGAGCAACACCGACCCCGAGGCTGCTGCCAAATGGGTCAGCAACTTTGCCGAGAGCGACCTCAAAAAGACCGCCGTGCAACAGGTCGCCAGTTCCTGGGCTGAGAACGATCCCGAGGCCGCCGGCGATTGGCTCAAGACTTTGCCCGCCGGCGATTCGCGCGAAGCGGCCATAACCGGTTATGTAAGTGCCCTCGCCAATTCCGAGCCTGGACTGGCCGCACCGTGGGTCAGCTCCATCACCGATGACGAGCAGCGCTATTCGCAGATCGAGAACATCGCCCACCGCTGGCTGCTACTCGACCGCACCGCCGCCGAGTCCTGGCTCGTCCGCTCCGGCCTGCCCACCGAGCGCCTCAACGCGTTGCTTCAGCAGCAGGGAAACTTCTAACCTTTCCCGCGTCAGCGGGCTGACTTTTGCGTGAAATTGCCTCTGGCAAACTTTCACTAGTGAGTCGCAGTTTATCTGCTACCTTGTGCGCCACAATTGACTGATACCATGAGCTTTTACGACAAATTGAAATTCAATTCCGATGGCCTCATCCCCGCCATCATCCAGGAAGCCAAAACCGGCCGCGTTCTCATGATGGCGTGGATGAACCGCGCCTCGCTCGAGGACACCATCAAGACCGGCAAGACCCATTTCTGGAGCCGGAGTCGCCAGAAATATTGGATGAAAGGCGAGAGCAGCGGCCACACCCAACAGGTCAAGGACGTCTCCTTCGATTGCGATGGCGACACCCTCCTCATCCAGGTGGAGCAGATCGGCGCCGCGTGCCACGAGGGCTATCAATCCTGCTTCTTCCGTAGCGTCGAAGCCGATGGCAAAAGTTTCAAGACCACCGAGACGCAACTCCAGACGCCCGAACAGATGTACGGCAAAAAGTAACCTCCGCCTGCGCCATAGCCACTCATGGACGATGCCGTTCCATTCGCCAGCCATTTCTGGTTCATCGCCCTCGGCGTTTTGCTCTTCGCGCGCGGCATGGATTTTCTCAGCACTTGGGTCGCCACGCCGGATCTGAGATTCGAAGGCAATCCCCTCGCCAAATTCATGGGCTGGAAATGGGGCATCCTGTTCAACCTCGCCATCTGCATCGGGTTCGCCTTCTGGCCGCTGCCTGCGCTGGTCATCTGCACCTGCAGCGTGCTGGTCGCCGCGCGCAATTTCCAGCAGGCCTGGGCCATGCGCTCCATGGGCGAGGAAAGCTATCGCGATTGGTTTGTCGACCGCCTGCGCCGCACTGGCTTCAAACTCTACCTCGTCTGCCTTATCGGCGAAGTGTCGCTCACCGCTCTCGTCGGCGCGGCCGTCACGTATTTTGCCGGACGGCGGCTTGCACTCCAGGCCATCGGCACCGGCATCATCGGTTACGCCGCCGCCGTGCTCATCTTCACCCTGCTTGCATTGTGGAGAATGCGGCGGGCGTGGCGGAGGGAATTTTAAACCTCCAAATCCCAAGCTCCCACATCCAGAGAAAATTCAAATTCCAAATTTCAAATAGCGATTTCGCGATCTATTTTGGAGGTTGGCCGTAGGTGGTTGTATGTGACTTTGGGCTCTATTTCACGCATCCTTCATTAGTGCGGTTAAACTCTCTGTTGCGCGAATGGGTAGTTTTTTTCTCCGTTTAACTCCCTTTAACTCCGTTTGCCATCCCGACTCCCACAGCGGGCAGAAAAAAACATCCTTAATTATTCTTAACTATCCTTAAGTGGTGCTTGGGCTCAATCCGATTTCATGTGTGATTATTGTTATTACTGTTATCACTGGCGCTATCTGTCTTTTCGAGCCTTTTTACCTTTCCCATGTTCGGAATCCCGTCCCGCCCTGCGGGACTATCCTGCTCTGTAGCAACCTTCGTGATGCCAGGCATGTCGCCGGCAAATCCCATAGGCAAACGACGTGCGACTCTCCTGGCTTCCCCCTCTCCGTCATTTGCATAAATGGGAGGGCCGGGGTGAGGTGGCACTGAACTCTCAATGGGCCTTCTCTCATCTGCCGTAGTAGATCTTTTCTACAAAGCAGGGAGGTCCCCAGCCCTCGACTTTTACCACGTTTCACGTGGCTCCTCTCTCGCCCTTCGGCCATTCGGGAATATTTTTGCTTGGATTCAGTCCGATCGGGTCGGATTCAGATAAGGACGGACCGCTGGTGCCGTCCGTTGTGGGGCGATTCCGCGCCACGGGAGACGAGCCGGTTTTCCCTCATTTAACCAGTTACCAATTTAACCGATTAACATTTCATATTTCAAAGAACCATCAATCTATTTACCACAATAGTTAAAATTTGTCAAATATAAACAGAAGGCCACAATCAATTATAAATACTATATAATTCCTATTGACATTATATACTTTATAACCGAGACTCTTCCCGTTGCGACCCATCATTGGGAGCCGGTGCCTACCGGACATCTGGAGGTTTTTTCCATGAAAAATGAAACCTTAGACCATTATGGGACTCCAGAAGAAAACGTCAGTGCCTGAACCAGACCGCCAGGGTTCGGCTTATTTCTTTTATTTTACCCCACCGGTCGAGCCACCGGCTGACCGCTATCACTTTGCAGTTTTAATTTTTCCGACCCTGCCACGGGAGGTTCAAGACCCGCTCTCCGGCCGGACTGGAATCTGGCTTCTGTTCAAGCGGGATTCATCCAAACACAAACCGAAAACGAAACATGAAACCCAACCATAAACCATCCCTGGCCGTCCTCGCGGCGGCCGCAATCACTTCATCGGTGCTGGCGCTTTCCGCGTCCGCCGATGTCATCACTGACTGGAACCTGATCTCGGTCAACGCCACCAAGACCGGCGGACTGAACAGCAACCTCGGCACGCGCATCGATGCCATCGAGGCCATTGCCGTCTACGATTCCGTCAATTCCATCCTGCAAATCGGCACGCCGTATCATTATTATTCGCCACCCGGCGTTCCCGCCTCGGCAGATGCCGCCGCCGCTCAGGCCGCGTACAATGTTCTCACCAATTATTTCCCGGCCCAGCTGGCGGCCCTCGGCACAGACCTCACCAACAGCCTCAACGCCATTCCGGATGGATCCGACAAAGATAATGGCCGTGCGGTGGGCGCGGCGGCCGCGGCGGACATCATCGCTTTGCGCGCCAACGACGGCTCCAGTCCCAACACAACCTATCCCGGCCCGGGAAGTCCGGCCGTAGGCGTGTACCAGCTCACTCCCAACATCCCCACCGTCACCACGCCACCGTTCACCTTCGCTCCCGGCATCAATTCACAATGGGGCAATGTCACCCCGTTCGTATTGGCCTCGGCCAGCCAGTTCCGGCCATCACCGCCGCCCGCCGTGGGTAGCGCGATCTACAACAAGGCCCTGGCCGAAGTGAAGGTCTTTGGCACCCCGGCCAATCCCCGCCACACCGCCGAGCAGACGCACATCGCCAACTTCTACCGGCAGGACGCCGAAATACTCGTCAATGAAGTTGGTCGCCTCCTGTCGGCCGAGAACAATCTGACGCTCGCCGAAAATGCGTTGCTCTTCGTCCAACTGGACCTTGCGCAGGCGGACAGCCGCATCGCCGAATGGGATGCCAAATATTATTATTTGGCCTGGCGCCCCATCACCGCATTGAATGCCAATGGCAGCGGCGCGGTGGTCAATAATTATCAAGCCTGGCAGCCCACCATTGTCACCCCAAATCATCCCTCCTATCCCAGCGGCCACAGCGGCACGGTCGTGGGTATTGAGGTCTTGCGCGCGCTCTTTGGTGACGCCCACACCCTTACCATCCACTCCAACACGGGCGAAGCGCCCCGCACGGTCACCTCGCTCACCCAGATCGAAGTGGACAATGGCTTGAGCCGCATTTATGGCGGCATCCATTTTTCCTTTGATAACGAAGCCGGCCAGCAGCTCGGCTACAACGTGGCCAATTATGTCCTGGTCCACGGACCCCAACCCCTTCCCTGACCTTGACCGTTCACTAATCAACAGAAATGAATCCTATGAAAAAAAATCTCACGTTCTCATCGTTGCCGTTTTCAGGACGCTTACTCCTCGCGGCTTTCACCGTCACCCTGGCCGCGTGGTCTTCCACGGCACAGGTCGCCAATCCCGGATTTGAATCCGGCACCAATTCCTGGGTCGAAACCGGCGGCTCAGGAAATTTCTCCACACCCACGTCCTACGTCGGCGTTTATCAAACCGTCAATCCTGTCCAGGGATCCCATTTCGGTTTGATCTCGAACGACGGCGTGGACACCGAAACGATTTCGCAATCGTTCTTGGTCGGACCGGGTACGCAATACCTGGACTTCAACTATCGTTTCCTCACCGACGAGTACAACGATCCGGCGTTCAACGATACGGCCTACGCCACTTTGACGCCGACGGTCGGCAGCCCGACAACGCTGTTCAGCGTTTCGCGGAACGACCTGCAGGCGGATGGCGCGGGCCCGTTGTTGCCCGGCGCATCCTATATCGATGTGCAAACCATCGGCCAAAGTTCGTGGCAATCGTTCTCCACGGATATTTCTGCGTATGCCGGACAATTGGTCACGCTGTCGTTCAGCGTGAACAACGACGGCGACCCGGATGATTTGCTCGATAGCCAGCTGGCCGTCGACAATGTCCAGGTCGTTCCGGAACCAGGCCCGGCCACCTTGTTGGCCGGTGGCCTGGGACTGCTGGCGGTCATCCACCGCTGGCGCAACCGGCATACGCCTACGCTGTAAACACCCCTAAACAAATGCGGGCGGCGGTCCCAGACCGCTGCCCGCAGCCTAAAACCAAATACATTTTGATGGCCTCAAACAAACAACGGTTCTGGCTCTTTTTCGATTCTCGCCGCATCACCAAGCCGCTCATCTGGGAGATGAGCCGGAACTTTGACCTGGTTTTCAACATCCGCAACTCCAGCGTCACCGACACCATCGGCGTCATCGCGATCGAACTGGAAGGGCCCGGCCCCACCATCGATAAGGCCGTCCATTGGTTCCAACGCAAAGGCGTCCATGTCGATCCCGTCGAACTGAACATTGTTGAAGGCTGATATTTTATGAGAGCAATTATCCCCACCCGTCACGTTTCCCCGCCGGCCAGCGCCGCCGCCCTGCAACCATCCGGTAACGCGCGCCATTTATTGGAACCGCTCGTGGACCTCGCCGGTAAATCGGACTTCCTCCTCGCCGGCGTCGTCGGTGAGTTCCACGCCGGACGCGCCCTCTTGCGCATCCCGCGATTCATTTTCCTCGGCCCCACCGGCGGCGGCAACACCATCCGCCTCGGCCTCCTCGCCGCTTTTCACGGCGACGAACCGGAAGGCGTCGAAGTGCTCGTCGAATTCCTGCGGGAACTGGAACGCGAACCGGACATCGCTCGCGGCTTCCACCTCCATGTCTACCCCATCTGTAACCCTGGTGGATTCGCCGCCAACACCCGCCTGAATTTTTCCGGCGTCGACCTCGCCGAACAGTTTTGGCGCGGCTCCTCCCAGCCGGAAGTCTATTATCTCGAGCGGGAATTGGGCATCCACCATTTTCAAGGGGTCATCTCCCTGCACACCGAGGAGAACGCCACGCATTTTCTCGCCCGCGCCAATAGTTCCATCCTGAATCTCGCTGTCGCCCAACCCGCGCTGCAAGCAGCTAATAAGATCCTGCCCGGCTCGCCGCGCATTGATTCGACGGACTCCACCCCGTCCTCCATCCGCCACGGTTTTCTCACCGACACCGACGAACTGGCCCCCGTCCCGTTCGAGATCAACCTCGGTATTCCCCGGCTCGCGCCCAAACCATCGCAGATTCAGGGCTCTCTCCATGCCCTGAAATCCATCCTCGATTCCTACCGCGCCACCATCGCCCACCGGCAAAATATTTGAGCGCACTAACAAGCAAACACTGAGGAATCAAATGCCAACGTCTCAGAATGAACTCGCCAGGGCCTCGTCCCACACGCTGAAAGATATATCGGTGCAGGACCTCGAGGATGGCCGCCTGCGCGTGAACCGCGCCTGGCTTTCCCGCCTGCACGACGCCGGGCTGGATCGCTTTGAGGCGCTGCAGTCTTTGGCCGGCGGCAAAGTTATCCGGGACGTGCCCGGCCGGACAACGGTGCAACTCGAGCTCAATAGCTCGGATTATGCCGCGCCCCTGTTTTATCTCAAACGTTATGACCCCGTCTATCTGCGGGGGTGGCGCTATTTTAAACGGGCAGTGCACTGGCCCGGCGCCGGGGATGAGGCCTTGCGTGAATGGCAAATGATTTTCCGGTTGCGGCAGCGTGGTTTCGCCACCGCCGAGCCCATCGCCGTCGGTCGCGGCTCCACAACCGACCCCATCACGCCGAGCTGCCTGTTGACGCGCGAGATCTCTGGCGGGGTTCCCGCTCATGAATATTTCCGCCATCATCTGCGCCACGCGACCTTTGACCGGAAACGACGCTGGCTCGCCGAACTGGGCCGGTTCGCGCGTCGCTTCCAGGAGGCGCGCTTCATTCATAAGGATTTTTATCTCGTGCACTTTTTCGTGGTGGAGGACGGCGAGGACTGGCAATTCCACCTCATCGATCTCCAACGGGCGCGTGGCCCGCACTGGCATCTGCCGCGCTGGTATTTTAAGGACGCCGCCGGTCTCACGTTCTCCGCGCGTCATCACGCCGGCTGCTCCCGGACGGAATTGTTGCACCTGTACAATGCTTATGCGGGCATCCGGAAGCTCCGGCACAAGGACAAGCGATTGATAAATAAATTATGGTGTCGCGCCGCGCGCATAGCCCGGCACCGGCCCAAATACGGCTTCGTCACGCCTTGTTACAATCCGATCCCCGCCCGGCGGATCCGCCCGGAAGCACAGTTTCCCTCCGCGGAAGTGGCCCCTGACGAAGCCACCCAGTCATGAAGCGCCCTCGGCCCGTTCAAAGACCGCGACATGCAGCGTGTGGATGATCGGCGCCCGCGCGAAATCTTTCACCAGCCGAAACCCCGCCTTTTCAAAATAGCCCTTCACCTCGGACAACGAGGTCGTGTGCTTCGACGATTTCTGGCCGCCCAACGCCGCTTGCACCCGGCGCTTCACCCCCGTCACCGAGGCCGCACTGAGGTAGGACAGCACCACATATTTCCCCGCCACGCGGCACAGTTCGCTGACCACGCGCTGCCGCACTTCCGCATTCGGGAAATGATGGAACAACCGGAAATTGAAGACCGTGTCAAACGCGCGATCGGCGTAGGTCAACCGCTCCACGTCCTGCTTCTCCACCGTGCACCCCAGTTTGTTCTCCGCGACCAGTTCCCGCGTGATCTGGAGCATCGCCTCGGAATAGTCCGCGCACGACATCCAATAGCCTTTGCGTGCGAGGTACAGCGTCACCCGGCCGCCGCCGCACGGCACATCCAGCACGCGATGCGACTTGGGGATCAATCCAAAGGCCCGGTCCACCAATCGCATCTCCGCGCCGTGCTGTTCCAGCTTGGCCGATTGATATTTCCGCGCTGTCTCTTCGTTGTACTTCGTCTTCCCGCGATAGGTGCTCGTTTGATTTTCCATGGTGATGATTGGTTGTGACATTTATCGGATCTCCCTCGCTTCGTTGTTCAATATTATCGTTCGGCAAAGCGGGCGAATTTGCTCCGCTTCAACAGGTGTGTCATACGGCGGCGGATCAATTGGGCCAGCCGCTTGTCCCGCTTGCCCGCATACACACGCAAAAATCTCAGCCTTTCCTTCGCGGAAACAAACCGCACCGGCGCACTGGCGTTCAACGCCGCCAGGTCGCGCGCCCGCCTCGTCAGCGATACCTTCCCGCGGTCGACCCGCGCCATGTCGATCAGGCAGAACTCCACCCGGTCACCCGCCAGTTCCACGAACAAATGCCGCGCGAACAGGTCTGGCGTCGCCAGACCGGCGTCATGCATCTGGCGCACTTCCGCCGCAAGCAAATCAAACACCTGCCGGCGCCGGCCCCGATCGCGGTATTCTTTCAGATAATCCTCCAACGGCAGGCCTGGCGCAGACTTCGTGATGAGGAACGAAAATTTTTCCCACAACGGCGCACAATCCTCACCATACGCCACCAGGTCACTCACCCGCCGGCCGGCGCGTTTCAAAGCCAGACTGTTCTCCCATTCCCGCCGTGAGATGGACCATACCTTCCCATGCCGCAGGAACGATTTGATCCCGTCTTTTTTATACGCCCGCCAGTTCCGTTTTAGAAATAGCAGTACCGATCGGCCCTGACGGTCCTTCGTAGCTATCCGATAGATGTCGCGGCGGCCATTATGGTTTTTGACCAGATCTCCGTCATACGCCTTCACCCCTGCCAGGGAATCCAAACCGATAGCCTCCAACACCGGAAGAAATTCAGTTGCCCCTTGAATTTTACCGTTATCCAGAGACTGAAAGGTTTCAATTTTTAACATGGTTTTAACTCAATTGGCGTGCCTTTAGACGGATCTATTTCATATAGCCCACCCCATAATAAAATTCACAAATATCTAAAAACTAAATACTTACGTATAAATTACGAATATCGTATTTTATATCATATAAATCCTATTGACTTAGTATTATATATAGTTAAGAATAGGTTCGTTGCGCATTTAAAGTAAAGAACAAAAATGAAAACAGCCGACACAATCAATCAGGCCTTTCAGGATGCCGAACGGTTCGTCGCCCTTGAGGAATCGTACTTGGATCGCGCCGATGTCAGCCCCGAAGAAGCCCGCGCGTGGGCCTTGGCGCGTCGCAGAAGGAAAAGCAACCAGCCCCTGCTCGCCCTGAAGGGTTTTCTCCTGAATCTCCTCTTTTAAACGTTGTCCTAACTGTTTTAGGGCAAAAGGGCTTTTGACGCTTAACCGTGTGTGCGCCAAAAGCCCGCCTTTTTTCAGCTAACCTCAAACCTCAAACACCCGCAGCCCATTCGTCATTCGGTAATTCGTCATTCCCTTGGCACTTGGAATCTATTTCCGTTTCAACTCCCCCATCAGCTTCTTCAACGGCAACGTATTGATCACGTCCTCCTTCGTCAGCCACCCCTTCCGCGCCACGCCCGCGCCCAATCGCAAAAACTGCGCGTGTTCCAGCCGATGCGCGTCCGGGTTGATGACGCATTTCACGCCCTTGCTCTTCGCGTAAGGCCATAGCCGCCAGTCCATGTCGAACCGGTACGGGCTGCAATTCAGTTCGATCCACGTGCCGTTGGCGGCGCAGGCGTCGATGACCGCATGCGCGTCCACCTGGTAACCGTCGCGTTCCAGCAACAGCCTGCCGGTGAGGTGCCCCAGGATCTTCACGTGCGGATTGTTCACCGCGCGGATGATGCGCTTGGTCATGTCCGCCGAGCTCATGGAAAAACTGCCATGCACGCTGGCCACCACCACGTCCAGTTCCGCCAGCAGGTCATCCTCAAAATCCAAACGGCCATCCGGCAAAATATCCACCTCGGAACCCGTCAACAACCGGAACTCTACGCCGTCGTCAGCGAGCTTCGCGTTGATCTTTTTGATGGCGAGCAGTTGTTCGCGCACGCGCGCGGGGGTGAGACCGTTCGCCTGCACGGCCTGTTTCGAGTGATCCGTGATGGCCCAATACGAGAGGCCCAACTCGATGCTGAACGCAGCGATCTCTTCCAGCGTGTTGCGCCCGTCGCTCCACGCCGAGTGATTATGCAACGCGCCTTTCAGGTCCGTCCACTCGATGAGATGCGGCAGCTCATTTTTCTCCGCCAGCGCAAATTCGCCGATGTCCTCGCGCATCTCCGGCGGCACATAGGCGAGGCCCAGCTTCTCGTAGACTTCATCCTCCGTCGCGCACTTCACCAGCAGTTTCGGGTCGCGTGTTTCCTCCTTGGACTTGAACAAGCCATATTCATTGAGCCGCAATCCGCGCTCGATGGCGCGCTGGCGCATCACGATGTTGTGCTCCTTGCTGCCCGTGAAATACATGAGCGCGAAGGGAAATTCCGCATCGCTCACCACGCGCAAGTCGCACTGGATGCCGCCCTCCAGAATCACGCTCGCCTTGGTATCGCCCTTCGCCGTCACCTTGATGACGCCCGGTTGCTCCACAAAATATTCGATGACGTCCGTGGGTTTTTTGGATGACGCGAGCAGGTCCACGTCGCCGATGGTTTCCTTGAACCGGCGCAAGCTGCCCGCCGTGCTGCAACGGATGACCGCCGGATGTTCGCGCAGGCTGTCGAGCAACGGCTCGGCGACCGAAAGCGCGGCGCTCAACAGGCTCTTGCTCGCGTATAGGCGTTTGCGCTCGATGCCTTCCAGAATATTCGCCTGCGTCTTCTCGCCAAAACCATCCAGCACCGCGATCTTGCCCGCCTTGGCCGCCGCTTCCAGTAACGCGATGGATTCGATGCCGAGTTTCTTTTGCAGGACCTGGATTTTTTTCGGGCCCAGCCCCTGTATCTCCAGCATCTCCAAAAGTCCCGGCGGCGTGGCGGCTTTCAATTCTTCGTAGTAAAGCAGCTTCCCGGTCGTGACGAGTTCGGTGATCTTTTTGTTGAGCGCATCGCCGATGCCTTTGATCTCGGAGAGCCGTTCCTCGGTGACGAGTTTGGTGAGCGGCTCGTTGAGGTTTTGGAGCGTGCGCGCGGCGTTCTGGTAGGCGCGCGTTTTGAAAGGGTTCTCCCCTTGCAATTCCAGCAGCACGCCGATCTCCAGCAAAATCTCTGCGACCTTGTCTTTGTCCATGCCCCAAACTTTACCGCGTTGCCCCAGAAAGCAAATCCCGTTTTCAACGGGACCCCGCAAAATGTTTGTAACAATTCAGTTCACCCCTGCGTATGGATTTGGATATACTCATGACCCGATAAAACCAATGAACATATTTCGCTTCATTTCTACGCTTTGCGTGCTCGCTGTCTCCGCGCTTTTGCTTAAGGCCGAACCCGACCCGTCCGCTCCACCCGCGCCCAGGGAAGACCTCGGCTACGATATCTATAACGGCAAGACCAACAAGATCGACCGCGTGATGCAGGCCGACCCGCGTTACGTCTGGGTGCTGTACGAGAACGACAGCGGCAGCCGGCGCATTCCCCGTAATGAATTACCGCCCACGCTCGCGGCCAAATACCCCTACGATCCGCAAAAGGCCCAGGCTTACCTCGATAGCCAGTACGCCAATGTCAAACAAGGGCAGGCCGGCGCGCTCGCCCTGCAAAAACAGACCCTGGAGCTGCGTCAGCAGAATCTCCTTTCCCAGATCAAAACGGTGTCTGATCAGAAAAAAGAGATTGATAACGAAATCACGACCGTTACCAAGGAAATCAGCACCACCACCAAAAAACGCAAGACCAACTTTCGCACCCAAAAGATAGACCTGCTCAAACAACAAGGCGACCTTCGCGACCAGTTGGAAAAACTGCAAGCCGCTCTCAAAGAAACCCGCGCCCAGCTCGACGCCCTGCCCTGACCCATGCGCAAAAACCTTCCCGTCGCTCTTACCATCGCCGGCTCCGACAGCGGTGGCGGCGCGGGGATCCAGGCCGACCTGAAGACGTTCGCCGCCCTGGGCGTGCACAGCACCAGCGCCATCACGTGCATCACGGCCCAAAATCCCAAACGCGTCCTGGCCGTCGAAGCCTGCTCGCCGAAAATCGTCCGCGAACAGATTGAGGCCGTGTTCGAAGAACTCCCGCCCGCCGCCGTTAAGACGGGTATGCTCTACTCCGCCGAAATCATCCGAACCGTAGCCAAGCTTTTCCGCAACTCGAAACTCAAAACCCGAAACCCGAAACTGATAGTTGATCCCGTCATGGTCTCCACCAGTGGCGCGCCGTTGCTGAAATCCTCTGCGCTGCAGGCGTTGCAAAAAGAATTGCTGCCGCTCGCGACCCTGGTCACGCCGAATCTGGACGAGGCGGAAATCCTGGCCGGAAAAAAATTGCGCTCGCCGCAGGATTTGCGCGACGCCGCGCGTATCATCCACAGGCGATTCGGCTGCGCCGTGCTGGTGAAGGGCGGCCACTTGAAAAATTCGCGCGAGGCCATCGACATTTTGTTTGACGGAAAAACCGAATGGCTGCTCACCGCGCCATTCGTGCGCGGCGTGAGCACCCACGGCACCGGCTGCACGTATTCGGCGGCCATTACGGGTTATCTCGCCCTAAACTACCGATTGCCCGAGGCCGTGAAGCGTGCGAAACTCTTTATCAGTCAAGCCATTGTCCAAAGCCAGCATGCTGGCAATCATTCTGTCTTGAACTGTTTATGTCGTTTAAAGCCGTAACCGCCCGGTGTGTTGCTGTCGCCGCCTTCCTCTTTTTTCTCTCAGCACGTCATTCCCCCGCCGCTCAATTTTATAACGACTGGGCCACGAGCCATTTCAGTGACCTGCCGTCGCAGGCCGGTTGGACGAACGACCCCGATGGTGATGGTGAGATCAACCTGGTTGAATTTGCTTTTGGCACGGACCCGCGCATGGCCGATGGTCTTGGCGGCGCCATGACTCCACAATTCGGTTCCCCGAGCGGCACCAACGGCACGTTCGTGGTGCAGATTTTGGAACGCAATGGCCATGCGCCCGGTGTGCAAATCGACCTGTATCTTTCCAAAAACCTGAAAGATTGGATCCGCCCATGGTGGTTCCGCATGTTGACCAATTCGCTGCCGGGCGACCCGGTCGGCTCCGTGCGTGAATCCTTCACCACGCAACTGGCCGGTACGAACATGTGGTTCGTGCGCAGTGCCGTGACATTGATCGAGGCCGGTCCCGAGGCGGCGAATTATTACGTGGCGACCAATGGCAGCGACAGCAACAACGGCACGGCCATCAATACGCCCTTCGCCACGCTGGCCAAGGCGGTGGGCCTGGCCAATCCCGGCAATCTCATCTATGTGCGCGACGGCCTGTATAATTTTTCCGCGCAGGTGACGCTCTCGCGCAGTGGCAGTCCGACAAATCCCATCCGCGTCCGCGCTTACCCGGGCGAACATCCCGCCTTCGATTTTTCCACCGAGCCCAGCGGCTCCGCTGGCATCCGCATCCAAGGCGATTGCTGGCAGGTCTACGGGCTCGAGGTCATCCACTCCGGCCATAACGGCGTTCTCATCAATGGAAATTCCAACCTCGTGGAGCGTTGTGTCATCCATGAATCGGGCGATACCGGCCTGCACATCACATCCAACGGCGGCACACAGCTCGCCGGTTTCAACCTCGTGTTGAATTGTGATTCCTATCGCAACTACGATCCCGGCGCCACCGGCGGCAATGCCGACGGGTTCACCGCCAAGTTCATCGTGGGCCAGAGCAATATTTTCCGCGGGTGCCGTTCGTGGAATAATTCCGATGATGGCTGGGATTTCTGGCGCGCGACCAATGCCATCCTCGTGGACCATTGCCTGACCTTCAGCAACGGTTTCAATGTCTTCGGTGTGCCGGTCTTTAGTGGGGATGGCAATGGCTTCAAGATGGGCGGCGATTACCAGGCCGGCCCGCATCATTACATCGATTGCGTCTCGTTCGGCAACCGCGTCAACGGCTTTGACCAGAACAACAACACCGCCGGACTGACCGTCGATAACTGCACCTCGTTCACCAACGGCGGCGCGAATTTTTCCATGAACCATGATTCGACGAATGCGCCGATGGTCGGCTTCCATGTCGTCCGCAATTCGTTATCCATCGCCGGTCACAGCGCGGATTCGTTCCGCACCGGCGCGCTGCTGACCAACAACAGTTGGCAGGTGGTTTCACCCGCGCCCGCGCCTGCTGAGTTATTGAGCATCGCGGGCGGATATGCGTTAGGTGCGCGACGCGATGACGGCAGCCTGCCGGAAACGCCACTCATGCGCCCCATCCCCGGCAGCCGCCTGGTCAATCGCGGCACCAACATCGGCAATACCTTCTTCGGCACCGCGCCCGACCTCGGCGCATATGAAACACCCGAGTGGTGATCGGTATGGCAGGGGATTGAACGCTGCGCCGTCCCTGCCCAAGTCAGCGTGTTTTCGGATTCTTCGGCTGTGGTTTGAGCGGGCTGGCACCTTCAGCGGCCTGCGGGAGGGTTGTGAGGTTTAAATAATCAGCGAGATAGATCAGCGCGATGGGCAAGGTCTCGAGCATGATGCGGAATTCGTTGAACGAGCCCGCGAGTGCCTGGCAGCCCCAGAACACCACGATGAGCGCTTTGGTTCCCCATTGCACGCGCGTGCGCGCCGGTAAAAATACCGCGACCATCAGGGTGCCGGCATTCACAAATATAAAATGGTTCCATTTCAGCGAGAAGAATTCCTTGATGTTGGCCATCAACGTGTAGTCCTGCGTGTGGATAGTGGGGATGTGGTAAAGCATCTCCATGATGAACATCTTCTGGAAAAACGTCAGCACCGCGGCCACGCCGAAATAGATGAACCGTTTCTTCAGCGGCAGGTCGGTGAAGAAATACAGGATGGCGATGACCGCGGTGGTTTCCTTGAACGGACAACCGATGAAGATGGTGGCCAGCATCCAATTGTACTGTTTCCGGCGCCACAGAAAAAAGCCCAGCGTGAAAAAGAGCATGGAGGGCATGTCCCACGCGTAGGCGTAGTAGACCGCCGCCGGCGTCAGCGTGTACATCATGCCGGCCAACGTGCCGAACATGACCATCAGCGGATTTTCCAGGAAGATGATCAACACCACAAAGAACAGGAACAGCCAGCAGGCGTGGTACAGGCCGAAGACATGCTGGTAATCGTCGATATACAAGTACGTTCCCTGTGGGCTCCCATTCGCGTCCTGGGTGGGAGTTGAGAGGAGGATGATCTTTTGCGCTTTATAATCGTCGACGTTGATCGTTCCGTTGGTGACGGCACTGTCATAGAGTTTCCCCGCGATCCACAGGCCACCGATACGCGCGCGCCAAACCCCCAGGTCAGGCATATGATATTGGGACTTCGACATCGCGTCGAACGACCACATGTTGGTGCCGTTTCCGGGGACACCCGTGGCCCAGCGTTTCACCTGGTAATACCAGGTGACGGCCAGCGACAGCGCGATGAACAGAGAAATGGCGCGGATCTTCCACGCCCGGCTGTCGGTCTTGGAGGAATTCATGGGTTCAATCTTTTAACAACGCGGCCCAGGACGGCGGCATCTTCTTGCGCACTTCCACCCCGGCGAAGGCCTGGCCCTGCCGTGCGCCGGTTTTCTTCGCCCACACCGCCATCTTCTCCACGCCTTCCTTGAGCGAGACGTTCTTGATGAGGTCGCCGAATACTTTTTGCACCTTCTCGTGGGCTGAATACGCATGCACGACTTCATTACGCGCCTCGAGGTGCTTGATATCCACCTTCGCGCCCATGGTCTTGGCCACGACCGTGGCGAGCTCATTGACGGAATATGGTTTGTCCGCGCCGACATTGTAGATCTGGTTATAACTGGCCGGGCGCTCGATGCAGGCGGCGATGACCGGCGCCACGTCGTCGATGTAACTGAACGCGCGCGTCTGGGAGCCGTCACCGAAGATGGTCATGGGCTGGCCCTGCATAAGCTGGTTCATGAAGATGCCGATGACGTTGCGGTAACGGTCGCCGATGTTCTGGTTCTCGCCGTACACATTGTGCGGGCGGAAAATGACATGGTTCATCCCGAACATCTCGTGCGCCTCCTTGAGGTCCAGTTCGACGGCGTACTTGGCGATGCCGTAGGGATCTTCGGGCTGTGGGACGGTGTCCTCGGTCATGGGCAACTGGTTGCGGCCATAGACGGCGATGGACGACGTGAACACAAAACATTTCACGTCATGGTTCACGGCGGCGTTGATGAGATTGACGCTGCCGAGCAGGTTGTTCGTGTAATTGAAATGCTTGATGAAATGGCTCAAACCCTCGGCGGCATAGGCGGCGAGGTGGAAAACGTGCTCGAACTTGTGCTCCGCAAAGAGCTTGTTGACCAGCTTGGTGTTCACTACGGAACCTTCGATGAATTGGACGCTGGCAGGGACGTGGTCGCGGAAGCCGCCGCTGAGGTCATCCAGGCCGATGACGGTGTAACCGCGTTTCACGAGATGCGCGCAGACGTGGGAACCGATGAAGCCTGCGGCACCGGTGACCAAAACTTGAGATTTCATTCGGGCGAATTGTGGAACAGTCGTCGGGGGTGTCAAATTCAGATTTCTCCTCATTTTAAAAAAATTCTCTCTTTAATTCACCTTAAACCACCTTAATCGACCTTAAATCCCGGTTGTTTCAGTTCGTGGTACATCCTTAATCTGTGCGTCAACCTCACAGGAAGTCCGTGTGAGGATAGGGTGTAGCACCCGCGTCCCGCGGGTGGTTTTGGGCGTCCCGCCCAAAACTCTTCCGAACGCTTGCAGACGGTTGTTGGATAAAACCCGCACGATGGCAGGCTGTCCCAATTCGGCGGGACGCCGAGTTGAACCCGCGAGACGGGCCACGTGAAACGTGGTGAAGGTGCTACATGGGGTTGCCTCGAATTGATGGACAGAGAAAGGGGAACATTTGGTTAGTTGTTCAGGGATTCAAAGTCAATGGGTGAATGGTAGGCCAAGGCGCTATGGAGGCGCTGGCGGTTATAGAAGACCTCGA
>Ga0265338_10000109_pt1 | contig 152826 bp, 161 predicted proteins | sample 42126metaG_FD_193579 | JGI IMG/M metagenome (GOLD analysis project Ga0265338, IMG submission 193579) | Rhizosphere microbial communities from Carex aquatilis grown in University of Washington, Seatle, WA, United States - 4-21-26 metaG | ecosystem: Host-associated > Plants > Roots >...
GTGGCTTTGCGAAAACGTTCTTGATCCACTATTTTGACCTGCATTCCCCACCAGCGGTATGGCCTGTTGACAAACCATTCAAGCCACAGGTCAGGTTTAACTAACATTAAATAGAACATGGTTATCACAATAATTAAAGTGATTGTCATTAGTATCGCAATGATCCAAAGAAGCTGTTCATTCAGCGCATGTGCTGTATGCATCTTGTTAGCCCCAGAAAGATAATACGGTCGCGATGATCTGCAGGTTCAGGAAAGTATAGGAAGCATTTAATATAAATAGTTTCAAAGGCTTGCCTTCCCAAACCACGGTCCCGATAAGCGTGGGCAGATAGAATCCCAGCCAGACAAAAAAAGCCGCTCCAAAAGCGCAATAAGGCTTGTAAATTTGCAGGATATAGGCCAAAACAAAGGTTGTCAGTACTGTTCCCAAAAGAGTCAAAAACAGGGCTTGGGGCTTAGGTTTATTGCATTCCGGCGTTTTCTTGATACCCATTAACTGTGCCCATGTATTGCCGAAAATCGGGCCATACCATAGGAATCCAAAGAAAAAACTTACCGCCACAGCCGCGATCAACACCAGGTAATTAGCATGAACGAATGGACACATGATCTTCCCTCCATTGGATTGATAAAACTGCACAATTATACACTAATCGGATAGATTTTTGAATGATTAATCTGTGGTAGTATAATAGTCAATATGCCGGAAAAATTCATCAGCGAGGCCATCAAACCTGTCATTGACAGCTGTGACACGAAAAGCATGTCTATTGGAACGCCGGGCCTGCCCAGGGAGTTCATCTGGCGCGGGAAAAAGATCATCATCGTCGATACCTTACGGACATGGCGAGCTACCGGGGCCTGCCGCCACGGCAGCGGCGAACAATACGCGCGCAGGCAATGGTTTGAAGTCAAGACCGGCGGTCACGGCGTTATGAAGATCTATTTTAACCGAAGCACTCTTGGGCGGACCAAGGAAATAGGCTGGTGGCTTTATACGGTTAATTCTTCGAAAGCCTGAAGATAAAATTCACCGCATAATATCATTTTGAATATTTGAATTTTTTATTAACTCCGCCGGGTTTCTTCTTCCACGGCTTGGCGGTCCCCCTGCCTTTTCTTTTTTCCCACGCCTGGGCACCGGTTGGCTGGGAGAATTTTTTAGCTTCTTCACGCGCTTTTCTGCGCGGCTTCACTTCTTTTTCAGGAATAACCGGAGCTACAAAAACTTCTATTGGCTTATTCTTTGCTTCCTGGCGCAGCCTTTTGATCTCCTTATAATCCTTTTTAGGTTTAACAGGTTTAGGCCGCTCAACGCTTACAACCAAAGGGCGGCCCATAAAATCTTTACCCTGTAATCCCTCAATGGCAGCTTGCGCCTGCAGGTCATCGGTCATGGTCACGAAGCCGAAACCCCTTGAATTCTTGCCGGATTTCTTTTTGATCCGTACCTGCGAAACAGCGCCGAATGCTTCAAAAAGCAGCTTAACGTCACTTTCGACCGCTGAAAACGATAAATTACCGACAAATATATTCATTCTTGGATTCTTTCTTGATCTATGCGTCTTTCCCGGTGATCAGTTTCCGGAAATTCTTAAGGCTGTTATAGGGAGTTTGCACAGCCAGTTGATTGACAATGGAATAGGGAATGGAACCGGCGGGATCAGTATGCTGTTGGAAAAAGAGTTCAGTCTGTCCCGGTGATAAAGATTTAAAACGCCATATAGATTCGATGGTCCTGACGCGAATAACGCCCTTGACTTCCGGCAGCATATCAGGAAGGGCTATTAACGTATAGCTGATCATCCCTTTTTCATGGTCATCGGTCCTGGCGCGCCTGAACACAAAATCTCTTGGGGAAACCGGCCAGGGCATATGTAATATCAAATAAATGATCTTATTATTAGGGTTTTCATTCTTAACAAGTTCTGAATGCGCGCATTGATAATACCATCGTGATATCTGCTTTTCATCTTCAAAGAGCGCTATGGCCTTGGATATTGGCGCATCAATAATGACATTTGCCTTATATTCCAGGATCGGTGAGCCCGCGACCTTACGGGTATAGATCGGAATGCCATCCTGGGATTGCCTTAGCTGCCATGGATCTTGTGCTTCAGTGGCCTTATGCATGAGGATAGGAGAATTAGCGGCCTGAGGCGTATATCCCGAGATTTCCGTAGGGAATGCCCCTCGCTGCCATTGATCCTGTTTCACGTCATTATAGCTGCAAGAACAGAAGCAGAATAGGATCGATACAATAATATAAATTCGCATAGGGTTTGGATTATACAGTTATTGGCATCTAAAAGCAAGGCAAGCTATCAGGGCTTAAATAATTTTTCGATCCGCCTGTCAGGGACAAGCCACATGATGGCAACGGATACATAAACCATACAGGCAAGTACCGGGTGAATAAATGACAATAAAATGGCCGCCACATAGGCCACCACAGATATTTTACCCTTGAAATCATCCCCAAGGGCTATGGCAATGGTTGAATTTTTGCCGTTCCCGGCGATCAGGGCCTGGCCCAACAGATAATAGGCTATCGCCGCGAATAAAAGTATGGTTCCATACAATGCCACCGGCTCCGGGGCAAAGTGATTGATCCCCATCCAGTGAGTGACAAAAGGGATCAGGGAAAGCCAGAATAACAGATGCAGGTTAGCCCAAAGGATAGTGCCATTGACATGTTTGGCGGCTTGCAATAAATGGTGGTGGTTATTCCAGTAAATACCCAGAAAAATATAGCTGAGAACATAACTTAACAATACCGGTATTACGGATTCCAGGGACTTGGTATCGACACCATCGGGTACTTTTAATTCCAAAACCATGATCGTGATGATGATCGCGATCACCCCGTCACTGAAAGCTTCCATGCGCGTTTTGTTCATTTAATCTTTTCCATTTGGCCAACCTGGATCATAGGCACGGTGTCTGTATAGATATGGATATTCCCAACCACGTCCTGGCCGGCTTTCGCGTAGCATTCCTGGAAATCCGCCAGCGAGTCAAAATACAGATAGCCGATGGCGAAAAATGGGGAGCTTCCTCCTCCCGGCTTTTCAACGCCCCGGTCAACCTCAATTTTTTTTAAGCCATAGGGGGAGAATTTCTGCCATACCATCGGCAAATGGGTATGGAGATAATATTCCATATCGAAATTTTTCCCTGCCTGGCGGGGATATGCGGCTGCAATGCGGATCATGGATCAAATTTTAACCTTAAAAACCAATTTTTTGACCGGTCCTTCATAACCCTCGTATAAACATGACGGGCGATGGGCCTGATTCGGGAAAAAAAGCGCGAATTCCCCGGATTTAACGATCATGTTGGACATGACCCCTGAGGATTTATAGAATTGAAGATCCCCCACAGGGTCATATGCTGTCAAAGGGGTAAGATCTTCCAGCCGAGCGATCTGCATCAGCTCCGCTCCGCTGACGACATACTGGACATCCGCGTAGATCTGATGCGTTTCAAAGTTATTTTCCAAGGCGGGTTTAGGCGTATAGTTCATCACCCGCACAAATAATTCGCGACCCTGGATCTCCATTTCGCCGTCAGGCAATTTGGCGCAATCTTGCCGGGTGATGAATTTCAATATGGCATCAATTTTAGGAAGATTGTAACGTTTTAAATTCTTGATGCTGTCTAATATCATGAGGCTCCCTGAAAAGTTTTTCGGTGGATGATGGAAGATCCGTATTTTTGGATCGCCCAACGATGATCGCTGGTCGGGTAACCTTTATGCCTGGAAAACCCGTATTGCGGAAAGATCTTGTCATAGACATCTAATATCCGGTCACGGTAAACTTTAGCGATGATGGAAGCGCAGGCGATGGATAATGATTTGCCGTCCCCTCCCGTAATGGCCTGGTATTGATACGGCAATTGGGTCCTGAATATGTTTCCGTCGATCAAAAGAACCACCTGTTGAGAAAAATCCTTTTGTCCGGAAACTTCCGCGGGTATGCGGTAAAGAAGTTCTTTGACAGCCATTTCCATGGCCAAATGCGAAGCATTGAGGATATTGACTATATCTATCGTCTTTTCGCTCATGATCCCGATGCCCACATAGGCCTTTTCATAAATTTCATGGAAAGCGCCTTCACGGGCCCTGGCAGTCATTTTTTTAGAATCATTGATGTGATTCTTAAAATCGAAGGTCCGCAAGCATACCGCCGCGGCCACTACCGGCCCTGCCAAAGGGCCACGGCCGGCCTCATCTACCCCTAAAATAAAACGCAAGCCTTTATCATGGGCTTGCGTTTCATAATGGAGCATATCTGCTTTGGCAGAGATCACATTTAAGCTTGTACTGTTTGATCTACCTGAACGCGGGCTTTTTTGCCTAAGCGGTCACGCAGGTAATATAATTTCGCGCGTTTGATCACACCTTTGGAAATGACCTCGATTTTATCGATCACCGGTGAATTGACCGGGAAAGTCCTTTCCACGCCTTCTCCGAAAGAGATCTTTCGCACGGTAAAAGCGGCGCCTAATCCGATACCTGTCTTTTTGATCACTGTACCTTCAAAAGGATGGATACGGATCTTGTCGGCTTCCTTGACCTTGATCTTCATTTTGATGGTGTCGCCAACGTCAAACACCGGGATATCTTTACGGATACTTCTCTCGCTGACTGATGCCATCTTCTCAATACTGCTTGCTATCATTTCAAACTCCCTTTTTTAATAAATCGGGCCGGACTCTTTTAGTCCTGGCCAAAGCTTTTGAATCTTGCCATTCTTTTATAGCTTTATGATTGCCAGATAATAGCACATCAGGCACTCTTTTGCCACGAAAATCTGCTGGCCGGGTGTATTGCGGCCCTTCTAACAAACCGCCTTCGAACGATTCATGAAGGAGCGATTCTTCCTTGCCTAAAACACCTGGGATCAGGCGGGTTACGGCATCAACGATGGCCAGGGCCGGGATCTCTCCACCGGTCAGGACATAGTCCCCCATGGATATCTCTTCATCCACCAAATGCTCGCGTACCCGTTCGTCGATCCCTTCGTAATGGCCACAGATAATAATCAAATTTTTGGCATTAGTCAAGGTTTTAGCGTGAAATTGTGAAAAGGGCTTTCCGGAAGGAGATGTGTAAATAACCGTAGCCTGGCGCCTGCCTTTAATGGCTTTAACCGCGTCAAATAACGGCTGGGGCATCATGACCATGCCTGGTCCCCCGCCAAACGGGCGGTCATCGACTTTACGGTGTTTCTTATCATCCGTATAATCGCGTAAGTCATGCACGTGAATGGAGACCTTTTTTTTGTCCTGGGCGCGTTTAATGATGGAATCGTTCAATACCGGCCCGAACATATCGGGGAAAATAGTGATTATATCGAATCGAAGCATTGGGGGTCCTATAATGTGGCTAATAATTCTGATTTGTAAATCGTCAAGAATTCCTTCTGAAACTGGGCATAATTATCAGCTTCAATGGCGGCCCGGATACGCTCCATTAGTTTAATATAAAAATACAAATTATGGTAGCTCATCAAGCGGACACCGGTAATTTCTTTCATGTTCAATAAATGGCGGATATAAGAGCGCGTATAATTCCTGCACACCCCGCAATCGCAATTTTCATCCAAAGGCCGCAGATCTTTAATGAATTCATGATTACTGATATTCAATTTCCCGCTATTGGTAAAAGCACTGCCATGCCTGCCGTATCGGGTCGGTATTGAGCAGTCAAACATGTCTATGCCCAAGCCCACGGCCCGTACGATCTGGTCAGGAAGGCCGATGCCCATAAAATAACGGGGTTTATCCTTCGGTAAAAAAGGGATGACCCAATTTAACGCTTCAAACATTTCTTTGACTGTCTCCCCTACGCTCACTCCTCCGATGGCATAGGCGTCAAAATCGATCTGCAATAATTCTTCCGCTGACTGGCGGCGCAGGTCTTCAAAGGTTGCCCCCTGGACAATGGCAAACAGGCGCTGGCCTTTGGCATGCATCCCACTGTTATGAAAATGCTCTTTGCATCGCCTGGCCCACTGGGTTGTTCGCTTCAAGCCCCGGATGGCTTTTTTACGGTCACAGGGATACGGAGAACACTCATCCAAAGGCATGACCATGTCTGAACCCAGCGCGTTCTGGATATCCATCACTTTTTCGGGGGTAAAAAAATGCATGCTTCCATCAATGTGGGAGCGGAATTTGACCCCTTCATCGGTGATCTTACGGAATTTGGTCAAACTAAATGCCTGGTAGCCGCCGCTGTCTGTCAGGATGGGCCTGTCCCAATTCATGAATTTATGCAGCCCCCCGGCGTGTTCCATGATCTCAAGGCCCGGGCGAAGGTATAAATGATAGGTATTGGAAAGCACGATTTGGGAGTTCATGTCATGCAGGTCAACGCCAGACATGGTCTTGACGGTGGCTGTCGTCGCCACCGGCATAAAAAATGGGGATTCAACACTCCCGTGCGGTGTGCCAAGCACTCCCCTGCGGGCATCTGTGTTTAAGTCTTTTTTGATAAGTTTAAAAAAGTCCATAATTTGGGTATATGCTAACACAAATGTTGATATTGGTATTATAAAATCAACATGGCGTCCCCGTAGCTGTAAAACCGGTAGCGCTCTTTGATGGCTTCTTTATAGGCTTTCATGATCAAATCATAGCCTCCGAAAGCGCATACCAGCATCAGCAGGGTGCTGTAAGGAAGATGAAAATTGGTGATCAGGACATCAACTTTTTGGAATTTATAGCCGGGGTAAATGAAAATATTGGTACTTGAAAGGGACCGTCCCTTTGAAAACGATTCAAGCACCCTGCAGCTGGTTGTTCCTACGGCTATCAACGGGCGCGGATCTTTTTTGGTGATGGCAATCGCTGTAGGCCGTGAAATGCAGTATTGTTCCGAATGCATGGGATGGTTACGGATATCCGCGCATTCGACGGGTTTAAATGTCCCATAATTGATGTGCAAGGTCAGTTCTAAAAATTGATGGCCTTCTTTTTTTAATTCCTTGATCAGGTTTTTAGTAAAATGCAGGCCCGCGGTTGGAGAAGCCACAGACCCTGCTTTCTTGGCGTACACGGTTTGATAATCAACGCGGTCATGGGAGTTATCGGGCCTTTTGATGTAGGGCGGCAAAGGGATATGCCCTACTTTTTGCAGATACCTGATGATATTCCTCTTATTGAAGCGGACAATGCGCTTTTCCTTATCTTCCAGCACAGCTTTGATGCCTGATCCAAAATCAATTTCTTCCCCTTCGCGTATTTTTTTTAATGGCCGCAGCAAAGCTTCAAATAAATAACCCTTTTCCAAGGGATTCAGCAGGAATACTTCGACGGCACCGCCTGTCGGCCTATGTCCCAATAATCGCGCGGGGATCACCTTGCTGTTATTGACAACTAATCTGGAACGGTCAGGAAGGTACTTGTCCAGATGATCGAAAGTATCGTGACGGATACTGCCGTCCTTTCGGCTGATGACCATAAGCCTGGCCTGGTCCCGGCGGATAAGGGGCTTGTCCGCCACCAATTCTGAAGGCAATTCGTAAAAATAGGATTTCAGTTTAAAAATGTTACTTGGAAGGGATCTCATGATAGTCCATGAGTACGGATTGCGGATAGTAGTAGGCAAGGATCTGGCGGTAACTGAATTGCTGTTTGGCCATGCCCAAAGCCCCCCATTGGCACATGCCAACCCCATGCCCCCAGCCTTTGCCGGTGAAATTCACGAAATAACCCTGCATGCTGATATCATAATTGTTGCTCATCAGCACATTTGGCCCCATGAGATCACGGAAATCCTTACCTTTGATGATAAGTTCCTGGCCGTTTTTCTGGGTGATCTTCAAATCCTCGATACGTTCACTTCGGTCGCGATTGACGATGGATATGTCCTTGATGACGCCCACCTTATATCCGTGAAGGTTAAGCGCGTCTTGTATGGAACGTAGCCTGAAATTCTTTTTCCAGTGCATGTGAGGTGAATTCTGGCAAAATCCGCAAGGCACACCTCTTAGCGGCGGTATATCCGGCAATTTCCATAATTCCTGCGCGTCTTCAGTCATACCCCCGCAGGTGGCATGAAAATAGGCTGGTATTATCTTATTATTATACGTTAAGACCTGTCCCTTGGTGTAATCTACAGCCAAATCCGTCCGGTATCTCTCGGAATCCCGGCCGCCATAAACCTGGGAATAAATATCGTTGGTCACATCATACGGCTTGCCCGCGGGATTGATCGAATATAACGCATAGGTACGCGCGGCGACGGCCTGGGCTTTTAATGCCTCCATCGGCCAAAGGTGCGAAACCTCATGATAAAGCACGCCTTTGATATAATCCTCGACATTGATGTTGTTGACAACGGTGATATGATTATCCGGCGTACGGATAAAGGTGACTTCTCCCCTGAAGGGGCGGTTATCGATGATGATGGAAGCATCCCTGGCAGGTTCTATGGTCAAATGCGCGGATGGATAAACTTTCAGGCCGATTAAAATACCGTGTTCTAAAAGCCTTACCTTGCTTTCAACCAGGTAGTTCCCTTTGCCGATCACATTGCCTGAAGGTATGTCACGCAATTGATAGGATCCATGGATAGCCAGGTCCACTTCCCTGGAATCACGGACGATGGCCACGCGTACCAGTTCGGGGATCTTGGAAGAGGCCATCTCAACAGACGCGACAGCCGTGGAGATCCCCCCGATCAAAGTCAGGATCAGGCTTAAAATTAGATTTTTTCTCATTTTTTACCTATGAAAAACATGATGGCGCTTAAGATGACGCTAATCAAAATACAGGTTGTTATCGGAAAATAAAAGCTAAAGTTTTCTTTTTTGATCATGATATCCCCCGGAAGCCTGCCAACCCCGGGGATCTTTCCGGCTATCGACATCATAAGGCCAATAAAGATCAGGATAATACCGATGGCAATAATAGATCTTCCAAGATCGCTCATAATGTCTTTAGATGGTCCAAGGCCTGGGAAGTCAGTTCCCTGCCGCGGGAAGTCCTGCGCAAAAAGCCGGCTTTCAGCAGATAAGGTTCGATCACATCTTCAATGGTGTCAGTTTCCTCATTTAATGTCGCGGCCAGCGCTTCAATGCCGACAGGCCCTCCGTTGTACTGTTTTTTGATGATCGAAAGCAAGCGGCGGTCCAATTCATCAAGCCCCTGGCTATCTATCCTTAACGCAAGCATGGCCTCATCAACGACCTTTAGATCAATATGGTTCTTATTGGAGTTGACCTGGGCATAATCGCGGCAGCGTCGCAAAAGCCTGTTGGCGATGCGCGGGGTACCTCGCGCCCTTCTGGCCATGGCCTGGCAAGCGTCGGGGTCAACCTGCACGTTGAGCTTCTTGGCTGAAGTAGACACGATACGGCTCAAGTCATTTTCCCCATAAAATTCCAGATGATAAAAGATCCCGAAACGGTCGCGCAGCGGTGTCGTCAATAGTCCGCTGCGGGTCGTGGCGCCTATGAGCGTGAAGGGTTTTAAATTGAAATTGATCGTTTTGGCGTAGGGGCCTTTATCCACGATAAAATCGATCTTGAAATTCTCCATCGCCGGGTATAAGAATTCTTCGACTGTCTTGGAAAGCCGGTGGATCTCATCGATGAAAAGCACATCGCCTTTTTCAAGATTGGTCAAGATACCGATAAAATCACCCGCGCGGTCGATGGCCGGCCCTGAAGTGACCGTGATACGGCTGTTCATTTCATTGGCGATGATATGCGCCAGGGAAGTTTTTCCAAGACCGGGCGGCCCGGAAAAGAGCGTGTGTTCCAGGGGTTCCTGGCGCTTTTGTGCGGCGGAGATGGCTACCCTTAAACCTTTGACCAACTCGGACTGCCCCACAAAATCACCGAGGCGTTCAGGGCGCAAGGACAGGCTGATGACCTGGTCTTCTTCGGTCTCCTGATTTAAGACAAGCCGTTTGATCTCTTCCATGGTCTCATGCCTCCGGCGCGGAAGGTGTTTCGTTGGCCTGGTTACGCACGATCTCGATATTTTCAAATTGGCGGTGCTGCATGATGAGGATTTCTTTAAGGCGTGTCAGCTCAAGGATCGCGACAAAGGTGCATATGACCTCATTCTTGCATGTCGAACGCCGGAAAATATCCATGAGCGAAATGCGCGGGGTTTCGAGCAGCAAATGCAGAATTTCGTGGACCTTGCCTTCAATGGTATATTCCTCCTGGGAGATCTGGTAATCTTTTTTCTCAGGGATATGTTTGAGCGCTTCTGACAAAGCATTGATCAGGTCAAAAAGAGTGGGTTCAAATAGGACTTCCTGCGCGTCGATCCTGAGTTCATTGAGCTTTTCTTCATCGATCAGGCGGCCGAACAGGCTTTGCCGGTGCATTTCTTTTGACTTAAGCCCCTCGGCGATGAGTTTGAATTGCTCGTACTCTTTGAGGCGGTCAACCAATTCCTGGCGGGGATCCGCCGCTTCAGGCCCGGCCAGAGGGTCGGGCGGAAGGAGCATCCTGGATTTGATCTGCATGAGGGTTGCCGCCATGACCAAGAAATCCCCCACCACGTCCAGGTCGAGCATTTTCATCATCGCGATATATTCCATATATTGGTCGGTGATCACGGCAATGGGGATATCGCAGATATCTATGTCGTTTTTCTTGATAAGATATAGCAAAAGATCCAGCGGGCCTTCAAATTTATCAAGATGGATTTTGTAATTCATGCTAATACACCGCCTCACGGACTTCATGCATCGTCTTTTGAGCCAGATCCCGTGCTTTGGCAGCGCCTTCTTTGAGGATGTCTTTGATCTTGTCCTTATCCTTTTGCAGTTCTGCCTGTTTTTCCCTGATCGGTTCAAGGTCTTTATTGATGTGAGCGCTTAAATTCTTCTTGCAGTCAACACAACCTTTAAGGGCATTGGTGCACCAATGATGGGCCTCAGCCGTTTCGTCAGGCGCGAAAACCTGATAATAGCTGTACACATTGCATTCTTCGGGATGCCCCGGGTCGGTCTTGCGGACCCTTTTGGGGTCCGTGATCATGGTCACCACTTTTTTCTCTACGTCAACGGCACTATCCGATAAATTGATCGTATTGCCGTAACTTTTGCTCATCTTACGGTTATCAAGGCCTAACAGCCTCGGGGTTTCGGTCAAGATAGCGCGGCAATCCTTGAAAACTTCCTTTTTATAAATGGAATTGAAACGCCGCGCGATCTCACGGCACAATTCCAGATGAGGCAGCTGGTCTTCACCTATGGGAACAGCGTCTGCCCTGTAAAGAAGGATATCAGCCGCCTGTAAGACGGGATACCCTAAAAACGCGTATGTTTGAAGGTCGCGCGATGTGATCTCCCTCAATTGCTCTTTATAGGTGGGATTGCGTTCAAGCCAACCCAAAGGCGTCAGGCATGACAAAAACATTTGTAATTCAAGATGTTCAGGCACATCCGACTGCAGGTACAGGATGGATCTTTCCGGGTCGATACCGCAGGCGATCCAATCGATGACCATATCGACACCGTAATGGCGGAGCTCTTTGCTGTTTTCGTATTCGCTCATCAGGGCATGCCAGTCAGCGATACTGAAAACACAATGATGATCGGCTTGCAAAGCAGTCCAATTCTTAAGCGCTCCCAGTAAATGGCCGAGGTGCAGCTTGCCCGTTGGACGCATGGCAGAAAAAACAATTTTTTTCATACTTTTGTGTTAAAGCCTGCGGGCGATCGACTCGATATCATATGCTTCGATGATGTCCCCCACGGCAATGGTATCAAAGTGTGAAACGGTGATCCCGCACTCAAAGCCTTCCGTGACTTCCTTGACATCATCTTTAAATCGCTTCAGGGTGCTGATATGCCCGGTATGGACGATGTCCCCGTTGCGTAAAACCTCAGCCTGGATCTTATTACGGATCTTGCCTTTTTGGATATAACAGCCGGCAACGATGCCTGAGCGGCTTAATTTAAATACGTTGCGCACTTCCGCGCGCCCTATAAAATGCCTTTTAAGCTTTGGCGCCAATAGGCCTTCCAGGGCTTTCCTTAGATCTTCAACCGCGTCATAGATGATCCGGTATTCACGCACATCCACGGGGTTATTTTCCAGCTCCTGGCGAGCCTTGGTGTCGATCCCCACATGAAAGGCAATGATAATGGCATTGGAAGCATTGGCTAAGACAACGTCAGAAGCGTTCACATCGCCAACCGCCACATGGATAAAGCGGAGCTTAACCTCATCCGAGGGGATCTTCCCCAGCGATTCTTTAAGAGCTTCAAGGGATCCCTGCACGTCCGCCTTGATCACCACGCGCAGTTCCTTGATCTCACCCTGCTGGATCTGTGAATACAATTCTTCCAGGGAAATCTTGGCAGTCCCTGAAAGTTTTTCATTCTTTAGTTTCTCCTGGCGTACTTCCGCGATCTCCTTGGCACGCTTTTCGCTTTCCACCGCGTAGAAAATTTCACCCGCCGCGGCGACCTCCGATAAACCTAAAATCTCAACCGGCATTGAAGGCCCGGCTTCTTTGATGGGATGGCCGAAATCATCGAACATAGCCTTGACCTTGCCGTGTAAAGGCCCGATGACAATAGGATCGCCCTCGCGCAAAGTCCCGCTTTGGACGATCAAGGAGGCGATAGCCCCTTTTCCCTTGCTCATATGCGCCTCAATGACTATACCTAATGCTTTTTTATCTGGATTAGCGCGCAATTCAAGGATCTCAGATTCCAGCAATATGCGCTGCAATAATGTGTCAATTCCCTGCCCTGTCAGAGCAGAAACCGGGACTACACCGACTTTCCCGCCCCAATCCTCAGACATCAGATCAAGTTCCGCCAGCTGTTTTTTAACCCTGTCAGGGTCAGCGGCTTTCTTGTCAATTTTATTAAGGGCCACCACGATGGGTACATTGGCCGCGCGGGCATGGGCAATGGCTTCCTGTGTCTGCGGCATGATACCGTCGTCAGCAGCCACGACCAAGACGACAATATCGGTCACATGCGCGCCGCGGGCACGCATGGCCGTAAAGGCTTCATGGCCTGGAGTATCGAGGAAGGTGATATAACTGCCGTTATCGGTCTTGACCGAATATGCCCCTATATGCTGGGTAATGCCGCCGTGTTCACTATCAGCGACCTTGGCTGAACGGATACGGTCAAGCAGGGATGTCTTTCCGTGGTCAACATGCCCCATAAAAGTAACCACCGGAGCCCTGGGTTTCAGCGTCGCAGGATCATCCTTTTGCTGCTGGTGCACATCGATCAGTTCTTCTTCCTGCGTCTTGCTTTTGATGACATTAAACCCGAATGAGTTGGCTAATTTACCGACAAGCTCATCCCCTAAATTCTGATTGATATTGGCAAACACGCCCATATTGAGCAGTTTTTTCAATACCACGTTCATTTTCTGGTTGATGCGCACCGCAAAATCTTTGACGCTGATGGGAATGGGCAATTCAATGTCTAATAACGGGCCGGCGGGCTGTTCCTCAGGGACAACCGCCCCCGCAATGGAAGCTGATGGCTGATGGTCCTTTCCGCGCCATGATCCTGAGGCATCTTCAAATGATCTTTTACGTTTCTTGGCCAAAGGCTTGACCGCCACAAAGGGCTCATCATAACGAACTTTTTTCTTAAGCGGGTCAATGGGTAAAATTTCTTTGGGGATATCGATCTTGGTTACATCAATGACCGGAACTGCCGGTTTAGGCGCGGGGTCAACCTTGGGAATCTCAACCTTGGGAAGCTCAACTTTGGGGATTTCCACTTTAGGGGCTTCCACCTTGGGAATTTCAATCTTGGGGGTCTCAACCTTTGGGGCATCGATCTTAGGGGCCGCCATCTTGGGAGATTCGTCATCTTCTTCAAGCGCTGTTTTCTTTTTAGCTGGCGCGGCTTTGGGCTTTTTGGTTTTGGGTTTTTCGGCGGCCGCAAGGACCGGTTTGACTTTTTTGACCGTTTTCTTCTTGGGTGCTTCAGGTTCATCAACGACCTTATGGCCTATCCCTTCATCAGCCAAAGCATCACGCAAAATCATCTCTACGACGGCTGTTATCTCCCCTCCGTCTTTGGAGCGTAATTTTAACGATTTGATCTTATCGTTAATGAATATTTCGGTGATTTTCAGTTCTTTGGCCAGATCAGCTATGCGCATATTATTCCTGTTCCTCTTCTTCCTTCGAATCCTCATCGGACGGGGTCGTGTCCGGGGCAGGCGTTTCGGCCACAGTCCCATCAGGATCTGAGGTCTTTTGTTTTTCTTCCCATTGTTTGGCGGAATAAATATCCAATTCCCAGCCAACCAATTTGCTTGCCAGGCGTACATTCTGGCCGTATTTACCGATGGCCAGTGATAACTGGTCCTCATCAACAATAATGTTAACTCTCTTTTCATCGGGAATCAACTGCATCTGTGAAATTTCTGACGGAGACAGGGCCGCCTGGATATACTCTTTGATATCCTCGGAATGGCGCACGATATCGATCTTTTCGCCGTGAAGCTCGGTGACGATATTCTTGACACGGCTGCCTCTCATGCCGACACAGGCCCCCACGCAGTCGATCTTCTCATCCTTTGAATAAACCGCGATCTTGGTGCGCTCACCGGGATCGCGCGCGATGGCTTTGATCTCGATGATGCCTTCATAGATCTCCGGCACTTCCAGTTCGAAGAGGCGCTTGACGAAATTAGGGTGAGCCCTGGAAAGGATGATCTGGGGGCCGCGATTTTCACGGCGGACTTCCAGCACATACGCGCGGATGCGTTCGCCCTGACGGAACTCCTCTTTATTGCTTTGTTCACTTTTAGGCACCAAAGCTTCGGATTTCCCAAGATCCACGATGATATTGCCGCGTTCAAATCTATAAACGCTGCCGCTGATGATCTGTCCGATACGGGCATTGTATTCCCCGAATACCACGTCCTTCTCCGCTTCACGGATCTTTTGGATCACCACCTGCTTGGCGGTTTGCGCGGCGATGCGGCCGAATTCGCTGGAATGGATCTCTTCATCCCCTGCCCAAGCCTTGATCTTCCCGGTCTTACGGTCAAGCACGACCTTGACATCCTCTTCCTTGTCAACAGTCCATATCTTTTTGGCCGCGGATGCCACGGCAGCTTCAACCGCCGTGATCAGGATCTCCTTATCAATGCCTTTATCACGTTCTAATTGTTCCAAAATAATCATTAATTCACTATCCATACATGATCCCTCTCTAATATTCCAATTAAATAATCAACATCCCTCTTACCACTGAAGTTAAGGGTAAAACCAGCCTGGTTCCCCCCGCGTCAACGACCAATTCATTTTCGCCGACCAGGGCCAGGATCCCCTGTGTTTCTTTTTTTCCATCAATACCTACTGGCGTATTGAGCCAAAAATGCAGCTCTTGGCCCACGGACCGCACAAAATCCTTACGCGTGACAAGCGGCCTATCTAATCCCGGTGAAGATAATTCAAGGGAGAAAATTTCAGGAGGTAAAACGTTTTCCTGCTCAATCGCGGCTACCAGGGTTTTGTTCAGTATAGCACACTCCCTTATATTTATGCCACCAGAAGGTTTATCCGCCGTAATTTGGATCAGAACGTCATTTTTATGACCGGCGACCTTTAATTCGATCAATTCCATCCCCGCGTTCTCAAAAACCCTATTGGCCAGGGATTCGACCTTTTGGTGGATCTCTTCTATCGTCATAAGTTGTATAATCCAAGTATTTCTTCCTTGACTTTATTTTTGTCAACCGCAATGACCTTGCCGTCCCGTCGGACCTTGACCTCCACCTGGTTTTGGCTCAGCATGCGTTTGCCGATGATGATCCTAAGCGGGATACCGATCAGGTCAGCGTCGTTGAATTTGCGTCCGGCGCTCTCATCGCGATCATCCAGGAGCACCTCAAGGCCGGCTATTTTAAGTTCCTCATAATATGCTTTAGCCAGGCCCATGGTCACTTCGTCATGCTGAAGCGGAAGGATCTCCACATCAAAAGGCGCGGTCTCTTTAGGCCAGATGATGCCGTTGGCATCATTGTTGGACTCAATGATCGCGGCGATCAAACGGCTGACACCGATGCCATAGCAGCCCATGATCATGGGTTTTTGTTCCCCATTTTCATCGAGGAATAACGCCCCCAGGCTTTCCGTATATTTTGTGCCCAATTGAAATATATGGCCAAGCTCAATGGCTACCTTATGCTCCCAGTGATCGCCCTGAAGGACTTTCCCCGGCTCGTCCTTGACAGCCTGACCGTCATTTTTATTGATCCAAACCGCGTCTTCACCGATAGGGGCGGCTACCAGGAATTCATGCGAAACACTTCCCCCCATGGCACCGCTATCCGCGGAAACAACGATCACATCCAGTCCGCAGCGCTTGAAGATCCTGATATAAGCCTCAAGCTGAAGGTCATAATTCTTTTTAAGGCCTTCCACGTCCCTGTCAAAGCTATAGGCGTCCTTCATGATAAATTCACAGGCGCGGACTATGCCAAAACGGGTACGGATCTCATCACGGAATTTGGTCTGGATCTGATAAAGGGTGACCGGCAGCTGGCGGTAACTCTTGATGAATTGTTTAGCCAGATCGGTAATGATCTCTTCATGCGTCGGCCCCAGGCACATGCGCTGGCCCTTTTTATTATCAAAAGTGATCATGACCTCTTTGAGGGTTACGTCACGCCCGGTCTTTTTCCAGATATCAATGGGATGCAGGGCCGGCATCAGCAATTCATGGCAGCCGATCGCATCCATTTCTTCCCGGATAATCGTTTCCACACGGGTCAACACCCTGTATCCCAAAGGCAGATACGAGTACACCCCGGAAGTCAGCATGTTAACAAGCCCCGCGCGCAGGGAAAGCTGGTGGCTTATGGCTTCAGTTCCCGTCGGCACTTCTTTTAATGTCGGTATAAAATATTTTGACCAAAGCATAAACTATTATATGAACCCTTCGGGTAATTGGATATTGCGTTTGACAAACTTATCGTAAAAGGACGGTTTTTTGCTGTTCTTGACCCAATCGCCGATCACCTGCCCTTTTTCATCTATCTTTTCCTGTTTGAATGTATAAATGTCGGACAAGGAGGCTGTGCCCTCCTCTTTGTCGCATATCAAATCAGTGATATTGGCGATCCTGCGGATCCCGTCCATGAATAATTCAACGTAAACGATCAGGTCGATGGACGTGGCCAATTGTTTTTGTATCTGCTGGCCGCTTAAACGGATCCCGGACATCAGCATCATGGTTACCATGCGGTTAAAACATTCTTCAGGAGAATCCGCGTGCACGATCGCCAATGAACCGGAGTGGCCTGAAGCGATGGATTGCACCAGGTCAAGGATCTCATGGCCGCGTACCTCGCCGATGATGATGCGGTCCGGGCGCATACGCAGGGAATTGACGAACAGATCGCGGATACTGACCTCTCCCTTGCCTTCCATGTTAGCTGATTTGGCCTGAAGGGAAACCACATGTTCCTGCATCAGGCGAAGCTCGGAAGTGTCCTCAATGGTGATGATCCGTTCATGCCCGGGAATATGGCTTGAAAGGACGTTAAGCAAAGTCGTCTTACCGCTTCCGGTAGAACCGCAAAAAACGATGTTTAATTTAGCCTTGATGGCGGCGATCAAAAAATCGGCCATTTCCTTGTTCAATGTCCTTCGGTCAATAAGGTCATTGACAGTGCCAAGGTCCCGTGAGAATTTCCTTATTGTCATGACCGGCCCCACCAGTGAGCACGGGGGCAAAATAACGTTGACGCGTGACCCGTCCGCCATGGAAAAATCCACATAAGGCGATGACTCGTCCACCCGGCGGCTGGTCGAGGATGCTGAAAGGATCTTCTGGATGGTATGCATCAAATTGGCATTGTCGGCAAATTTGACGTCCGTCTTGACGATCTGACCGGCGCGCTGGATATATACCGACTTCGCCCCGTTGATCATGATCTCGCTGATCGTAGGGTCCTCGACAAAGGGCCGAAGGACGCCAAGGCTTACGATCGAGGCGGCAAGTTCACGCAGGATGGAAAGCCTTTCATCCAGCGTAATTGTTAATTTTGATTCCTGGCAAAGTTTGTTGATGGCATTGTCCACAAAACTGCGCAGCTGGTCCTCCCCCATGGTGTCTTTGACCTGAAGGAAGTTCGTTTTCGAAATTAAATAATGATGGATCTGGGCCTTGATTTCATTATGTTCGAAACTAGACATGGATCACCTCTCGTATTTTATCAATCAAACCGATACGTTCGAAATCCGAGTAGAACACAAATAACGCAAGCATGATGATCAACGTAAATCCGGCCTTGGCGATGAATTGATCGGTCTTCAGGGACAGGGCTTTGCCGCGTATTTTTTCCAGGGCGATCAAAAACAGATGCCCTCCATCCAAAGGGATAAGGGGCAACAGGTTGAATATGGCCAATGAAGCGCTGATGATCCCCACAATGTGAAGGACAAAGGAAAAGCCGATGGTCAGGGCGAATTTGATCACAAAGAACATGCCGATGATCCCCATCGCTTCCTTGGGAGAACGGGCCCCTATCGCCATTTCATAAAGGGCGCTGTAAGTCTTGACGGTAATGTTCCAAAGTTCCCCGCCCGCCTTGATGAATGATTCAAAAAATCCATAGCGCGTGATCACAATGTCCTTGGCGTTTTCTATGGGCATCTGTTTGACGCCGATAAGCCGAGTCTTGTGCATGCGGCCGAAGAAATCCTGCTGCTGGGTCACTTCGGGCTTTATCAGGACCGTGAATTTATGCTTTGTCCGCTCATAGGTGAGCAGTAATTGGTTTTGTGTCGAAGTCGAGATCATATCCTGCAATTGTGACCAATGCGCGATGGGTCGATTATTGATGCTTATGATCGTATCTCCTGTTTTGAGCCCTGACTGGTCAGCCGGCGAATGGACCAATACTTCTCCCACGACAGGAGCGGCTTTCTGGGACGAAAGGTCCAGGTCCACATAGCCCAGCATAAACACAAACCAGAAACATACATAAGCCAAGAGTAAATTGACCATCGGCCCCATGAAGATGATCAAGGCCCGCTGGCCGGCTGATTTGGCGAAGTATTCATCACTGCCGCCAAGGCACTTGTCACGTTCATCGCCGGCCATTTTAACGAAACCGCCGAGCGGGATCAGGCATAGGCAGAATTCAGTGCCGTCATGGACCCATCCGAATAACTTCGGCCCAAAACCAAGGGCAAACTGTTCTACTTTGACACCGCATTTCCTGGCAGTGATAAAGTGTCCCCATTCATGGACCAGGATCAGGATGCTCAAAATAAAGATAAAGATGATCAGTGGCATAATTTCTCCAAAATGTTTTTGGCCTCCTGCCGGGCCCATTCATCCGCCTGCAGGATCCCCGCCAACGACGGATCGTTTACTATTGTATGGCGTAATACCACTTTTTCAACGACTTTATAAATACTTATAAAATCGATCTCTTCCCTCAAGAACGCCTCTACGGCGATCTCGTCCGCGGCATTAAGCACGGCGGGCAGGGTGCCGGCCCGGCAGGCCGCATCAACGGCCAGCCGCAGGCAGGGAAACCTTTTGAGGTCAGGTTTTTGAAAATCCAGCTTCCCCAATTTCGCGAGGTCAAGGCTTTTAAGGCCCGTCGGTATACGCTCAGGATAGGTTAAGGCGTACTGAATAGGTAAACGCATATCCGTTATCCCAAGCTGGGCAAGCATGGATCCATCCGCGAATTCGACCATCGAGTGGATGATCGCCTGGGGATGGACCAGCACCTTGATCTGGCTGCAATTTAAATTGAACAAATGCCTGGCTTCAATGATCTCAAAGCCCTTATTCATCAGTGTCGCCGAATCAACGGTGATCTTAGGCCCCATTTTCCATCGGGGGTGGCGCAGGATGTCCTTAGGCGTCATCCGTATAAAATCTTTTAGAGGCACCTGCCTTAACGGCCCTCCTGAAGCTGTTAAATGGACAAATACGGGTTTTGACCGTTGGCCCTCTAAACATTGGAAGATGGCGCTTTGTTCACTGTCGATCGGGATAATGCGCGCATGGTGTTTGCGCGCCTCATCCATGATGAGATCTCCGGCGATCACCAGAGCTTCCTTATTCGCCGGTGCCACGGTTTTTCCCGCGCGCAAGGCCGCTAAAAAAGGCATCAAAGCACCAACCCCGCTTATGGCAAGGACAACCACATCAACTTCTTTCAAAGAGGCAATCGCCGCGCATTCAACGGCGGGGTATAATTTCACTCCCTTGATGCCGGAACTTTTAAAATACGCCAGCCCTTCAAAACCGACAGCGACATGCGAGGGTTTGTATTTTCTGACCTGGGCCTCAAGCAGCTTATAATTATTGTAAGCGCTTAAAGCCACGACTTGAAAGCGGCCAGGATGCTGGTCCACCACCTTCAGAGTATTAAGGCCAATCGAGCCTGTCGAACCAAAAATGGCAATACGGCAAGGTTTCATTATTTAAACGTATTAAGGGTGGAGCTCATGTACAGATAAAACGCCGGTGCCGAGAATAATAGACTGTCAATGACATCCAACACCCCTCCCATTCCGGGCAGGAGCTTCCCGGAATCCTTGACGCCGCAGTCACGCTTGATCAAGGATTCTGAAAGGTCCCCCAACTGGCCGAGACCGCCGAAAAAAGCCCCCATAAAGAATATTTGATGCAGCGGCAAATTCAGGCTTGCCGGTAAAAACGCCCGGAAGATCAAAGCCGTGCAGGCTGAGACGAAAACCGCCCCCAGCGTGCCTTCAATGGATTTATTGGGGCTCACCTTCGGTAACAGCGGGTGCTTACCGAAATTGGAGCCGATCAGCAGCGCCCCGATATCAGCGCTTTTTGTCACCAGGAGCATGAATCCCAGCAATTTGACCCCTTCGATACCGGGCAGCATCAGGCGGATCTTGACCAAAAAACTGAAAAACCACGCCACATATAAAACCCCGAATAAGGTTGTCGATAAACCCAGGATCGCGTGGCGGTTATCCTTGCGCGCGAATTGCATGAAAAGGATCAATAAAAAGCCGATAACGATAAACAGCAATTCCCAATTATGGGTCGGTTCAAAATGGGTAAAAATGGAGATGGGGATCAATAGCCCGATGAATATGCCGGTATAGCTGTAGATCGGGACATCTTTTTTACGGACCATATAAAAGAACTCATAAAGGCCGCCCGCGGTCAACAGGAGGACTACCGTGATAAACAGGTAATTATTGACGACAGCCAGCGCGGTCAAAGTGATCATGAACACCGAAGAGGTCAATCGTGACCAAGACATAGGACTATACCTTTACCTTCCCCCAGCGGCGTTCCCGCTGGGCATAATTCTCCAAAGCCTTTGAAAATTCCCCGTCATTGAATTCAGGCCAGAATTTATTCGTAAAATACAATTCCGCGTATGAAAGCTGCCATAATAAAAAATTACTGATGCGTTCCTCGCCTGAAGTGCGGATCAATAGGTCCGGGTCCGGCTGGTCTTTGGTGTATAAATGGGAACTGACAAGATCTTCGTCAATGTTGCCGGGTTCGATCTTTCCATCACGGACCAGGCAGGAAATGGCCTTTAGGGCATCAATGATCTCTCCCCTGGCGCCATAATTAAACGCGATATTAAGGGTCATTGTTTTTTTGTCCATTGTCAAAGAGACGGCCTCATCGATAGCCTTCAGGACTTCCTGGGGGATCCCCTGGCGGCGGCCTATAAGATTGATACGCACGCCCTTTTGGGCGAGTTCCCTGGCCTTCTGGCCCAGGACCAAGATGAAGGTGCGCATGATCATGGAAACCTCATCCTGGGGCCTTTTCCAATTTTCCGTCGAGAAAGCGTAAATGGTCAAAAATTCTATTCCCCTGTCACGGGCGGACCTGATGATCTCTTCGACCCTTTTGACGCCTTCCAGATGCCCCTGGGTGCGGCTCATCCCGCGGGCTTTTGCCCAACGGCCATTGCCATCCATGATGATGGCCACATGACGCGGTAGCTGTTCGTTTGCCATAATTTCCCACAAATAAAAAGGGGGATAATCATCCCCCATTGTCAAAGCCAAAAATACTTAAGAACTCAGTGCCCCGCGGCAGCTGTTTGCGCGACCGGTTGTGCTGCTTGAGGAGATGATGACGCAGCTGGCTGCAGAGCTGCCGCGGCCGCAGCTTTTTCTTCCTGGAGCACAGTCTGTAATTTGTTCTCCAAATTGGTTTTAGCCTCGGACAAGGTATCATACTGTTTTTTTAGGTCCGAATTTACGCTTTTTTCCTGGTCCAGGATATTTTGTATCTTGGTCATCTTGTCCTGGTCCTCTTTAAGGGATTCCTGAAGGGTCATGAGCTTGGCATCGTTTTTTTGCAATGTTTCTTCAGCCACCATACGGCTGTAGCGCTCTTCTTCGAGATTTTTCCCGGCCCTGTCCGCTTTCTCGGCAAAACGCACGACAATGACGGATAATCCGACGGCCAGCAACAAAGAGATGACAAGAATGATATCTTTCATGTGTTAATCGCCAGTCCCCTGATCCTGTGTGACATCGGAATTCTTCGTTTCGGTCTTGGGAAGAATGACGATCTCGACACGGCGGTTTTTCTGACGGCCTTCCTTTGTATCATTGGAGTCGACGGGTTTGAATTCACCATAACCAATGGCCGCCAGGCGGGGTTCAGCCACGCTTTTATCGCTTAAATAATGCAGTACGGACAAGGCGCGGGCCGTGGACAATTCCCAATTGGATTTCCAGCCGGACCTCTTGATCGGCTGATTATCCGTATGGCCTTCGATGCCGACATTCAGATCGGATACGGTCGTATTTAAGACGCTGGCGACCTTGTCCAATTTTGAATAGGAATCCTTGCGCAATTTAGCTTTCCCGGAATCGAACAATACTTCGGAGACGAAGGTGATGACCAAGCCCTTATCCTGCATTTCCACCTTCACTTGCTTGTCATTGATCTCGTCCTGGAGCCGTTTTTCCAATTCTTCCTTGGCACGCTCCAATTCGTTCATATCATTCTTTAATTTGGAAATTTTCTCAATGTCAGTCCGGCGTCCCTTTTGAAGGATGATCGTGCAGCCTGAAAATCCCAGGGTAAGCGCCAAAACTAATGAAATATTAAATAAAACTGCTTTATTAGAACGCATTACAACCTCCTGTTTAACCTATTATTGTTTAGAACTCAAATTATCACAGCCATTTATGAAAGTCAAGAAATCTTAACGAACGATGATCTCGTCCCGTTTAGACCCCACTGAAATATACTTGATCGGAACACCCAGTAATTCCTGGAGACGCTCAATATAACGACGGGCCGCGGGCGGTAATTTGTTATACTGGCGGATATCCCGTGTCGGGCTCTTCCAGCCCGGCCATTTTTCATAGACCGGCTTGGCATTTTCCAGCACATCCAGATCATGCGAATAATCTTTATAGACCTTCCCTTTGTATTTATAAGCGGTGGCGATCTCGATCTCTTCAAGCTCATCCAACACATCTAATTTCATGATGGCCAATTGGGTCGCTCCGTTGATGGTCACGGCATAACGCCCAAGCACCGCGTCAAACCATCCGCAGCGCCTCGCCCGTCCTGTTGTCGCCCCGAATTCATGGCCCTTTTTCCGGATCTGTTCATCCATGTCCTTGTCAAATTCCGTGGGAAAAGGCCCTTCTCCCACACGGGTCGTATACGCTTTAAGGGCGGCTACCACTTCCTTTATCTTGGTGGGTGGCACTCCGGTGCCGGAACAAACGCCGCCAGCCGTGGCATTGGAAGAAGTAACATACGGATAGGTGCCGAAATCAATATCCAAAAAGGTTCCCTGGGCACCCTCAAAAAGGATTTTCTTGTTATCCTTGATGGCTTGGTTTAAAAACAGGGCCGTATCGCAGATATAAGGTTTTAAACGGCGGCCGAATTTCAGGTATTCTTTATAAATTTCGCTGAAGTCGTAGTTCTTGTAGCCATAGACCTTAACAAAGATATCGTTTTTCTCGTTAAGATTGTCCGCAAGCTTTGCCTTAAGCACCTTGGGGTTGAGAAGATCAATGACGCGAATGCCCATGCGCCCCACTTTGTCCGAGTAACAGGGGCCTATGCCCCGGCCGGTGGTGCCGATCTTTTGTTCGCGTTTGCCCTCACGCAGCTGGTCCATCACCCGGTGATACGGCATGACCACATGAGCGTTGGAGGAAATTTTAAGCTGGGCCCCTTTCATCGGCAGACCGCGTTTCTTTAAACCATCGATCTCCTCCAGCAAGGCTTTAGGGTCAATGACCACCCCGTTGCCGATAACGCAGATCTTCCTTGGGCGCAGGATAGCTGAGGGGATCAAATGGAAAATATATTCCTTGTCCCCCACGATAACCGTATGTCCCGCGTTGTTGCCGCCCTGGTATCGGACGGTGATATCCACTTTTTCAGAGAGGATATCGATCAGTTTTCCCTTGCCTTCATCGCCCCACTGGGCACCGACTACGACTAAATTCATGATTTTTCCTTAAATGATTATTTGAACGTTAAAATGATACATGATGATGCCGTAAAAAAAATAGAAGCGCAAATGATTTTTAATAAACTTGGATACCTGTCATTTAAATTCAACAACAGCCACATGATCCATAACGGCCATAAGCTGGTTGTGATATATCCCGTTATCAGCGGTATCAGCACCGGCCATTGCCCTTTCAATAACGCGATATTGCCTAAAAGCAGGATATAGTTATTGATGGGGCCTATCGCGGCCAAAGAACTTAAAAGCACCGCTGTCATGACCGTCAACATCAGCACGGCCAGGCCGTTTGGATCAAATGGTTTTGCCGGTTTTGGCGCAGGGACTTTGCCTTTCGTCCCGCGGCTCATTAAAAACCATTCCCTTAAAAAAATTACCCCCAGCACAAACGCGCCGGCGCTTAACCCGGCGTAGATCACCTTGGCCGCGAGGAAAAAACCCTTGCGTAATATCAAAATTTGTCCCGGGCCGAATGTAAACGCCAAAAATCCTAACGCGTAAGTACAGACAAAAATGACCTTCAGCCAAAAAATCCTTATGGGACTTTGAGCCAGCCAAAGGCTTGCGGCCGCGAAGACAGCACAGGTCATAAAAATAGTTGGGTTGATGCTGTCCTGTAATCCGACTCCGCAAGCTATAGCCCCAAGGCTGTTCATGTCGGCCGTTATACCTTTATGGTTTTGGCAAAAAGGATATTCTTGGTTTTGCGCAATTTTTCAATGATCGCCTCAGGGATCTCACTGTCAACATTGACGACGCTGACCGCGACCCCCTGCTGATTTTCACGGCCAAGGGTGATGCCGGCGATATTGATATTCTCAGCGGCTAATATGGTGCCGATGGCGCCCACAATGCCGGGCTTATCATTGTTGTTGATAAACAGCATATGCCCTTGCGGGACAGTTTCCACGTAAACATTATTGATCTTGACGATGCGGGGCTGTTTATTGCTGGATAAGGTCCCCAGGATGGAGAACGGCTCTTTATCCGTCGTGATATCAAGCCCTATGGCGTTCACATACTCACCTTCCTGGCTTGATACTATCTCCTTGATGGTAATGCCGCGCTCTTTCATGATATTAAGGGCATTGATGGTATTCACCCCTTCACCCAGGATCGGGGATAAAAGCCCATGGGACAGGGCCATGGTCACGGCCGTCACTTTTTCCTGGGCGACAGCCCCGCTGTAGGTAATGGTCACGGCACTGATGCGCCCCTGGACCAATTGGCCGGAGAATTTACCCATACGTTCCGCCAGGCTCAAATAAGGCTCGATGACCTTGTAAGATTCAAATGACAGCGACGGAAAATTGGCGGCATTACGGATACCGGCCCCGCTCAAGGCGTCTTTGACCGCCTGCGCGATCTCTATGGCCACGTTAAGCTGGGCTTCAGAAGTCGAGGCGCCAAGATGCGGCGTTGTCACGCAATTATCAAGCTTGAAAAGCGGTGACTGGAAATCCGGCGGTTCAGCTTCATAGACGTCCAAAGCGGCTCCGGCGATACGTTTATCCTGCAAGGCTTTGATCAGGGCCGGTTCATCGATGATGCCGCCCCTGGCGCAATTGATCAGACGGACCGATTTTTTCATCAAAGCGATCTGGGCCTCCCCTATCATATGGGTGGTCTCTTCTGTCTTGGGTATATGGACCGTGATGAAATCCGCGGTCTTGTAAATTTCATCGAGGTCAGACAATTTGATATTGTTCTTCCCGGCAATTTCAGCGGAAAGATACGGGTCATAGCCGATGGTGACCATCCCGAAAGCCTGGGCCATTTTGGCAACTGTTGAGCCTATCCGGCCCAAGCCGATAATGCCCAGCACTTTTCCATATAGCTCAACACCGGTAAACTTGGAACGCTCCCATTTCCCGGATTTTAATGAAGCGACAGCCTGGGGGATATTGCGTGAAAGCGACATGATAAGGCTCATGGTCTGTTCGGCGGTGGAAGTGGTGTTGCCTGCCGGCGTGTTCATGGCCACGATCCCCTTTTTGGTCGCGGCCGGCAGGTCCACATTGTCCAGGCCGACACCCGCGCGCCCGATGACCTTTAACTTATCCGCGGCTTCTATGATCTGGGCGGTGACCTGGGTCCCGGAGCGGACGATCAGGGCGTCATAATCCTTGATGATATTCTTTAATTCATCCGCGGGAATGCCGAATTTACAATCCACAGTGAAACGTTTATCAGCGGTGAGAATATCAAGGCCTTCCTTTTCCAGTTTATCGCTAACTAAAATCTTGTACATATGCGTTCCTATCCTTTAGTATTCAAAGATTTTTGTGCGGCGGTTAAAGCGGCACCCAGTTCAAATTTATGGCCCATTTGATGCAAGACTTTTTCCAGGCAGGCTAAACCTGTCAGCACATCGTATTCATCCAAAGCTCCCATGTGCGCCATGCGGATGACCTTGCCCTTGAGGTGGTCCTGCCCGCCGGCAAAAGTGATGCCGTAAGTGTCCCTCATGGTCTTGGTCAATTTTTCCCCGTCGATGTTGGCTGGGACCTTGACCGCGGTCAAAACATTCGTTGCGCAGCTTGGGTCGGGGAATAATTCCAAACCGATGGCGGCGCAACCGGCGCGCACGGCGCGGGCCAGGTACGCGTAACGGGCGAACATATTGCCAAGCCCGTCTTTTTTGATCATGTTAAGGCTCTCGACCATGGCTATAACTATCCCGATAGCCGGCGTAAAAGGCGTGTCTATTTTTTCCATCGCTTTTTTACATTCACGCAGATCGAAATAGTAACGGGGTGCCGTTGATTTGTTGATCAATTCAATGGCCTTAGGGGAAGCGCTGACAAAGGCGAGGCCAGGCGGCAGCATGAAACCCTTGTGAGAGCCTGAAACGACCACGTCGCAATGCCATTCATCGGTCTTGATCTCCTGGACAGCCAGGCCTGAAACAGCGTCAACGACAAGGACCGCCTTCGTATCCTTAACAACTTCACCGATAGCTTTGACATCCGGAGTTACACCGGTCGATGTTTCAGCCAAGGTGATAAAAACGGCCTTGGTATCGGGATTGGCGTCCAGCAATGACTTGATCTGGGCCGCGGTGGGCGCTTTTCCCCACTGGACCTTATGCGTGATGGTACGGGCCTGATAGGTTTCGCAAAGCTCCACCCATCGTTCACCGAATTTCCCGCCGTCAACGGCGATGGCCTTGTCCCCCGGAGAAAGCAGGTTGACGACGGCCGCTTCCATGCCGCCGGAACCAGAGGATGTCAAAATGTAAATGTCGTTCTTTGTCTGGAAAACTTCCTTTAATCCTTCCACCACCTGTTTGATGTTCTCCTGAAATTGCGGGGTGCGGTGATGGATGATCGGACGGCCTAAAACCTCGCACAGCTGCGGGGGAACTTGTGTCGGTCCCGGTGTCAACAACAGATTGCGTTTCATAATGATTCCCTTTCTTATATTACTTTATAGCTTCACCAAAATGGGCGATCACACCATCGACCAAACCATAATCTTTCGCTTCCTTGGCGGACATGAAAAAGTCGCGGTCAGTGTCCTTGACGATCTTTTCAAGGGGCTGATGGGTATGATTGGCCAAAATCTTGTTAAGTTCATCCTTCATGCGCAGAATTTCCTGGGCCTGGATGGAGATATCGCTGGCCGTTCCCTGCGTGCCGCCCCAAGGCTGATGGATCATGATGCGGGCGTTAGGAAGCGCGTAACGCTTTCCCTTGGCGCCGGCGGCCAGCAAAACAGCGCCCATGCTCGCGGCCTGGCCGATACAACAGGTGACCACGTCAGGTTTGATATATTGGATCGTGTCATAGATGGCCAATCCCGCCGTGACCGAACCGCCGGGAGAATTGACGTACAGGAAAATGTCCTTTTCCTTGTCCTCGGACTGCAAGAACAAAAGCTGGGCCATGATCAGATTGGCCACGTGGTCATCGACGGCTGTGCCTAAAAAAACAATGCGCTCCTTAAGAAGCCTGGAATAAATGTCATAAGCGCGCTCGCCATGACTGGTTTTTTCAACGACCATCGGGACTAAGATCTGAGACTTTTCCATTTAAATCTCCTTCCACTTGGCTTCTTTTAGCAAAAATTCCATCACCTTGCCTGGGACGCTTTCGTTTTGATCAGCCGGCGTGATGTTCTCAAGCCTGGCGATCTCCTCCAAGATCAGATAGATCTTGACCTCACGCTCTACGACAGGCGGAAGCTGGGCAAGCATCTCTTCTTCCTTATTTTTTAGTTCCGCGTCCTTCAATCCCTGTGATTTGAGGCGGCGCAAGCTCTCATTTAAACGGTGCTGCAGCTGGCGTTTGACCAGTGATTGGGGAACGATCAGTTTAGCATTTTTGATCAATTCTTCCACGATCTGATTTTCCACATCCATGCGGTTATTGCGGTCACGGTCAAATTCCAATTGACGCTTGAGCGCAGTCTTGAATTCTTCCAGGCTCGGGAAACCCATTCCCTTGGCAAAATTATCATCGATGGTGACTTCCTGGTCGGTGCGGCCTTTTTTGAAGAACTCCAGGGTCTTGGCGACTTCTTCTTCAGTGACCTCGCTTTTTTTACGTTCGACATCGATCCCTTTGTATTTGCCTATCTCGACCTGGGGACGTATATCAAGGGTCGCCGTGAATGTCAGGACGCCGTCCTTAAGGTTCACATCGGTGATCTCGGGCAGGTCTATGGGGTTCAATTGCTGCTGGGTTACGCCGTCATGATAAGCTTGCGGGATGATCTTCTTGATGGTCTCATCCTTGGCTAATTGCCCATGAGAATTGACCAGGATATGGCGGGGAACCTTGCCGGGGCGGAATCCTTTGATCTTGGCATGTTTGCCGATCTCAACATAAACGGCATCCATGGCCTCTGTGACCCGCTCGCGGGGAATCTCAAATTTCATTTCACGTTTTAACGCGTCCAGTTTCTTAACTTCAACTTTCATGATACTTCCTTCCTTTGATTTGCATTTTACATGGTAAACTTTTCGCCCAAATAGATCTTCCTGGCTTTGGGGTCATTGATCAAATCCTGCGCCGTTCCTGAAATAAGCACCCGCCCGTCCGCGACAAGATAGGCCCTGTCCGTAATGGACAGCGTCTCACGGACATTGTGATCTGTCAATAAAATCCCTAACCCTTTCTTTTTTAAATCCTTGATGATCTCCTGGGCTTCGGCCACAACAATGGGGTCAATGCCGGAAAACGGTTCATCCAGCAACAAAAATGACGGGTTCGTCACCAGGGCCCTGGTGATCTCCAGGCGCCGGCGTTCCCCGCCGGAAAGTGTAAACGCCTTGGCTCGGGCCAAATGCGAAATATTAAGCTCTTCGAGCAGAGACTCAAGGCGCCGCTTGCGCTCGGATGGGCTGATATTCAATGTTTCAAGGACCGCCATGATGTTCTGCTCAACGGTAAGCTTGCGGAAGATGGAACTTTCCTGCGCCAAATAGCCCATTCCCAGGCGGCAGCGCTCATGGATCGGCTTTTTGGTGATATCATCCTGGTCAAAGATCACCTGTCCTTCTTCGGGGCTGATGATACCAACGACCATATAGAAACAGGTGGTTTTTCCCGCCCCGTTGGGGCCTAATAGCCCGACGATCTCCGAACGGCCCACCGTGATGCTTAAACCATCCACCACCCGGCGTCCGCCGTAAATTTTAACCAAATTTTTCGCTTCCAATAATCGCATATTATGAGGTTTTTCCAAGAGGCTGGAACATGCCCCTGCCTTTGCCGCTTCCGGCATCAAAAATGATCTTGGGCCGGCCGATCATCGTCAAGACCTGAGTATCCCCTTCATAGATCATCTTATCCGCAAAACTGATATTGGGGCCCTGGACCGCTTTCACGTGCCCGGTGCAAATGGCTTTTTTGATCTTTTTGGTGGCCTGATTGAACCATATCTCCATTTTATCGCAATGAAGCTCCCGGCCGGTAGAGGCTTCCACAGCCACCACATGGATATTAAAAACCGCGTACATGGTCGTATCATTCATCTGCATGGGCCCATCTGAGGTGACCGTGATGATCTGATCATCAGGCTCGCCCTGCGGCTGTGTATGCACGGTGGCTTTCACATGTTTGTTGATCTGGGCCTTTTTTAAATTAGGGTGAGCCGTCAGGCCCTGGCCGGTGACCACTCCCTGTTCGTCTACGATCTGGACCGGATCCTGCGTTGAAACCAGATCCTTGTTGCGGTTCCAGTCCAAGGCGTTTGTTGTCATTTGAGTGCCGCGGTCCTTTGAGGTGATGACCACATTGTCCTGCAGGTGCACATTCCCGTTGGTTTTGTCAATGGTGCCGTGGTCCGCCGTCAAGTTAGCCTGTTGACTGCCGTAAGCATTGGCATCCACGTTGGTTATCTGGATATTCGTATCCGTGATATCCGCCTTGGTGCCGTTGACATCCCAGGCTTTTTCACCGTTGTTATTATAGCCGTTAAGGTTGAAACCCTGCAGCTGCTGGGAAGAAGGACCGGATGATCCGGACGCGGCGTTGGTTTCCGTTGTTTCATCCGCGCGGCTTAATAGAGGTAAGAAAACAAGAAGCAATGCCATCAAACATAAATTTTTAATTTTCATATAATTTTGGACCCCAATGTCCCTGCGCCTTCAGGAGGAGTTCAATAACTTCCCTGACCGCTCCCCGTCCTCCCGCATGGACCGTCACATAATCCGCGATCTGTTTGACTTCAAAAACAGCGTTGGCAACGGCCACGGAAAAGCCGCACCGGCGCATGACCGTGATATCCGCTAAATCATCGCCGATAAAGCAGACTTCCTTGTCTTGCACCCTGAATTCGTTAAGCATGCTTTCAAAAGCGCTGATCTTCGGGTATACGCCCACATAGGTCTTGTCGATCTGCAGGTCTTTGGCGCGAAAAGCGACAACCCCCGATTCACGCGCAGATATGATCACCGTCTTGATCCCGCATTTCCTCAAAAAAACGATCCCGAAACCATCCTGCACGTCAAAATTCTTGGATTCGACACCATTGCTGTCGACGATAATACGCCCGTCGGTAAGAACACCGTCAACGTCCATGGCCACTACCTTGATCTTTTTTAACGCTTCCATCATCAAACCATCCCCGCCTTAAGCAAATCCTGCACATCCAATAAGCCTACCACGCGCCCTGAGGCGTCAACGACAGGCAGTTCATCGATCTTTTTGGTCTTCAAAATATCAAAGGCCTGGGCCGCCAATTTATCTTTTCCGATGGAAGTCGGATCCTTGGTCATTACTTCGGACACTTTACGGCTAAGAACAGCGGGACCATCCTCCAGATGCCGGCGCAGGTCACCGTCAGTAAAGATCCCCAACAGCTTTTGTTTCCCATCAACTACACAGGCGCATCCGCAGCGCGCCTTGGTGATCGACCAAAGCACATCCTTGACCTTGCTTGCGGCAGAGACCCTGGCAAAGGAATTGTCCCGGCGCATGATATCCGCCACTTTTAATAAAAGCCGCCGTCCCAAGGCCCCTCCGGGATGGTATAAGGCAAAATCTTCTTTCCTGAATTTTTTTCGGTCGATCAGGCAGGCGGCCAACGCGTCCCCCAAGGCCATGGTCACGGTCGTCGATGCCATTGGCGCCAATCCCAAAGGACAGCCCTCCGCTTTGACGGAAATATCAAGATGTAAATCCCCATGACGGGCCAAGGTGGACCTGGGATTGCCTGTCCATGCGATGATCTTGGCACCGATCTTCCTGACCAAAGGCAATAGTCTGACGGTTTCTTCGGTTTCGCCGCTTTGGGAAATGATGATCACGGTATCTTTGGACGTGACCTGGCCCAAATCGCCATGGACAGCTTCAGCGCTGTGCAGGAAAATACTGGGAGTGCCTGTCGAGGACAAAGTTGCAGCGATCTTGCGGGCAACCAAACCGCTTTTTCCCATCCCGGAGACGATGACCCGCCCGCTGCATTTGGCAATGATGTCAACGGCAGCTTCAAATTGACGGTCCAAACGCCGCGTCATCACAGCGATGGCCCTGGATTCGATATTCAATACTTCTTTCGCCCGCTTAAGCATATTTATGTTTGCCTGTCACCCGGTCAATGGCTATCAGATCTTTTAATAAATTTTCCAGATTCTTTAAAGGAAGCGCATTGGGCCCGTCAGAAAGGGCCTTGGCCGGATTTGGATGTGTTTCTAAAAATATCGCGTCAACACCGGCCGCGACCGCGCAACGTGCCAAGAGCGGGATATACTGGCTTTCGCCGCCCGAAGCGTTGCCCAACCCGCCCGGTTTTTGGACGCTGTGTGTCGCGTCAAAGACGACCGGATATCCAAAGGAGCGCATGGCCGGCAATGACCTGAAATCAGAGATCAGATTGTTATAACCGAATGACACTCCCCGTTCAGTCAACAGCAGGTTATGGTTTCCCGCCTCCTGCATCTTTTTAACGATACCGCCGACATCCCAGGGCGCCATAAACTGGCCCTTCTTGACGTTCACTGTTTTCCCTGTTTTGGCCGCGGCGATGATCAAATCTGTCTGCCGGCATAAAAAAGCAGGGATCTGGATAATATCCAAAATCTCACCGGCCATGGTGGCCTGATTGATATCGTGCACGTCGGATAAGATCGGCACCTCTAACCTTGATCTGACCTGAGAAAGGACCTTAAGCCCTTCATAAAGCCCCGGCCCCCTGAAAGACTTGATCGAGGTGCGGTTGGCCTTGTCAAAACTCGCTTTGAAAACAAAAGGTATGCGAAGCTTGGAGGTGATCTTTTGAATGGCTTCGGCGATCTTCAATGTTCCCGCGGGTGACTCGATCACGCAAGGGCCGGCGATCAGGACCAGCGGTCTATGGCCCCCAAAAATAACCCGTTCATTTATTTTAACCTGTCGAACCATGCCTGTGCTTTCTGTAAATCCTGCGGGATATCCACCGCGATGGACTCATATGTTGTAACAGTTGTTTTAATTCTTACACCATGCTCCAGCGCGCGCAATTGTTCAAGTTTTTCAAGAATCTCCAATTTTCCTTTAGGCCAATTTTTAAACTCCATCAAAAAATCCTTACGGTACGCGTAAAGGCCCAGATGCTTATAGCCCGGTATGGGTGCCCGTGAAAAATACAACGCATATCCTTCATTATCCACCACGCATTTAACGACATTGGGGTTTTGCCGGTCCGCTTCATCGGTGATGGGTTTGATCACCGTCCCCATCAGGATATTGGTATCATGTTTCAAAAGAACCGCAAGGGCATCGATGGTCCGGGGGTCGACAAATGGCTCGTCCCCCTGGATATTGACCACTATATCAATTTTCAGGTCTTTAACAGCCTCGGCAATGCGGTCAGACCCCGAGGGAAGTCCGGGATCCGTCATCACCACCCTTGCTTTGAAATCTTTGGCGGCTTTAAAAACATCCTCATGGTCGCAGGCGATCAGCACTTCATCAAGCTCTTTGGACCGGGAGGCGTTTTCCCACACATGCTGCACCAGGGGTTTTCCGCCGATATTTGCCAGCACCTTGGCGGGAAAACGCGTGGAAGCAAAACGTGCGGGAATGACCCCGATAGTTTTCATCTGCCGGCTCCCATCGCCTGCTTCAATTCATTCAACTCTACGGCCACCGCTCCCATTTTTCCTATCACGATCCCTGCCGCGTAATTGGCGATCTTTGCCGCATGGGATTTATCTGATCCCGCGGCCAGGCATAAGGCAAAGACGGATATGACCGTGTCCCCCGCCCCGGAAACATCAAAAACCTGGCGCGCCATCGTCGGTATGGGGAAAGGCCTTTGATTGTGTTCAAAAAGATACATGCCCTGCTCGCCTAAAGTGATCAGCAGCGACTCGATCCCCAGGAAATTTAATAGCCCGTTCCCGTTGGCCTCAATATCTTCCTTGTTATCAAGTTTTGTTGAACGTATCCCAAAAGCCTTGCGAGTTTCTTCTGAAATATTCTTGAGGGCTGTTTCAGCTTCTTTCTTATTGGGCGTAATGCAGCTGACCTGGCCGTATTCACGGAAATCTTCCATTTTAGGGTCAACAACCACAGGAATTTTATGGTCAATGACCAATTCATGCACCTGGGCTAAAAGCATGGGATCGATCAATCCCTTGCCGTAGTCTGAGATAATAACCGCATGGAATTTTTTCATCTGACGGCGCAAGTACGGCAATATTTTCTTTTCTTTAATAATATCCAGCCCGGGCTTGCCCGGCTTTTCCCTGTCCAAGCGGACGATCTGCTGGTGCTGGGCGATAATGCGCGTTTTAAAGATGGTATGCATGCCGCTGTCAATAAAGATCCCGTTAGTATGGATATGCCGTTTAAACAGTTCCCGTTTAAGGATCTCCCCCTCAATATCATCACCGATCTTGCTGACCAGGGTAACTTCAGCCCCTAAACTGGCCAGATTATTGGCGACATTTGCCGCACCGCCCGGAGTGAAAAATGATTCTTCCTGAAGGACAATAGGTACAGGGGCTTCAGGGGAAATACGCGATACGCTGCCTTTGATATACTGGTCAAGGACCACATCGCCTATGACCAGAAGGCGCTTGCCCTTAAAATGCTGTATGATATTGTTATATTTGGACATAGAATTGTTAGGAGTTAATAGATAAGCGGGTATTTTAACACGGAATTTTGAGCGCTACCACATATTTTGTTGCACCCAATTATCCGCGTTTTGGATGACATGCCAGCCATTTTTATCAGGATTTGACATATTGTGAATATCCTGGCTAACACCCGTTGCCGTACCATGGAGCGCTTCGCAGCCGCAGGAAAATATAAGTAATATAATTAAAAATAAAGAATTCAATTTAATATACGTTCCCCCCATTAAAATGGCGGAGAGGCAGGGATTCGAACCCTGGGACCAGTTACCCGGTCAAGTGATTAGCAGTCACTTGCAATCGGCCACTCTGCCACCTCTCCTTACTTCTCCATACTTAATTTTCTAAAACTCTGTTCTTCTTCCGCTTATTTTGAAAGAACTCACTGACCAGCGCCGAACATTCTTCGGCAAAAATACCTCCGTTTACCTCTATGCGGTGGTTTAAAGACTTATGATCGGCGATGTTGATCACCGAACCGCAGGCACCTGTTTTAGGCTCTTTGGCGCCGAAAAAAATCCTGGGGATACGCGCTAAAACCAGGGCTCCAGCGCACATCGAACAGGGCTCGATTGTAACATAGAGGGTGCAATCCTGCAACCACTTCGATGAGAGAAAATTCGACGCCTGCGTGATGGCGATCATTTCGGCATGGGCCGTAGGGTCCTTTAAAGTCTCTATCTGGTTGTGGGCTTTGGCGATGATCTTGCGCCCATGGACGATCACCGCCCCCACAGGCACTTCATCCTGTTGGGCGGCCGCCCTGGCTTGACGGATGGCCTCCTGCATAAACATTTCATCGGCTTTAAGCATATTTATTTGGATTGGTATACCGGAAGGGAAATTTGGACGGTGGTGCCCTTTCGCAGGGAACTTTTGATATGGATCGATCCTCCGGCGGCATTTATGATCGAATAAATGATGGAAAGGCCTATTCCCGCGTTTTTATCAACGCCGCGTTCCTTGGTTGTAAAAAACGGTTCAAACACTTTGGGTAAATGGTCCGGAGCGATCCCCACGCCCTCATCGGTCACATGAATATTGATGAACGCGCGGGTTTTATCTAAAAATGTCCTGAGCTTTATGGTGCCGCCGCCAGGCATGGACTGGATGGCATTCATGATCACATTATGGATGATCTGGTGGCATTCAACAGGGCCTACCGTCGCCAAAGGAAGATCTTTGCCCAACCGGGGAAGTAATTTGATGCGGGCAGTCTTAAATTGACCGTTTAGATCGCCAAGGACATTCTTAATGACTTCATTGATCTGGCAATTATTCTCTTCCATGCGTGCCTGGCGTTTGCCCACAAAGAGCATACGGCTGGCCGTCTGTGAACAATGTTCAAGCTGACGTTCCAATTGTCCAAGGGTTGAAATAATGACTTTAAAATCCTTATAGGAGATGAATTCAAAATCGCGGTCCTTATAATCACTGATAAGCTTCTGGGTGCGGGCTAAAATGGATTTTAACGGCGAATCCAGCTCATGCGCTAAACCTGAAATAACGGTAAAAGAATCAGTTGACGGAGCATTGGTTTTCATAATTATAACGCGCCTTAAAATTCAATAGTAAGTTTTGCCCCTATTTCCTCGGAAGTATTGTCTGGTTCATAGCCTACAAGAACATAGTATTGGCCATTAAAAATAAAAGGCGTACTTTGTTGAATATGGGAATTATGAATATGCCAGTAGCGGAAGTAAGGCTCCAAAATAAAATTGAAATGAGACCACTTTTTTTCCAGTTTAAAAGAACCCCTCAATCCATAACCGTGCTTTTGTGTGTTGACCAGATTACCTAACCCTATTTGTCCCGTATAACTTGTTACACGGCCAAGAGTAAAAAAATCATATTCCGCATCAGCCCCGATCGCCCATCCGTCTTTTAACCGGGTCATCACTTCGGCTCCCATGGGAATATAAAGATACTGGATCCAGCGGTTATACCCGTTGACCTGTTTATCTTCATAAAATGAATCATATAAAGAACGGTACCCGACACCAGCATAGGGCGTTAACCGAACAGAATCATGGTTAAAATTAAAGTCCTTTCCCAACAGACCTCTTGTTTCCACCATATAATCGTCATTTCCATTAAATACATTGGAGCCTTCATACTTCACCTTGCCATAACTGAACCTGGCATCAAGACGATATACATCGATGTCGTCGAAATGTAAAAAGTCCCCTTCTGCAGGACGCATGGTATAACTGCCATTGATCCCGGACATAACCCCTTTTTCTTTCATAAAGGTAGAACCATGAACAGACTCACGGTAGCTGATGTAAGATGTTTCAGGAGCAATGGCAAGTCCGCTATAATCATTATCACGATGTTCCTGAATAGTGAGAGGATGTTCCTGTTGGGCCTGCGGCAGGGGTTCTTGTGTTTGATGGGGCACCTGTTGGGATTGAGGCAGAGCTTCTTGCGGCATCTGGTTGACCTCATTTTGGATCTCTAAATTATCCGCCTCTGCTATCTTATCCGCTTCTTTTATCATTTGCTGGTCGCTTTTTTCTTGCATGTTACGGTCTTCGTCTTCAGCTTGGGCAATAACGGCTGCAGAGCTAAGCAATAAAACCAAAATATAATAGACCCTTAGAAAGGACATATCAGACATTCTATGAACAAATTGTAGATGGGTCAAGACCAATGTAAGGAATTAAGGTAAGAAAAACGCGCCTGAGAGGATTCGAACCTCTAACCCTCAGTTCCGTAGACTGATGCTCTATCCAGTTGAGCTACAGGCGCAGAATTTACCACTCTTTTAACGGAACCCATTTTATACCAGACTTAGAGCCGGCTGTAAAGAAGGATTCTGGAATTACTTGCTTAGGTCTTTTAACATGCGATCACGGTCAAGGCCGATCTTGACCATGGCATCATGAGGTTTGATGGCGTAATAGTGGCAAAAAGTTGAGACATCTTTGATGGTGTGGATATCCTTGGTATCTAAAGTTTTCAGCACTGCCGCCCTGATCCAGGTCTCATTGATGATATCCCGGGGCGTGTGGCCGCTTTCCTGGGCCAGCCGGTCCCGGTAAATAGTGCTGGGCGAGACAGACATGACCTTATTCTGCTCATAATTATATTTAAAAACGTGGGCCAGGAGCACTTTTTGCGATTCCATACCCCCTGTTTCGGAAATTTCGTCGACCACACGGAACAGTTTGCCTTTGACATGATAACGCTTAAGGATGATGAAAACATCGATCAAATTGATCAGCTCCTCAGGCACGTTCATCGGCTCATTGTGCAGGCGGATAATGGTCTCACGGGCGCTTAGGGCATGGATGGTCCCCATGCAGTACTTCCCGATATTGACAGCGGTGATCATATCCCTGGCTTCAGCCCCGCGGACTTCTCCCACAATGACCCGCTCCGGGCGCATGCGCAGGCTGTTTTTGACCAGGTCCGAAAGGGTCAGTTCATCATCCGTTTCGAGGCGTGAACAGCTGTCTTCCATAAAAGTATTCAATTCCATGGTATCTTCGATCACCACTAAACGGTCCTTTTCCGGTATAAAACTCAACAGGGCGTTTAGCAGGGTTGTTTTGCCCGTTCCCGGTCCGCCGGAGATGATGACGTTGGCAGGCCTGACGGAAAGACCTTCCAGATAAAGCCATAATTGGCCGGCCGCCTCGTAACCCATGGTCCCGCGGCGGATCAGGTCAATAATGCTCATGGGGTCCATTTTAGCTTTGGTGATGGTCATCTGTACTCCCAAAGGAGAATCAATGATGTTGACCCGTCCGGCAAGGTTGGATAATTCCAGGTTCGCGATCTTGTGATAAGTTTTCCTGCCGGCAAAGACCAAAAGTTTCTGGATGAAATGGGTCAATTCTTTTTGGGTGTGAAAAAATTTATCCGTCACGACAAATCCCGATTGGGCGTGATGGACATAGATGGGCTTGAGCGCGTTGACAATGATGTCCTCAACATCAGGGTCATGGAGCAATTCTTCAATGATGCCGTACGAGAGGAATTTCTTGATAAACTGGACCCTGCCTTCCCCTCCCGCCAATCCTTCAGCATACTCCTTGCCGTTGTCATGGAGGACTTCATCCAGGGCATTTTTGACAAGGGTTTCCCGTTCATGGTCGGTCAGCATCAGGTTCATTTTATCAATGAGCTTTTCTAAGACCAGGATCTCTAAATTAAGATGTTCGTTTTTATTCATCAGCGTTATACTCAACTATCCTTTTTATGATATTCATCCAGCAGGCGCCGTATGTCCGTGGCTGAATTTTTGGCGATCTGTGAACAGATAAAGATCAGCAATGAAAACTGCCAAACTTCGTCAGGCCCGCAAATCAGACCCGCGGCAGTGTTTTCCTCTCTCTGCAGCCGGTTGCCGTAAACACCGATAGCATCCTCTATTTTACCCTCAAAAACATTTAAAGAGAAAATTTTATTATCATATTTCATGGAAGGCAGCGTGATCCCCCGCACCATCAGGAAATTGATCATCGTGTCTTCATTAAAAGAACCTTCATTCCCCAAGTCAAATCCTTCAAGCTGCGGGATATGGGGAGGCAAAATCAGGGACGGACGGTGAACAATCACTTCCCCGGTCCGCACCACGGTATCCCCCTCATTGATCGTTGAGGGGGACAGCAGGATATAAGGTACCTGCGTTTCGCCAAAAGTCTGCAAACCCGTTACCCTTGAACGGATGATGTCGGTTTCCCTTAATGCTTTTTCCCAGGCTGAATGGACATCCATATCAAAGACGGAGCCTGATCTTAAAATTGGAGATCAATGAAACATCCTTTTGGGCTACTATCCGGACTTCCAGTATATCAGGCGCCTGTGGCTGCCGTCGGAAACTCAGATCGGCGATACTATCCGCTATCAGCAGGTTTTTATTCGCGTTCAACCGCAGTAAACGGCCATCTTTGAGCAAATAGGTCACCAACCCCTGGCCGGTTTGGTAAAACGCGATGCGGTGGTGCCATTGCCCGTCAGGTTTGACGCCGCGGATAGTGTTCTTATGGGCCTTGCTTAGGTCATACATCAGTTTAACAAGCCCCTGATGCGTCTCTTTGGCTAAAACAGTCTTTTGCTGAAACTCTCCCTGATGTTTGATCTTGAGCAGGGTCAACCCGATCAAGACAATAAGGAAAGCGAACAGGCAAAAATATATGATCTTCATATTATTCATCGATGATCCCAATGATAAATCTGGCGGAGAGGGTGAGATTTGAACTCACGGCCCAAGTTACCCTGGGCAACGGTTTTCGAGACCGCCGCATTCGACCACTCTGCCACCTCTCCCTACTCAAGCATTACTTTTTAAAATCAATTTAGATAAGGGAGATGTGTTGTGTCACTGCATTTCCCACGGCTTTGACCCAACTCTCCCTGAAATTCTTTCTTTTATTATTTCCTTCATCGGAAGCTCAAAATACCTATAAATAAAATACGACAAGAACAGGATCAAAGATAAATATGCTGTGAAGAATAACGGATTAAATACAGGTAACCGTATGCTCCAATGATAACAAATGATCGCAATTAAAAGCTGTACCGGAATATGGATCAAATAACTGGAATAAGTCATATTGCCAAGAATTTCAATGGTCTTGCGCATCAGCGCGTTTACCTTAAGATCCCCTGATGCACAATACATCAATATAGGCGTCCAAATTGACAAAAACAAGAAAATAGTATCATCCGTTGAAAAGCCTCCCGCAAACCAGAAAATGAGCGGAATGAGGCCAGCGGCTATCCAAACCAAACCACAAGGGAACTTGTGTAATACCGAATATTTTCTTAAGATCGAAGCCATTCCCCCGCTGTAAAAGAACAGCAGGCATTGCAGAAGGCTTGTGGTGTGAGATCCCTGCAGTTTGAATAAAGTTGTCATTATAAAAAGCAATATGATAAAGAGATTGAACCGGATCGACGTCATCACATACCGGGTAACGATAAAAAAGATCAAATAAACGATCACCTCGACTTCTACCGACCAGGTCGGAAAATTAAAGCTCTCCGGCATGAACGTCCTGTTGCAGGCCATGAATAACTGCCCTATAAAAAGCGGCAATGAGTTGAGGCTTTTTAAATAAAAAGAACCGGTCATATGAAAAAAGACTGACTGGCCAATGGCTACAATTGGGAGCGTTAAAATATGCAACGGGTATAATCTGGCAAACCTGGAAACAAAAAAAGCTTTAAAATCGACCTTCCTGTCCGCTATAAGCGATTGGTATTTCCAGAAAAATATAAAACCGCTTAAGCACCAAAAGATCTGCACAGCCCACATTCCACCGAGAGAATATAAAAATGGCACAGAATGAAAAAAAGGATATGACGGTATGCCATAGTCCGCTTTCCAGGGATCAATATGGCAAAAATGATGATAATGAACGAACAATACACCGCATGCCGCCAGGAAGCGTATCACTTCAAGGCCTAATAATCTGTTCTTTTCGATCATAAGTTCATTTTATGACGGGTCTACAAAAAGGGCCTTATAGACTGCTGTGTAAAGATGGAAGGTCCGGGAGGCCAGGGATTTGATAAAACCGACGAATGAATATTCCGGTATCACCCACGCCAAAAGCAGGGATACGATGAATAAATTAGCGATGAAGATCGCCCCGAAGGTGATCAGGTAATGCGCCTTAAAAACACTGCTGTCCGCCTGGTAGATCTCACGCGCCGTTAAAACCAGGTGCATGGTAATGCTAAAGGCGATCGCGAACAGGAAATAAGGCTGTAAAGATATGCCGCGGCCAATGATGACGGTAAAAAGGTAAATAATGATCAAAAAAACGGTAAATACGGGCACGACGTGACCGGCTGGTTTAAAAAAAGTCAAAGCTTTTTCTGCCAGTGATTTACCCGAATCATACACGTGTTTAAAATCATAGACAAAAAGATACAGCGCGATATATGATCCCGCTCCCCACAGCATCCACGCTTCCTTGTTTACCGGCAACGTCAGTACTTGTGTTTGGAAAGCTATGAAAAAAGCGATGATCAGGGGAATGATCAATACAAAGCCAATTATCTTCAGAACTACCAGAAAAATCTCTTTCACGTGATTATCTCCATGCCTCCCATATAGGGACGCAGGGCTTGCGGTATGATCACGTGCCCTTCAGGTGTCTGGTAATTCTCAAGAATGGCGACCAAGGTACGCGGCAGGGCCACACCTGAACCGTTCAAGGTGTGTACATAGCCTTTTTTCTTGCCGTCTTTGCCCTTGTAAGAGATATTCCCGCGCCTGGCCTGAAAATCCTCAAAATTGGAACAGGATGACGCTTCCAGCCATTTATCCAAACCGGCCGCGTAAACTTCAATATCGTAACATTTAGCTGCCGCAAAGCTCAGATCCCCGCTTGCCAAAAGCAAAACCCTGTAAGGGATCTTTAAGATCTCAAATACGCGCCTGGCATTTCCCAAAAGGGATTCCAATTCCTGATAGGAAACTTCAGGTTTGACGAATTTAACCAGTTCCACCTTGTCAAACTGATGGATGCGCACAAGGCCGCGCGTATCTTTGCCATAAGAACCCGCTTCCCGGCGGAAACAGGTCGTGTAAGCGGTATAGTATAACGGCAGATCCTCTTCATTGAGCATTTCATCACGGTGAATATTAGTCACCGGGACCTCCGCGGTCGGGATAAGATATAGGTCATCACCCTCCAGGCGGTACATATCGTCCTTCATTTTAGGCAGCTGACCGGTGGCTGTCATGGAAGCTGAATTCACCACCACCGGCGGCGACATTTCCCGATAGCCATGCTGGCCGGTATGCAGATCCAGCATAAAATTGTACAGGGCGCGCTCAAGCCTTGCTCCCAAATCCTTGTAAAGGATGAAATTCGAACCGCTTAATTTTGTGCCGCGCTTAAAATCGATAATATCAAGGGATTCGGCGATTTCAACATGGGTCTTGGGCTTGAAATTAAATTCAGGCTTCTCCCCCCAGCTATTGACGACTTGATTAGCGTCAGCACCACCCCTGGGGACCGATTCATGAGGGATATTGGGAATAAAAAGGATGATATTCTGGATATCTTCATCAATTTGCTTGACCTGCGGTTCAAGCGCGTCAATTTCAGAAGCAATGGTTTTCATGGACGCTATCGTAAGCTTTGGGTCCTGTTTGGCCTTGATCAATTTGCTGATCTCATCGTTGGCCGCGTTCTTTTTGGCTTTTAATTCATCGATCCTGAATACAAGCTGGCGCCGGTTGGCGTCTAATTGCAGGAGCCCATCCAAATCAACAGTAACGCGCTTGGCGGCTAAACCAGACTTGACTTTATCAGGATTTTCACGGATAAATTTTAAATCGAGCATATTAGTCTTTGGGAAGAGTGTCTTTGAGAATTGAATCTATCTGCTTTAACAGGATTTCGACGGAAATGGGTTTGGATAAATAATTCTCACCTTGTTCAAAACAATTCACGACATAATCCGGATCGGTCAGGCTTGTCAAAAACAACACGGGAATATGAAGGGTATTGGTATGTGCCTTTAAAAGCCTGCAGAGCTCCGGGCCCTTGATATCAGGCAAATTATAATCAAGGATGATCAGCTGCGGTTTTTCCTGCTTGGCTAATTCAAAACCGGTTTTCCCGTCATTGGCTTTCAGGGCGCTATAACCGCCGCGCTCAACAGCCGCACAAGCCAGGCGCTGGTCTACTTCAGTATCTTCAATGACCAGGACCTTGATGTGCTTTTGCTGAACCCTGGGCTTTAAAATGGATATGATCTTGCTTAACATTGTTTATTATCGTAACGCAGGTATCCCGACGTGTCAAATTAAATGGGTTAAAAGTCGTGCCTGTCACGACTTTTTAAAGTCGTGCCTGTCACGACTTTTTGATCGTTCGTATTCCTGGAGGGTGTTGATATTGTTGAGCCAACGCGGATCTTTCTGCTGGATGAGACAGGTATCGCTTTTGATAAGGACCTTGCGCGGGCAATGGACACCCTCGTTGAATAATTTCAGGATGGAATCGAAGGCATGAGCTTCCCAAACAGCGCACAAGGGCTCTGGCAGATCATCATGGGTGCTGATATAGGCAGTCGCCGTTTTTTGAGGGTCACGCATGGTAAGGAGCGTTTGGATGGTCTCATCTGTGATATTGGGCAAATCACAGGCAATGACCAGCCAATTGGCCTGGGGGTATTCTTTCATTGCTGATAAAATACCGCCTAAGGGGCCGTGATCGGAGAATTCAGGGGCATCATTAATGGACGAAAACCCGCGATAGGCTTCCTGCCCTTCCCTTTTGGACAAAAAAACCTTTTCGCAGTATTTCTCAAGCAGCTCGTTGACGTGTTCTAACTGGGGTTTGCCGTGGAAATCAAGAAGGGCTTTGTCCCTGCCCATACGGCGGCTAAACCCGCCAGCTAAAATAAGGCCAGAGATTTTGCTCTTTATAGCATTCATATTCGATAAATCCATCAGCCTGGGCCAGGGAAGAAAAATCACCGGAACCGCTGATGGTTATTAAACGCCCTTTAGATACCGGTAAAAAATGGGTCAGGTCAGATTGAATATTAACGCGGTCCAATACCGGAATAAATTCCTGTTTGACTTCCAGTCCGCTGGCTTTCTTTAAATACGGGATAACGTAGCGGTAAGCGCAAATTTGGGTTGATACGGGATTGCCCGGCAGGGCAAAGATCGGTTTGCTGTTTTTAGCCATGCCGAACCAAAAGGGCTTCCCAGGTTTCTGCGAAACCCTGTGGAAAGACTGTTTTACCCCTAATTGAAGAAGGGCCTTGGGTACATAATCAAATTCACCCATGGATACCCCGCCGCTTAATATCAAAACGTCATATTTCCCCAAAATATTCTTGATCGTTTGCAGCATGACCTTCAAATTATCCTTCAAGTGGAATATTTGCACATCTCCCAATTGTGATTGATTTATTAACGCCTGTACGGCATAGGAATTGGATAAACGGGTCTGATATTGCTTTACAGTCTTATGGATATCCACCAGTTCATCGCCGGTTGATATCACCGCTATCTTAGGCAGGACGCTTACCTTGATCTTTACCTTCCCAACGCTCGCGGCAATGCCGATATGCGGCGCCCATAAACGGCAGCCGGATTTTAACAGGACCTCCCCTTTTTTACCATCTGTGCCCTGAAATCGGATATGCTGGTGCTTTTTGATCATGGTCCAGTCTTTGGACTGAGCAGTATCCCCTTCCAAATGTATTTGTTCAATGGGTATGACACAATCGCAGCCTTTAGGGATAACCGCCCCGGTCATGATGCGCACACAGCTGGCTTGATCTTTCAAAGGCCTGGGAGCGATGCCTGGAGGTATGATGGCTTCGACTTTAAATGTCCGTTGGCCCTTTTGCCAGGTATCGTAAGAGATCCCTATGCCGTCCACCAGGCATTTATTAAAAGGCGGCTGATCCCGGTCACTGACGATATTTTCCCTTAGTACACGACCGACAGCATTTTGCAAAGGGATGGTTTCTATGGGGAAAAGTTTGGCATTGTGCAAAATCAGCCTGTGGGCTTCTGACGGAGAGATCATAGGTATATTATCTCACAGATTCCACAGATAGCAAGTATTGCAGATCTTCGGGACTCGGGAATTAAATAATAATATTCTTAGCGAGGATACTGGCGTTGGTGATGCAGTCGTTGAAGGAAATGCCGTCCAGGTAATTGGCGCAGAGGTATAAGCCCGGGGTTTTAGCGCATTGTTCGGCGATGGAATGGCGCCATTGTGGATAATTGATCCCGTATTGCGGGATGGCTTTAGGCCATTGCTTGACAAAATTTTCCGCCGGGCTCGCGGTCAGGCCATAGATACTATCGATCTCTTTAACCGCTTTCGCGATAATCTCATCGTGAGAATCGTTAATGATAGCCGGATGATGCGCTCCGCCCAAGATGACCCGCAACATCATTTCGTTATCTTTTGCCCTGCCGGCATAAACATTACTTTCGATCAAGACGCCTAATATGTCCTTATTATTCCGGGAAGGTATTAAATACCCGAATCCATCCGGATCTTTCTTAAAGGACCCGTGTTTAAAAAGCAAACCAGCCACAGCGACTGGCGCGTAGGAGATCTGTGTCAGAAGCTTGGAAAGGACCGGATTTGATAATTCAACGATCTTAGCCGCGACATAAGCGGGAGTCGCCACAATAACGGCGTCCGCTTTTAACTGGGCCGATGATATTTCTGAATTCTTTTGAATATGACGCGTATAACGTTTATCAAGCGATTCAATGATCTGTCCCATTCCTCCTTTAAACGAGCACATATGTGTCTTTTTAAAACCTTTTCGTTTAATTTTAGGAAACGCCGAGGCCATATGCAATTGCCGGATATTGCCCGCGTAGATGCCGCTGATCATGGGGTCTACCAGGGTTTCAGCGATACCCGGGGAAAATCGCCTGCGGGTATACTCTTCGATGGAACAATCTTTTGAAATATTCTTTTTAAAGATGCCTTTGATCAAGGCCCATTTATCTTTAGCGGATAATAGAGGTGTCTGGAAAAATTCAATGGGCCCCGTTGGCAAGGCCTGAAGTTTACCATTGATCTGGATATAACGGCGGCGGGATCTTCTGTCAGCTTCGATAATTTGGTCAGTGGCCCCAAGCTCTTCGATCAAGCGCAGGCTGGCTGGCTGATTATCCAAAAACCCGTTGGGCCCCCATTCAAAAAGACATGAATTCCCCCTGATACTGCGTATCGTCCCGCCTGTTAATGGCTCCCGCTCATATAGTGTTATATCAACACTGTCTCCCAGGCGCTGCTTTAAATAATGAAGGACTGACAGTCCTGAGATGCCGCCCCCAATGATCGCGATGCGTTTCATTTAGCCTTTCCATTTAAAAGCATGGACCTCATCGACAATGAGCTTGAGTTTAAGCGGATTGACATCCGGCATGACACCGTGGCTTAAATTAAAGATATATTTGCCATGTTTGGCCTTGGCGGACTTGAGGATGCGGCGCGTTTCTTCCACGATCGTTTTATCGTCAGCGTATAACAAACTATTTAACAAGTTGCCCTGGATCCCTTTTTTCGTTTTAATGTCCTTGATGTCCACTGTTTCACATACGGACAGCATTTCCGCCCCGCTTTTTTCCATTAGATCCATCAAATGAGAGCAGTTTTTCAGGTAATAGATCGAAGGAAGCTTGATCGCTTTAAAGATCTTCTGCACATAAGGCAAGACAAAAATTTCATAATCTTCGTGCCGCAGGCTTCCAGCCCAGGTATCAAAAAGCTGGAACACGTCGATCCCCGCTTCTTTCTGCTGTTTAAGATAGGCAATGGTGTTGTCCGTCAATAAATGCATCAGTTGATGAAAAGATTGAGGGCTTTCATACATGATGCGGTTATGTTTGGAGCATAGATAGGTGGCCACGGTATATGGCGAGCCGGCAAAGCCGATCAATGGCAGCGCGGGCGGCAATACCGCGTTGATAAGCTGGATCGTGCGTGTCACATGTTCAAGGCCGCTGAACTTTCCCAAACGTTTCAAATCGCCGGGGTGATTGATGGGATTGCTGATCACCGGGCCCTTGCCGTTGACAAATTCTATATGAAATCCCATCCCTGACGGCATGGTTAAAATATCCGCGAACAGGATGGCGGCATCAACACCCAGTATCTCCAAAGGCTGCAAGGTGATGGCCCCTGCCACTTCCGGGTCACGGAAAAGCTGGCTTAAAGGACGGTTGGCTTTAAGTGACTGGTATTGCGGCAAGTAACGGCCGGCCTGCCGCATGAACCAAACCGGAACGCGCTTGTTCTTGCCTTGGAACGCCAATAATAGATCAGACTGTTCTTGAGAAACGTTGGTGGCCATTTTTTTGCCTCAGGTAATTGTCAAATCCCATACATACATTGCGAATAAATATTTTCCCCAAATCAGTGACCATGACCTTACGCGGATTTTCCTTTAACAACGAATCCTCGACGCAATCATGAATATGCGAGGCTTCCAGTGTAAAATAATCCTCAAACTCATAACCAAATGTATCAAAGAACAGCTTTTTGTCCACCTGAAACTGGCACATCAGGCTGTTGATGACCCACTGGCGGATCTGGTCATCCTCATTTAACTTTTTGCCCCGTTCAACCGGCAAGCGCCCCTGAGAGATGATCTCATAATATTCAGGCAGGACCTTCACATTTTGAACATAAGTTTTTTCCAGAAAACCGATCGCCGAAGGCCCCACCCCGATGTATTCGTCGGCCGGTTTTAATGTATACCCCATAAAATTGCGGTGCAAGCGGCCTTCATTGAAGGCTTTGGCCATATCATCGCTTGTCAGGGCAAAATGGTCCATGGCAATGGCCTGATAGCCATTCGCCAAAAGGTCCATACGGGACTGAAGGAAAATGTCCAGTTTCTCATCATGTACGGCAATGGCATCAAGATTGAATTTATTCTGAGGCTTGGAAAGCCATGGCACATAGGCAAAACTGTAAAGGGCGATACGGTCAGGTTTAAGGCCAATGACCGAATCCACTGTTTTCTTAAAAGTCTCCCTCGTTTGGTAAGGCAAACCATAGATCAGGTCATAATTCACTGACTCAAATTTCAGATCACGGCACCATTGATGGACCTGGACCACCTGTTCATAAGGCTGGATACGGTTGATATCATCCTGCACTTTTTCATCAAAATCCTGGACACCCATGGAAATGCGGTTAAACCCAAGCTTGCGCAGGAGCGTTAGTTTGCCTTGAGTGACAGTGCGCGGATCGATCTCAATGGCGATCTCTTCATTGAAATCAATATCAAACAGCGAACTGATCCTGGTAAACAAGCGTTGGATCTGGGCTTCGGAAAGGAAGGTCGGTGTGCCTCCGCCCCAATGCAGTTGACGGATCAGTTTTTTACGTTCCAGTAAGCCGGAAACCATATCAAGTTCTTTAAAAAGATGATCGAGAAACTCATCTCCCACCTTTTCATCCCGGGCGCGGATCACTTTATTACAGGCGCAAAAATAACAAAGCTGTTCGCAAAACGGGATATGCACATAAAGCGAAAGGGTCTTGTCATTCCTGCCGAACGACGTCAAGGCAGAAGCGTATACATCAGCGTTGACTTCATCTGACCATTGGGGCGCGGTCGGATAACTGGTGTATCGCGGACCGGCGACGTCGTATTTCTGAAGGGTCTTTTTATCTATTATCATTGGTGGAAGGGATTACAGACTTCACGGTAATCTTTATTCATATGCGCGATGTGAACAACACTGATCTCCTTAGGGCAGGCCGCTTCACATTCATAGGCATTGGAACAATTACCGAAATGTTCCTTGTCCATTTGACTGATCATGTTCAGGACACGTGATTCTTTTTCAGGCTGGCCCTGAGGCAAGGCATTAAGGTGGGAAACCTTGGCGCCGACAAACAGCATGGCTGAGCCGTTCGGGCATGCCGCTACACAGGCTCCGCAACCGATGCACTGCGCGGCATCCATGGCAAGTTCCGCTGCCTTTTTGGGGATCGGAGTGGTCGCCGCTTCCGGCGCCTGGCCGGTCTTAACGGAAATAAACCCTCCTGAAGCCATGATCCGGTCAAAAGAGGAACGGTCCACGGAAAGGTCTTTATTGATAGGAAAGCCTGAGGCGCGCCATGGCTCAATGACAAGGGTCTCCCCGTCTTTAAAATTGCGCATATGTAACTGGCAAAGCGTTGTCCCCCGCACAGGACCATGCGGCTGTCCGTTGACCACTGCCCCACAGGTGCCGCAGATGCCCTCACGGCAGTCATGGTCAAAAGCGACCGGTTCCCTGCCTTCCTTGGTCAATTTTTCATTGACCACATCGAGCATTTCCAAAAATGACATATCAATGTCAACGCCCTGCGTTAGATACGTTTCAAATTTACCGGGGCTGGTATTGCTCTTTTGGCGCCAGATCTTCAATGTAAGATTGATCTTTTTGATCATTTATAGCTCCGTTGGGCTAAATGGACTTCCTCGAATTTTAATTCTTCCTTATGCATGACCGGTGCCTCGCCCACTCCCTTGAATTCCCACGCGGCGACATATGAAAAAAGATCATCACGGCGTAAAGCCTCGCCTTCAGGTGTTTGATATTCTTCCCTGAAATGGCCGCCGCAGGATTCCCTGCGTTCCAACGCATCGAGGCACATCAGTTCACCGAATTCCAAAAAGTCAGCTACACGGCCGGCGCGTTCCAGGGCCTGGTTAAAATCCTCACCAGAGCCCAAGACACAGACATCTTTCCAGAATTGCTCGCGGATCTCAGGTATTTGCCTCAAAGCATCCTTCAAACCGGCTTCATTGCGGGCCATGCCGCATTTTTCCCAAAGCAGGCCGCCTAATTTCCTATGGAACTCATCCACCGTTGTCTTTCCTTTGATCGATAAAAGTTTTTTGATCTTTTCAGAAACCTCGCCTTCAGCTTGCTTGAATTCCGGCCTGCTGAGGATCCCCTTGGCATCTGGTTTAATTTGAGCTAAATAATTGGCAATGGTGTAAGGCAATACAAAATAGCCGTCAGCCAGGCCCTGCATCAAGGCGGATGCGCCCAACCGGTTGGCGCCGTGGTCAGAAAAATTAGCCTCACCGATGACAAAAAGCCCGGGCAAATTGCTCATCAGGTTATAATCCACCCAAAGGCCCCCCATGGTGTAATGCACCGCCGGATAGATCATCATCGGGGTCTTATAGGGATCTGTGCCTGTTATCTTGGCATACATATCAAATAAATTGCCGTAGCGCTCCTTGATCACTTCTACTCCGAGACTGTTGATGGAATCTTTCAGATCCAGATAAACAGCCATGCCGGTGTCGCCAACACCGCGGCCGGCGTCACATTGCTCTTTTGCGTTGCGTGACGCGATATCGCGCGGCACCAGATTGCCAAAAGCGGGATATTTGCGTTCCAGGAAATAATCACGTTCCTCTTCAGGGATCTCATGCGCGGGCCTGGGGTCTTTTGCTTTTTTAGGCACCCATACCCTTCCGTCGTTGCGTAAAGATTCGCTCATTAAGGTCAATTTAGACTGATAATCCCCATGAACGGGGATACAGGTGGGATGGATCTGCGTATAACAGGGATTGGCAAAAAAGGCCCCCTTTTTATGCGCGCGCCACGCGGCAGTGACATTGGAGCCTTTAGCATTGGTGGATAAATAAAACACATTGCCATAACCACCGGTACCTAACACGACCGCATCAGCGGCGTGAGATTCGATCTTTCCGGTTATCAAGTTCCGTACGATAATGCCGCGGGCCACACCGTCAATAACAACCAGATCAAGCATTTCCGTACGCGGATGAATCACAACGTTTTTCCTGCCGACTTCCTTCATCAGGGCCTGGTAGGCGCCCAATAACAATTGTTGGCCTGTCTGGCCGCGGGCATAAAAAGTCCGCGATACCTGGGCCCCGCCAAAAGAACGGTTATCCAGATAACCGCTGTATTCACGGGCAAAAGGCACGCCTTGGGCTACACATTGGTCAATGATGCTGTTGCTTACTTCAGCCAACCGGTAAACATTGGATTCACGGGAACGGAAATCCCCGCCCTTGATCGTATCGTAAAACAAACGGCGGACATCATCCCCGTCATTGGGATAGTTCTTCGCGGCGTTGATCCCGCCCTGGGCCGCGATCGAATGCGCCCTGCGGGGAGAATCCTGGAAACAAAATGATTCAACATGATACCCCATTTCGCCCAGGGAAGCGGCCGCCGACGCGCCAGCCAGGCCGGTACCGACAACAATAATTTTATATTTGCGCCTATTCGCGGGATTGACCAGCTTTTCATTGAACTTGTGGTTGGTCCACTTGTCTTTCAGCGCGCCTGTTGGGATTTTAGGTTCTAACATATCAATGGCTCAACCAGTATACGTAAACAGGGATCGAACTAAACCCGATGACCATCAGCAAGGCAAAAATATCGCTGCATTTTTTGATAACACCTTCCCATTTGGGGCGAAAACCGCATGTTTGAAGGGTGCTTTGAAAGCCATGGCTTAAATGCAACCCCAAAAAACATACAGCGAGAATATAAAGCACCCCATGAACAGGGTCTCTGAATGAATTAAATACTATGCCGTAAATGCCGTAACTTTTGCCGTACAGGAAACTGCGGGGGCCGGTCACGTCCGCTCTGGCGAAATCAAATATATGGAAGATCACGAAAACAAATATATAAATCCCGCTCCATGTCATCAACCTTTCAGCAAGGCTGCGGTCCCCTACTGACTTATCAATGGCATAACGCTTAAAACCGCCGCGGGCCTTAAAATTCTGAATGACCAGGATATGCACGACAAAAATATGGACCATAAATATAAGGAAAAGCAAGACGCGCGGGATCAGCAATAATGGCCCCAAACTGTGCAATTTATGGGCATAGGAATTAAAAACCGCGGGACCCGCGTAAATGAACAAATTACCACCCAGATGGGTGATGATAAAAAGGATCAATAAAAATCCCGTTATGGCAACGATCTGCTTTTTAGCTATGGAGGTTTTAAAGTACATAATTAAAATAACGGCTTTTGATAGGTGCCTGTCAATTCGGTTTTGGCGATGATATGGCCTTTAATGGCTTTTTCAACCTCACTGATGGACGGCCCTTCATTGATATTCAAGGTGCTGTTAAGGGCATAGACACGAAAAATATAATGGTGTATTTTGGCGTCAGGCGGGCAAGGGCCGCCATAATTGTATTTCCCAAAATCACTTAGGCCCTCAGTCCCGGGGTTGGTGTTCTCTATGATATCCCCGGTATTGGGCGGGATATTATAAATGACCCAGTGAGTCCAAATCCCTTCAGAGGCATCAGGATCAGTGACGGTCAGGGCCAGGCTCTTGGCGTTATCAGGGACATTTTTGATCAATAACGGAGGGTTTACGTCTTTGCCATCACAGGTGTATTTTTTAGGGATCTCGGCATTATTATTAAATGCCGCGGAAGTGATCTGAAAAATATCTGACACTGAATCAGCCCAAAGCGGCACAGGAGCCATCAGCAAGCCCAAAATCAGGATATTAATGGTTTTCATAGTTGTCATTATACATAATATTATATTAAGCTTCCTGATATTTTTCTTTTAACATGGTGATGACATTGGTGTCAGCAAGGGTCGTGATGTCACCCAGGACCCTGCCTTCAGCGATATCCCGTAACAGACGCCGCATGATCTTGCCGGAACGGGTTTTGGGGACATCCGCCGTAAAAATTATCCTTGATGGCCGTGCCAACGCGCCGATCTTTTGGCTCACATGGTTCTTGAGGATCTCTTCTGTTTTGGTATCGAAAACATGCCCTTCCTTAAGGATGACAAAAGCGGCAATGGCTTGTCCTTTGATCTCATCAGTAACACCAACGACCGCCGCTTCTGCCACCATATGGTTATCAACCAGGGCGCTCTCGACTTCAGAGGTGGAAATATTGTGGCCCGCCACCAGCATGATATCATCCACCCGTCCTAAAAACCAGAAATAGCCGTCCTTATCACGCTTGGTGCCGTCACCGGCAAAATAATTTTTAGCTGGCCATTTATCCCAATAAGTTTCTTTATAACGCTGAGGGTCTCCCCAAATGCCCCTTAGCATGGACGGCCACGGGCTTGTGATGCTTAGATAACCTCCGCCTGCCTTGATCACCTGGCCTTCTTCGTTCATGATCTCAGCATCAATGCCCGGCAAAGGTTTGCCTGCCGATCCCGGTTTCATCGCTGTGAGCCCGGGAATTGTCGTGATCATGATCGCACCGGTCTCAGTCTGCCACCAGGTGTCAACAACGGGACATTTTTGTCCGCCGATATTCTCATAATACCATACCCAGGCTTCCGGATTGATAGGTTCTCCCACGCTGCCTAATAATCGCAAGCTGCCTAAATTACACCCTTTGGGCCAATTATCGCCCCATTTCATGAACGCGCGTATGGCGGTGGGAGCTGTATAAAAGATGGTGACCTTATATTTTTCGATGATACGCCAAAAACGGTCCCGTTCGGGAAAATCCGGAGCGCCTTCATAAAGCACTTGGGTCGCGGCATTGGACATGGGGCCGTAAACAATATAACTATGGCCTGTTACCCAGCCCACATCTGCGGTACACCAGAAAATGTCATTCGGTTTTAGATCAAAAACCCAGGATGTCGTATTGTAAACTCCGGTCAAATACCCGCCCGTTGTGTGGACAATGCCTTTGGGTTTTCCCGTTGTCCCTGAAGTATAAAGGATGAACAGCACATCCTCGCTGTCCATTTCCTCGGGCTCACAATAAGTTTTCACGTTACGCACGACATCATGGTACCAATGGTCGCGAGTGGCTTTCATGGATATTTCATTATTGCAGCGCTTGACAACGATGACATCCTGGATAGTTGGCGTCTGGCTTAAAGCGGTATCGGCAATATCCTTTAGCGCCACGATATTCCCTCTGCGATAACCGCCATCAGCGGTAATGAGCAATTTGGCCCCCGCATCGTTAATACGGTCACGCAGGGCTTCGGCGCTGAATCCGCCGAAAACAACGGTATGGACAGCGCCGATACGGGCACAGGCCAGCATGGCAAAAACAGCTTCGGGGACCATCGGCATGTAAATGGCAACCCTGTCCCCTTTATTAATCCCTAAGCTTTTGATGGCATTGGCTAATTTATTGACCTCCAGATAGCTTTCCGCATAGCTGAAAGTCCTTTGGGCGCCGTCTTCCCCTTCCCAGATCAGGGCGGTTTTATTGCCCAAATTGGCCTTGATGTGGCGGTCCAAACAGTTATACGAGGCATTTAATTTCCCGCCGACAAACCATTTGGCGAAAGGCAGGTCCCAAACCAGGGCCTTATCCCAGGGTTTTGACCAATCAAGCTTTTTAGCGCATTGCTCCCAAAAAGCCACCCGGTCTGCCTGGGCCTTTGCGTAAAGGGAGTCATTTTTAATATTAGCAAGATTATGGAATAAAGTGGAAGGATAAAATACGCGGAATTCATGCAAAAGATCATCGACTTCGGACTTAAACTGCTCCATTTATTGCCCTTTGATATATGACATGATTTTTTTGAATTTGACACTCTCAGCGGTTTTAAGCAATTCACATAAAGCCATTTCGGTCGTCGTGATGGTGATCCCCTCATCACGCATGCGGGCGATGGCCAGATTCCTGTCCAAAGAATGGCGCGAAGAAACCGCGTCATCGATCAAATGCACCTCATAACCATGACGATGCAGGTCCCGGGCCGTTTGATAAACACACACGTGTGTTTCTATGCCTGCCAGAAGTATTTGACGCCTGTTGATGGATTTGAGATGTTCCCGGTATTCAGGGCAGTCATAGCAGCTGAAGCTCTGCTTATGGATAGGCTTGATCCTTGGGGAAAGCAAATGCTTAATGGATTCTACGGTCTCTCCGATCTTGTCAGGGGCCTGCTCACTCCATAAAATCGGCAGAGTGAACAACTCACAAGCCATGATCAAATGGCGGATATGCTCCAACACTTTATCATGATCATGCACAAGGCCGGCAAGTTTGCCCTGGACATCGATCACCCCTAAAGCCGTATTATCAGCGTCTAACATGGGTAAATTTAATTTCCTTTTAGGCTTTTATGATACCGCAAGCAATTCGTCCACCGGCATTTCCGGCTGGCTGGCTGAAATCATCTTTTTTCTCATGTAAAATGATCGATAATCCGTTTACCGCGTATTTGCCGTCATTTAAGGTAAGGCCCGGCATAAATACAGAAAAATTTCCAGTTCCGTCAGCACCCGCGACAAGGTTCCCCATATCTCCCGCCATGGCTTTCATCGGGCCGTCCATAGGATATAAACCATGGGGTGATTTGTCGGGATTAAAGTGACCGCCGGCCGCCTTTCCCATATCATCGCAGCTGCCTACGGCATGGATATGAAACCCATGCGCTCCAGCAGGGACATTCAAGAGCCTGGCGACAACAGTCAATCCGCCTTTTTCTTCGGTTAAAGTCACTGTCCCTGTGATCTTAGAATCAGGAGCGGTACCTTTAATAATCGCGGTTGATGTGGCTGACCAGGCAGAAGAAGTGACAAGAAATAAAAACCCGGCAGTTGTGATCATTAAATTTAATTTTTTCATAGTATCTCCCCTTGATCTCTTTTACATGAGTTTGATTACCAGCTTTTTATTTTACATAAGCGATAGAGAAAAGCCATTAAAAAAGATATTTTAGGAAGGAATTAACAGATTCTTGGCAGCTGTTCACCGCTGATCATATCCAAGACGCGGTTTGCGCCGATAAAACTTTTTAAAGTAACCCAGGGTTTTTTCTCGGCCAAAACTTCACCGATACGGCAAGCGCCTTGGCCTTGCGGATGGTTTTGAAGGATCTTTAACGCGCGGGCAGACTGGCTTTCAGGGACAAAGGCGATGAACCTGCCTTCATTAGCCACATATAAAGGGTCAAATCCCATGATCGCGCACGCGGATGCCACTTGTTCATTGACCGGGACACTGGATTCATCTATTTGGATGGCTTGGGAAGCATCCTGCGCGATTTCATTGAGCGCGCTGGCCAATCCGCCGCGTGTCAAATCACGCATGCAATGGGTGTTAATGCCCGCGTGGATCAAATGGGATACGATATCATTTAGAGGAGCGCAGTCACTTTCAATGGTAGTTTCAAATTCAAGGTTTTCACGCGTCGCCATAATGGCCATGCCATGACGGCCGATATCCCCATTGACCAAAATAACATCACCTGCCTGGATATTGGCAGGCACAATGGACAAATGGTGATCAATGATGCCAATACCCGATGTGTTAATATAGATCCCATCGCCTTTTCCCTTATCAACAACCTTTGTATCCCCTGTGACGATCTTTACTCCCGCGGTATCAGCGGCTTTCTTGATCGAGCGGACAATCCGCCAAAGATCTTCCATCTTGAGGCCTTCTTCAATGATAAAACCCAAACTCAAATACAAAGGCTTGGCGCCCGACATGGCCAGGTCATTCACCGTCCCGTTAACAGCCAGTGTTCCGATATCTCCGCCTGGAAAAAACAAGGGTTTCACAACAAAGGAATCGGTCGTAAAAGCAATTTTCTTTGAAGGCAAATCGAGCACTGTTGAATCAAGCAGCCCGGATACCGGCCTTGGACCAAAGGCCTGGGTGAACATTTTTTCTATCAGCTGCTGCATCAAACGGCCGCCTCCGCCATGCGCCATAAGCACATGAGGGTACTGCTGAAATGGAAAAGGACAGCTTAGCGAGTCCATTCCAACGTCCTTTTATACTTATAATAGGCTGAGCAGGCTCCTTCGGAAGAAACCATCGTTGCTCCCAAAGGATGTTCGGGGGTACATTTGCTTCCAAACGCGGGGCAATCATGGGGTTTTTTAATGCCTTGCAGGACGAGCCCGCTGATGCATTCCAGGCTCTCCTCTGTTTTTATATCTCGCAGATCAAATTTAATCTCCGCATCGAATTTCCTGTAATTACTGCTTAGCGCCAATCCGCTATAGGGGATCTCTCCGATGCCGCGCCATTTACGCGGTACAACGTAAAAAACTTTGGAGATCAGATCCTGGGCGAGGCGGTTGCCTTGCTCTTTGACCGCGCGCACATATTGATTCTCCAGCTCATGGCGGCCTTCTTCCAATTGCTGTACGCACATCGCGACACCCTGAAGGATATCCAATGGTTCAAAGCCTGTCACCACGATCGGCACTCTAAATTTAGACGCGATCGGAGGGTATTCCGTATAACCCATCACGGCACAAACATGGCCGGCAGCCAAAAACCCCTGCACGCGGTTTGATTTGGATGACAAAACAGCTTCCATGGCAGGCGGGACCAAAACATGGGACACAAGCATCGAAAAATTATCAAGCCCCTGCTCGCTGGCTTGATACACGGCCATAGCGTTAGCCGGAGCGGTTGTTTCAAAGCCGACCGCAAAGAAAACGATCTCCTTGGATGGATTTTCCTGCGCTATCCTGACGGCATCCATGGGAGAATAGACAATGCGCACATCGCCGCCCTGGGCCTTGATCGAAAGCAAATCCGTCTTTGATCCGGGCACGCGGAGCATGTCCCCAAAAGAACAAAAAATCACTTCTTTTCTGGCCGCGATCGCCAACGCGCGGTCGATCATTTCCAGAGGCGTGACACAGACCGGACAGCCGGGACCGTGCACCAGCTCGATCTTGTCAGGAAGTAAGGTGTCAATGCCGAACTTGACGATGGCATGTGTTTGCCCGCCGCAGACTTCCATGATAACCCATGGACGGGTCGTGATCTTATGGATCTGACGCGATAATTGCTGGGCTAATTTCGGGTCCCTATATTCGTTTAGATATTTCATATTTTAGTATCTTAGCAGATTTGATACATAGATATATGGTTAAATGGTGTTGTTTCCGAAACATTAAAGGATTTTTTACCAAAAGTCTGCGAGGAATTACAGCGAGTTTGTTAATATAAAGAGAATCTATAAAACAAACGAGCTGTAAACCGAAGCAGACGGTAAAAATATCCTGTTTCGGAAATAATACCGTTTAGCCATATTCATGTATTAAGTATGCAGCTCTTCTAATTCTCCCATATGCTTCAAATAGTCAAAGACCTTCATCGCTTCCTCTTCATCAACGAGGCTTAGGGCAAAACCGACATGCACGATCACATAATCCCCCACCCTTGCTTGAGGGACATAGGCTAAAGAAACTTCCTTCAGGATGCCTCCAAAATTGACCTTGCCTTTGATGTTGATAATATCCCCTTCAAATCCAGAGATACTTTCAATCTTTCCGGGTATTGCCAGACACATTTTCCTGTCTCCTTGCCGCGACAAACATCTGTCCCAGTGAAATACCGCCATCGTTAGGGGGAACCTGGGATTGCCAATAGGGAGTAAAACCATCCTGTTTTAAACGCTTGACCGCCTCTTCGATGAGCCATTTATTTTGAAAGCATCCACCTGTTAGTACGATCTGGTTTTCCTTTGACAACCGGGACATATCCAAGATGATCTCGATCAGGGTGTGATGAAACCGTGTCGAAATATAAGCCGGATCACAAGCGGAGCGGATATCTTTTATAATACCGCTGACGATACTGTCCCATTTAATCGCCCATGCATTTTTTTGATGGCCTGACGGCACTATTTTATAAGGATAGGGGTTTGGGGTAAAATTATCAGAAACCAGGAATTCCAAAGCCATGGCCGCCTGACCTTCATAACTCGATCGATGGCATATACCGATCAGTGAAGCGACTCCGTCAAACAATCGTCCCATGCTGGAAGTCATGGGAATATTGATCTTTTGTTTGATCATCTGCCCGATGACGAATAATTCATGCGATCTAAAGGCTTTAACCGCCGGCAAATCTTCAAATTCCTGCCAATTGCCGTCACATAAACCATATAACAAACCCAAGGCTGAACGCCTTGGTTCTTTAATTGCCTGCTCGCTGCCGGGCAGAGGAAATAAATCCAGATGCGCGATACGGTGAGAATAAATCCCATCCGAAATCAGGAATTCCCCGCCCCAAATAGTGCCGTCTTCCCCATGGCCTGTGCCGTCCCAGCAAATGCCTAAAACTTCCTTAGTGATGCCTCTTTCCGCCATACATGAGGCGACATGGGCGTGATGATGCTGAACTTCAAGGGTATCAGGACCAAATTTGCGCGCATAACGGCTGGAAGCATAATCAGGATGTGAATCGCAGACAATCTTTGTGACAGGCGCATTATATAAGGATTTCAGGCTGTCTATTGTTTTTTCAAAAGCAACGCAGGAATCCTTTGTGTTTAGATCGCCAATGTGTTGGCTGATGACAACGGAGGTCCCCAAGCCAAGGGCTATGGTGTTTTTCAAATGGCCTCCGGTCGCCAATATCCCATCGCAATTCTTGTTGATCTCGATGGGCAAAGGCGCATAGCCACGGGCACGACGCAAAATACAAGGTTCTTCACAAATGATCTGAATGATCGAATCATCCACGTGACGCACAATAGGACGGTCGTGCACCAAGAAGAAATCCGCGATCCCGTTAAGACGCTTTAATGCCTCATCATTATCAATGCAGATCGGCTCCTCGCTTAAATTACCGCTGGTAGCAACAACCGGACCGTTGACCATCCTCATCAGGATATGATGTAAGGGCATTGACGGCAGCATACAGCCTATATACGGGTTATCAAAAGAAACCTGTAAGGACACTTTTAGACCTTTGTCTCTTTTTTCCACTAAAACAATCGGAGCCTGGGCAGATTGAAGTGTTTTGGCATCCCAATGAGTGAGATGGCAATAATGCGCAGCCATCCTTAAGGAAGTCATCATCACCGCCATCGGTTTATCAGGCCGTGCTTTTCGTTGGCGTAATAAGGCAATCGCGTCATCATTAAGGGCATCTGCCATTAAATGGAACCCGCCTAAAGATTTTACCGCAATGATCGCCCCCTGTTTGATCAATCTTGCCGCCGCCGGTAGGGTCTCCAGGGCAGAAGCTACCATATTCCCCTGGCTGTCCCACAGAGCAACCTGAGGGCCGCAATCAGGGCAGGCATTCGGCTGCGCATGGAATCTCCTGTTCAAAGGATCAGAATATTCATTTTTACATTTATCACACATGGTAAAATTTTTCATGGACGTATTGACACGGTCATAAGGCAAAGCTTCAATGATCGAATACCTCGGGCCGCAATGAATACAGTTCGTGAAAGGATATAAATAGCGGCGGTTATTTTTATCAAAGATCTCCTTGAAACACTCCGGGCAGGTTGCCAGGTCCGGAAGGACCAGGGCATCATGCTGATCATCCCCCTGGCTATCAAGGATCTCAAATTCATGGTAACCATGAAGCGCTATATCCGTCTCCTGGAACTGGGTAAAATTGCAATGGGCCGGCGGCCTGGTTTTTAACAGGTAGGCAAAATTATCCACCTTGGTCTTGGGCCCTTCAATTTCCACACAAACACCATGTGACGTATTACGTACAAATCCCTTTAGTTCCATTTCATGGGCGATACGGTAGACCCATGGCCTGAAACCCACCCCCTGAACTGTACCGCGTATTTGGAATCTAAGTGATTTCATATTTTTACCTGAACTTAATTTCTTCGATGATGACCTTGTCACCAGCGATTGCCTTCACCTCGCGGGAATGGCAATATGTACATAAAAGCATATGATGGTCTTCCACCGGCCCCTGTTTGCCGCATTGGGCGCACATGATCTGGACAGGTTCTTCCAGGAGCTTGAGATCGACCCCCTCAAGATCAGTGCCCTTGGTGATCAATTCATAATGCATCAAGACCGAGTCAGGCATCAGATGATAAACCTCGCCCACCTTGACGGTGATCGACTCGACCTTCTTGCCCGGATATTTCTTTAGATCGTTAATGACCCCTTCCACGATCTGTTCGGTAAAATGCCCCTCGTGCATACCATTACCCCTTTAATGAGTCACATATCAATTGAACCGCCCTAAGGGCGTTCTTTTGGGTTTCAGGGGACAATTTATCCCCCACTTCAAAACAGCTCCCCCTGACGGAACATAAAGACAAACGCACGTCCTTTTGATAGATGCTGCTTGCCAGGTTGACGAATGTTTCCGCGGATAAATGATGAGATGATGAAATCGCCTGCAATTGAGTCTTTTCAACAAGACGAAAATCTATCGGAGAACCTTCTGTTGAGGCATCCACCAATATGATCCGCGAAAACTCAAGCATCCTTTCTAAATCTTCGATGAACAACTGCTGGGTGATCCAGACTTTGACACCGCTAAGGCTTTTAGCTTCTATACAGTCTGCGACATAAGGCCCCACGCCATCGTCACTCCGTAAGGGGTTTCCTATGCCGATCACCAAAAACTTCCCGATTTTATCCTCGTTTAAGGACATTGACGATTTCGCCTGTATGATCTTTGATCTCAATAATCATAGGCATTGATCCTATCGCGTGCGTTGAGCATGAGAGACAGGGATCATAACAACGGATCGCGGCTTCGACCCGGTTGAGCGCTCCTTCTTGGGGGTTTTTCCCCTGGATATATTGTTTGGCCACTTCCAATACCGAGCGGTTCATCGCCGGGTTATTCTGGCCTGTGGCTATCAGCAAATTGACGCTGGTCAATTTGCCGCTGTTATCAGTCTTGTAATGATGGAAAAGTGTCCCGCGCGGAGCTTCTGAAGACCCAATACCTTCATTGCAGTTATGTTTGCCTTGCGAACAAACATCCGTTGAAGTTATCTTATGGTCTTTGAGGATATGTTCAGCTTCTTCGATACATCCTAACATCTCTATCAAGCGTGTATAATGAAAGAAGAAAGTCCCGTGCACCGGCTTACCATCATTCATGGCCTTGAAATTCAGGAATTCTTTCTGGGCCTTGGGGGTTTTCATCTTTGATGCGACATTTAATCGTGCTAACGGGCCGACACGGTAAAATCCTTTGCCGTAGCCATACGGTTTGTAATAAGGATATTTCAGATAAGACCAGTCAATGGAGCGCTCCGCGATATAATCCAGATAATTCCTGGGATCTATCTGGTCCTGAAGGATCTTGCCGTCTTCATCAATGAAGCGTAGTTTCCCGTCATAAAGCTCCAACTCCCCTTGCGGGCCGACCGTCCCCAGATAAAGGGTCGGGAAGGTCGCGAAACTATTGACCATTTCCCTGTTTTGTTCGTGATATTTTTTGATGAGGTCGATCCCGATCTGGGTGGTTTCTGTGGCTTCCGCGATCCATCCCAATAGGGCTTTGCGGTTTTCTTCCGTCAACGCTGAGCCCATACCGCCGGGAACGATCCCCATGATATGTATTTTCTTGCCTGTGATCCGCTCGCTTATTTCCTGGCCGAATTTGCGCAGGCGGATACCTTTTAGGGCCAGTTCAGGGGATTTTTGGGCTATGCCGATGATGTTGCGAAGGCTTGGGTCGCTGTCCCAGCCTAAAATAAAGTCAGGTGAAGACAAATGAAAGAATGATAGCGCGTGAGAAGAGATCATCTGGCCCAAATGGATCAGGCGGCGCACCATATCCCCCGTATAGGTCGGCTTGATGCCCATGATCATCTCGCAGGCCTTGGCGCTGGAAACGGAATGGCTGACCGGACAGATCCCGCAGATACGCGGGGTGATGGAAGGCATTTCCGTAAAATAGCGGCCTTCGCAGAATTTCTCGAAGCCGCGGAACTCGTTGACATGGAATTTCGCGTCCTTGACCTTCCCGTCAGGCCCCAAGTCGATGGTGATCTTGGCATGGCCCTCGATACGGGTTACCGGGGATATGAGGATCGTATTGTCCTTGTTAACCTGACTATCCATATTTCAATTTCCTTTCCTGCTCCAAATTCGGGACGCGGTCATTAAGAAGTTCAAAAAGCACATAAAATATCGTGTCTGCTGACGGAGGGCATCCCGGAAGAAAGTAATCGACATGAACGACTTCCTGTAAAGGCACCACTTTGTCGATCAGTTTCAAAAGCGTTGGATCATTGGGCGTCTTGCCCGCCTTGTCGTTGCTCACCGCATGGATATACGCGTAATTAAAGACCTCTTCTTTGGAAAAATAATTGCGCATCCCCGTGACATTTGCTGTCACAGCGCAGTCACCGAAGGCGACCAGCACTCGAGCTTGCTTGCGGATGTGCAAGAGTTCGTGCAAATGCTCATCACTCGTCACAGACCCTTCCACCAGGGCAATGTCCACCGGAGGAAGCTCTTTTTGGTCTACAATCGGGCATTTGACAATATCCGCAAGTTTGACAACTTCGAGGATGCGCTCATCTATATCGAGAAGCGACATATGGCACCCTGAACAACCTCCCAGCCATATTGTTGCCAGTTTCTTTTTTGTCATAAGTTCATCTTTCTTTTAGCCACTAATTCGCTGACCATTTTAGGCTGTTTGACCAACTGTCCCTGCACCGCCGCTTTGGGCCACAGCGCTCCCGTGGGGCAAACATTGACGCATTTTCCGCATGTTGTACAGGTCGTGGAATCGCCCCAAGGGGTATTAAAATCGGATATGATCCTCACTTCAACCCCCCGGTTCATGATCCCCCAGTTATGCGCCCCTTCAACCTCGGAACATACCCTGACGCAGCGGGTGCACATGATGCAGCGGTTATGGTCCATCACGTACATCGGGTGCGAAGAGTCAACTTCCGCTTTAGGGAACAAATAAGGGAAACGCACATGCTCCATGCCCACCTTATATCCCAGATCCTGAAGTTCGCAATTACCGTCAGCCACGCATACGGCACAAACGTGATTGCGTTCAGCGAAAAATAATTCCGTGGTGATCTTTTGGTATTTCTTTAACTTTTCAGACTGTGTTTTAATGACTTGATTGGCAGCGACCTTTGTCGTGCAGGCGGGAAGAAGTTTATTGATGCCCTCGATCTCAACCAGGCATAAACGGCAGGCGCCAACATCGTGAACGCCTTCGAAATGGCACATGGTCAGAATTTCGATATTGTTCTCTTTGCAGACATCCAACACCGTCTTGCCCAAATCAACTTCCAAAGGCTTGCCATCGATAGTAACCGGAATCTTAGCCATGAGAAACCCCCTGTAATTCCTTGTTCCTGTCAATATGGGCCATATATTCATTCTTAAAATAACGAAGAGTGCTTAATAATGGATTCGGCGCTGACATGCCAAGCCCGCAAAGGCTGGTTTCCTTTACATAGATGGATAATTCTTCCAGCCGCTGGATATCACGAAGAGTCCCTTTACCCGCGCAGAGTTTGGTCAGAAGATCATACATCATCTTTGTCCCGACCCTGCAGGGAACGCATTTGCCGCAAGACTCATCCATGCAGAATTCCATGAAAAAACGGGCCACGTCAACCATGTCAGAGGTATCGTCCATGACAATCAAACCGCCAGAACCCATTATGGAACCTACTTCCATCAGGGATTCATAGTCGACCTTGACGTCCAAATGCTGTTCAGGGATGCATCCGCCCGAAGGGCCGCCTGTTTGGGCCGCCTTGAATTTATGGCCGTCAGGAACTCCGCCGCCGATCTCAAATATAATTTCCCTTAAGGTCGTTCCCATCGGAACTTCGATGAGACCTGAGTTCATGACCTTTCCGGTCAGGGCAAATACCTTGGTGCCGGCACTTTTAGGCGTTCCGATAGCGCTGAACCACTCCCCACCATTAATGATGATAGGCGCTATCGCGGCTAAACTTTCGACATTATTGATAAGGGTTGGTTTTCCCCATAATCCGGATTCCGCCGGAAACGGCGGCCTTGGCCGCGGCATGCCGCGTTTGCCCTCGATAGAGGCAATGAGCGCTGTTTCTTCGCCGCAAACAAAAGCTCCGGCACCAATACGGATCTCAACTTCAAAGGAGAAATTACTCCCCATGATATTAGCCCCCAAAAGCCCGTTTTTCTTGGCCTGCTTGATGGCCAGTTCAAATCTTTTGACGGCTAATTCATATTCGCCGCGGATATAGGCATAACCCTTATTAGCCCCGATGGCATAGCCCGCGATGATCATCCCTTCCAGGACGCGGTGCGGATTGCTTTCCAGCACACTGCGGTCCATAAAAGCACCGGGATCGCCTTCATCACCGTTACAAATGACATATTTTTGGTCGGAAACATACTTGTAAACAGTTTCCCATTTGATGCCAGTGGGAAAACCCGCACCACCGCGGCCGCGCAGACGGCTGTGTTTGACCTCAGAAATAACATCTTCCGCGGAAATTAAAAATAAAGATTTTTCCAACGCTTTGTAGCCATCGTTCCCGCCGATATAATCTTCGATGGATTCAGGATTGATCTCCCCGCGCCCGCTTAAGACGATATGATGCTGTTTCTTGAAAAACGGGTCATCCCATGTATTGACAAAAGGCTTTTCACGCGATTCATGGAACAGGATCATCGATTCGATCGGCTGTTTCTTGATGATATGCTCCTCAAAGATCCTGTCAGCATCCTCTTCTTTCACATGCTCATAAATGGTGTTTTCAGGAGTGATCCTGACCAATGGCCCCTGGGTACATGCACCCATACAGCCGGACATGTTGATGTCATAGTCATTATCAAGGCCTTTTTCCTTGGCAACCTTCTGGAATTCCTTCAATATTTTATCACTGCCGGCCGCGACACACCCGGTCCCGCAGCAAACCCGCAGTTTACCCTTTTGGCAAAGGTGTTTTTCCTTGTATTGGGTGCCGATGGCGGCTAATTCTTCTCGGTTCATGAGGCAGCTCCCATTTTTTGCGTAAGCATATTGATGACATCCTCCGGCTTGGCCCTTGGGATGACTTCACCGTCAACCACTGCCGCCGGGGCAAGGCCGCAGGCCCCGATACACCGGGCCGTAGAAATGCCTAATTTATTATCTTTTGTTACCTGACCCGCCTTAAGTGAATATTTCTTCTCCAATTCAGCCAGGATCGGCTCGGCGCCTTTAACATAACAGGCTGTCCCCGTGCACACCAGGCAGGTATGCTCGCCTTTGGATTTTAATGAAAAGAAATGATAGAACGTGACCGTTGAATAAACACGGCTTGGCGGGACCTTCAACTCCTTGGTGATGAATGCCAAGACATTCATCGGCAGGTAACCAAAGGAATTCTGGGCCGTGTGCAGGATCTCGATAAGCGCGTCGGGCCGGTAATTCTCCTTCTTCATCTTGACTAATATCTGCTTGACGCGCGGGTCTGTCCTTGAGAGATTCTCATCAAGGATCGATCTTTTGGTTTTCATATAAACTCCTGTTTATCCTATATGATAATATTTTCTTATGGAAATAACCAGTCGGTTTATGTTATAGTATTAATAAGATTTACTTATCAAACCGGTTTACCCATCAATATGGTCAACTTATTCTTTATCAAAACATTCATCGCTGTCGCGCAAACCGGGTCATTCAGGCTTGCCGCCCAGCGCAATAACATCACCCAACCGGCGGTATCGCAACATATCCGTATATTGGAACAGAAGCTCCACTGTACCCTCTTTGAACGCTCATCCCGCAAGGCTTTGCTGACGCCAGCAGGCAAGTTATTCTTTGTCTATGCCCAGCAAATGCTTGACGCGTACCAAAACGCCTATACGGAAATAGAAAAATTAAATACCCTGTCGATCGGTTCGATCAGTGTAGCGTCCATCTACAGCATTGGCCTTTACCAGCTTAAGCCGATTATACAGCACTTCCTGAAGAAATACCCAAGCATTAATATCCACCTGGAATACTGCCATCACAATGCCGTTTACCAGATGATCAAGGATAATTTAGTCGACTTCGGCCTTGTCGCCTTCCCTAAAGAAACCCAAGGGTTCCAAACCAGGATATTCACCTATGACCAGCTTGTCCTGATCCAATCCGCCAAACACCGGTTTTTTAAAAAGAACGAGAAGGTTGACCTCAAAAAACTGAACAACATGCATTTTGTGGGGATAGATACGGCAACCCCCACCGGACAAGCCATCAACCAATTCTTCAAGGATCACCGCGTCAAGATCACCCTTGTCAAAGAATACGAAAATGTAGAAACTGTCAAAAACGCCATTGAAGTAGGCCTTGGCTGCTCCATCCTGCCCAAAACAACCATTACTAAAGAATCCAAGGATTCTTCCCTCGAAATAGTGCCCCTGCAAGGATTTGACTTAACAAGGCCATTAGCTATCGTTTACAAGAATCAGAAAGTATTCACCAAAGCGGCCAAGATCTTTTTAGATTCAATTGCCAAGTAAACCTTCCCCTTTATCTCACTTTAAAAGAGCTTTGGGCATGATGGATCTCGATCTTTAGTGAATCTAAGGCGCCCCGGATATCTAATAGAAAAAAGATCATTGAAGCCGTCAGAAAGATCAAACTCAATATAAAAAAGGCATTGATGAAAAAAGTAAGCGGCCAGGCATAAAAGGCATCTAAAAATAAAAGCAGGACAATAAACGATATTAAAACGATGCTGTAGATGATGCAGGCTATGGCTGAGCGCAAAAGCCCGCAGCGTTTATAAAGTATCTGGATCTGTTCATGCGCCGCCTGATGGTCCCTTAGAGGATGCGCTTTGATCATGTCGCACAAATGACGGATCCTCTCTATCGGGCGCGACAGGCGGTTGGACATCGACAGCAATAAAAGGCCGTCCCCCGAGATCAGCACGCACGGGGCTATCGAACCTTGAAGAGCCTGGATCAACTGGACATTGCTCATTTTAAAACGATCCTCGCGTCTACAGCGTAAGATCCTTCCTGATTGGTCAATAACGGATTGATATCGATCTCTTTGACAAAGGGCGCCAATTTTTGGACCGCAACCAGGGTTTTGATGATGGATTCTTTATCAGCCTTCATTCCCCTGAAGCCTTTAAGGATATTCCTGGACTTCAAATCCTCGATCATCCGTCCCGCCTCGGAGGCATCAAAAGGCACCACACGGAATGTCACGTCTTTGAGCGCTTCAACGAAAACCCCGCCCAGACCAAACATGACGGCAGAACCGAATTGAGGGTCGGTCGTGATCCCCACGATGCATTCGATGCCGCTGACCATTTGAATAAGATTAACCCCCAGTAATTTCGCTTTCGGGCATTCCACCTTCAGCCTGGCCATCATGGCATTGAACCTGTCCCTTAATTCCTTCCCGTCGCGGATATTCAGGACAACACCCCCCACATCTGTCTTATGCACAATATCAGGTGAAGCTATCTTCATGGCCAGGGGATACATGTTTTTGGTGTCGGCGATCTTAACCGCTTCATCCACCGTCTGGGCAAATCCCCATTTGGGGGTAGGCACGCCGCATAATTCCATGACTTGACGTGCTTCATGCTCCATCAAAATGGACCTGCCCTCCGCCCTGACCCTGTCAATGATCTTGTTGACCTCTAACGGCGGCTTGTCCAAATGATGATGCCCGATGGGCCTGTTCTTGATCTCGGCCCATGTGTAAACAATTTTCAAGGCTGAGACAGATATATCAACCAGGCTCGAAGCCGGAATATAATGCTCGTTCAAATAAACCAGGGCATCGCGGGTGCGTTCCCCTCCGATCATGGCAACAACGACCGGCTTATTCCTCCCTGCCGTTTCAAAAGCCTCATTGACCGATATAGCGATATCCATAGGATCTGTGACCGCTGTTTCACAATACAAAACAATGATGGATTTGATCCTTTCTTCCGCGAAGGCGATCTTCAAAGACTGGCGATAGCCCTCGATACCGGCGCCGCCGGTCACATCAATGGGATTTTTGGTGCTGCCGAAATCAGGCATGGTTGAACGGAATTTTGCTTCCAGCCAGGCAGGGTCATCCAATATCTTGATGCCCTGCGCCTCGCATTCATCAGTGGTGGCGACACCGATACCCCCGCCGTTGGTGATGATGAGCGTATCTTCCCCCTTGGGCAAAGGAAGCGCTAAGGCGCGGGCCCAACTGAACGCTTCAATAAAAGTAGACGCGCGTAAGATCCCCAATTGTTTGAATACACCATCGTAGATCTTATCAGACCCGGATAAAGAGCCCGTATGGGACGCGGCAGCCTGGGCACCGCGGGTCGAACGGCCGACTTTAAGGATAACCGTCGGTTTCTCTATCTTGGACCTCATGAATTTAGGGCCGTCTTTAAGGCCTTCCATGTAGATCAACAGCACATTCACATTTTCATCTTTATTAAAATATTTGATCAGGTCCTCTTCATCAATGTCCGCTTTATTACCGATGCTGACCAAGGCCGCCAAGCCGATCTTCTTCATGGCTGTCCAACCCATGAGGCCAATGCCCAGCGCCCCGCTTTGCGTGATAAACGCGATCTTCCCTGGATAAATATCCTTTGGACCGAAGCTGGCGTTTAATTTCCTTGGTGGATAAGCCAAACCAAAAATGTTGGGGCCAAGAAGAGCGATATTATTGTTATCCGCGATCTTTTTTAACTTATTTTCATCTTCAAAATTGCCAACTTCGCCGAAACCGGAAGTAATGACCGCGACAGCCCCTACTTTTCTCCTGGCGCATTCTTCCATGGCCGCGACAACAAGCGTCGCCGGAATACAGATGACAGCCAGATCCACCCCTTCGGGGACATCATTGAGCGATTTATAAGCCTTGTGCCCAAGCACGCTGTCAGCTTTGGGATGGATGGGGATGATCTCCCCCTCATAACCGCCATCAACGATATTTTTAATGACCTGATGGCCGATCTTTTTAGGGTCAGGCGAAGCTCCGATAATCGCCACGCGATTCGGTTTAAACGCACGATCTAAGTTTTTCACGGACAGTCTCCTTGGATTCCTTTTTCTTTAACTTAATCCATTATTCAATGTTTATCAAATCTATTTATATTATACGATTGATAAGTTATTCTTATCGGACAAGTATTTCAAGGTCATCATAACGTTTTAAACGGTAAAACAAGAACGACAAGAGCCATGCGCACATAAATACCCCGATGATAAAAAGTCCCAGCAAAAACTGATCGCCTAACAGCCCCAGGCTTTCAATGCCGGCAACGGCAAATGCCACCACCACGGAAACGCCCGTAATGGTCAGGTTGTAATAAAGTTTGCGGACAGGCGTCAAAAATGCCCAACGGTAAGCTCCCAGCATCAGCACCCCATCGGTCGTATCAACCAGGGTCATACCCGCCGTGAAAAGGGCAGGGAATACCATGATCGACCAGATGCTAAGGCCCTTGGCGGCCTGGGTGGCCGCGATCCCCAGCACAGCCACTTCCGTGGAAGTGTCGAATCCCAATCCAAATAAAAAACCGATGGGCAGCATCTGCCAGCTATGACGGATCATGCCGAACAACCGGCGATAAATCCTTGAAAAAAAGCCCCTCTTGGAGAGCAACGCGTTAAAGTCTTCCTCTGAGTATTCTCCCGTCTCTTGCACGCGCTTGAATGTCTTGTAGATCTGAAAGAATATGAAGAGATTAATAACGCCCAGGATAGTCAGGAAACCCGCAGAAATACAGGTGCCAAATATATTATCTACGGAAGCGATCGAATTGAATTTATCCTTGAATACCCCCGCTGTCAGAACAACAGCCGCTGAGGCCAGGATCACGACCAATGAATGCCCCAAAGAGAAAAAAAAGCCGACATCTACGGGTTTCTTGCCTTCCTGTATCAATTTGCGGGTAACGTTGTCAATGGCCGCGATGTGATCCGCATCCACCGCATGCCGCAGGCCCAATGTATACGCCAAAAATGCCGACCCGAGAAGTATCGGGTAATCCGTAAACACATAGATCGCCCAAACCCAGATCATGGCGGTTGCCGCCAGAATAATTGAGTAGGTTATGATGACACGGCCGCGAACGGTTAAATTTTCCATGAATTATCCTAATGTAAATCTTTGCCCATGGTGGAAAGGCTTAATGTCCCGTGCTTCACGCCTTTAAGGGACCGTAAATGATCGGCTAATTCCTTGATCTCTTTGCCTATGCCTCTGATGGCGATGATCTCCAAACAATTATGATGATCGAGATGGATATGCTGGGTCGATACGATCACCGATTGATGATCATGCTGGACCTGCGTGATCCTGCCTAATAATTGGCTCTGATGATGGTCATAGATCAGGATAATGGCCCCGGCGGTTTCCTTATCTTCATCAAGCCATTCATTTTTTACCAGGTCTTCCCGGATCAGGTCACGAAAAGCCTCAGAACGGCTGGCATAGCCTTTTTTTGACAAATGAATATCGAACTTTTTTAAAAGCTCATTGTCGAGTGAAACCCCAAAACGGATAAGGCTGCTCACAGGACTCCTTTAACGGTGTTACTTTTTGATGAATAGTAATACGGGGATTGTAACAAAGCCGGAAGGGCTTAGGAATAGGTAGATATACGTACTTCAATACCGACAGGACAATGGTCAGAACCCATGATATCTTTCAAAATATAAGCTTTTTTAAGATCAGGCAGTAAATTCTTTGTAATAAAGAAATAATCAATGCGCCAGCCCACATCACGGGCCCGGGCGCCTGTATAATAATCCCACCAGGTGTAATGTCCGCCTTCCCTGGTGAAATGGCGAAAAGTATCCACATACCCGCGCTCAATGAACTTGCCCAACCATTCCCGCTCTTCGGGCAGAAACCCCGTGTTTTTGACGTTTTCTTTCGGCCGGGCCAAATCTATTTCGGTATGAGCGGTATTGACGTCTCCGGTAATAATTATTTTCTTCCCCTGTTTACGCCATTTTTCAGCCTTTGCCAGAAAAGCGTCGTAAAACTTCATCTTAAAAGGCACCCGTTTATTGCCTTGCCCCCCGTTAGGGTAATAAATATTAAATAAAATAAAATCACCGTAATCCGCTATCAAGGTGCGCCCTTCAGAGTCAAATTCCTTGACCCCCAAGCCTTCAATGACAGACACAGGTTTTTCTTTGGTGTAAATAGCGACACCGCTGTAACCTTTTTTCTCGGCGGATGACCAAAAGGTTTGATAACCGGCAGGTTTGAGGAGATTTTCAGATAATTGTTCAGGATGGGCCTTGGTCTCCTGAAGACAAAGGATATCCGGGGATTCTTTTTGAAGCCAATCAAGAAAACCTTTTTTTTCTATGGCACGGATGCCATTAACGTTCCAGGATAATATTTTCATAATTCGACAGGTACTCGTTTAGCGCCCCAATGCCCCGGGATGGTTTCAAAAATCCCCGCGATGGCAGATCCGCAAAAGCCGCATTTATTATTTTTCAGATTATACTCCCCCAATACAAACCAATCACGCTCAATCAGTAATTTTTTACAAGAGGGGCAATAGGTGCTGGACCCCTTCGCGTCATGCACATTGCCTGTATAGACGTAATGCAGGCCCTTGGATAAAGCAATGTCCCTTGCCAAGCTCAAAGTATCAATGGGAGTGTTTTTGATATCAAGCATCTTATAATCCGGATGGAACGCGGTGAAATGTAATGGGACATCGTCCCCAAGATTATCTGCGATCCACTGGCACATATCGGATGTTTCCTCTTTGGCGTCATTGAGCCCCGGTATCATTAAATTGGTGATCTCAAACCATACCTTTGTCGATTTCTTAAGATAAACAAGCGTATCTAAAACTGGCTTTAAATGGCTCAAGGTGATTTTATGATAAAAATCTTCCGTAAAGCCTTTCAGGTCGACATTCGCGGCATCCATATGTTCATAAAATTCTCCCCTGGCCTGAGGGGTAATATAGCCCGCAGTGACAGCGATAGTCTTAATGCCTATCTTATGGCATTCAACAGCCGTATCTATGGCGTATTCAGCGAATATGACCGGATCGTTATAGGTAAAGGCAATGCTTTTTGCCTCAAAGCGCCAGGCTGCCTGGGCGATTTCACGTGGACCCGCTTTTTCTGTCAGCCGGTCGAACTCTTTTGATTTGCTGATGTCCCAATTTTGGCAGAATTTACATCCCAGATTGCATCCCGCCGTACCAAAGGATAAGGTTGATGTCCCTGGAAGAAAATGATTGAGCGGCTTTTTTTCGACAGGATCGAGGCAAAATCCGCTGGAACGGCCGTAGGTGGTCAAGATCATTTGGCCGTCAATGTTTTGGCGCACAAAACAAAAGCCCCGCTGGCCATCGCTTAAGGTGCACAGGCGCGGGCAAAGATGGCATTGCAGGCGGCCATCACCGGTTTTGTTCCAATAGCGGCCTAAATACGGCATCATATTTATGGAATTTTATTAATGACTTCAGGTGATACTATACCTATGGAAACGACCATCTTGAGTGCTTCTTCCACTGACCAGTTGCAATCTGACACCTGGGAAGGTTTGACAATAAACACGATCCCGGTCAATGGGTGCGGCGAGGAAGGCACAAAAACCTTAAGCATTTCTTGCCCATTTTGATCTTTAAGGGACCCAACCAAGAAACCCACCATCCAGCCGCCGCCTTCAAAAGTCTTTACCAATACCGTCTTTTGAAACGCCTGCTTTGAAGGGTCGGTCATGGACAAGGTTTCGGAGATCTGCTTGCCCACACCGTAGATAAATTTAATGATAGGGATGCGTTCGGTAACTATGTCCATAAACCAAAGGATCTGGCGGCCCAGGACATTGCTGAAAATGAGGCCAATGACATATAAGCATATCAACAGAAGCAAGATACCTAAACCCGGGATTTGGCGGATATCAATATACTGAGCCAGGAATCTCATCACCTGTTTGTCGATCAAAATGTACAAAAGCCGGATGGCGGCGATACACAAAAGAAGGGGTATGATGGCCAGAAGGCCACGCAGGATATAAACGCGTATATGATTGAAAAAATCTTTCATAAGTTCATTATATTATCATAAAATTATATAGATAACATTAAAAAAGTTTCTTTGACTTTCGTCGTCAGTAAGTTAAAATATATGACTAATATGAACCGTAAACCATGCACCCCCAATTTCAACACTCCCCCGGAGAAATTCTCCAAAGAGGAGCTCAATAAGATCTCGGCCGGATCTATCGCCGGAGATGTACGCGCCGGTTTTGCTGATCTAAGCCGGGACGATATCGCCTGGGAAACCGAAGCGTTGGCCAAATCCCATGGTATTTACCTTGAATTTAACCGGGACAAGGAAGCCGCAGGGGCCAAGGAATGGATCTATATGCTGCGTATCAGCATTCCCGGCGGCGGCCCATTGACCCGTGAGCAATATAATATTGTCGATGATATTTCAGACAAATACACCTCAAATCCTGACGGGATCCCCTCCATCCGTCTTACTAACCGCCAGAATATCCAATTTCACTGGATCAAAAAGCAAAACGTACCTATTGTCGTCAAAACACTGGCGGAATCAGGGCTCAATACCCTCAATGGCTGCGGGGACAATACCCGCAATGTCATGGGCTGCCCCATTGACCGCTTCTCTGATATTTTAAACACCAATACCCTGGCCCAAAAATGCGGCGCTTATTTCCAGCTTCCGGTGGAACCTTTTATTTCCGTATGGGGAATTGATCCCACCAAGGTCCGCAAACCCGGTGAATCATTTACCTATGGGAAAAATTTGCTTAACCGCAAATTCAAGATCGGATTTGCCACCGTGCATAAGGACGCTCACGGTAACCTTTACCCTGACAACTGCGCTGAAGTCTTAAGCGATGATCTGGGTGTCGTCCCGGTCATTAAAAATAATAAAGTGGTCAAATTCCAGATCTATGTCGGCGGAGGCCAGGGCGAACGCAACGGCAAGCCTTCCATAGCCTGTTTAGGACAACCCTTGGCGCAAGTCGATGAACTCAATTTGATCAAAACCCTGGATGCCGTGCTCAAGGTGCACCAGCATTGGGGCGACCGTGAAAACCGCATCTGGGCAAGGGTCAAATTTGTCGTTAAGAAAATGGGCATTGCCTGGTACCGGGCGGAAGTAGAAAAGATCCTTGGGAACAAATTGGAAATGCCGGACCCTCACCTGGATCCGGGGCCTCGCCACATGCATCACGGCTGGATCAAACAGCCCAACAACGGCAAATGGGCTTTTGGCATGTACATTGAGAACGGCCGTATCATCGAAAACTCTCCTAACGGCAAATTAAAGAGCTTGTGCAAACATTTGATGAACACCTACCCTGTTGAGTTTATGATCACGCCCAATCAGGATGCTTTGTTCATCAATTTACCTGAAGAAATGAAATCAGCTTTCGAAGCTGATCTTAAAAAATTCGGTTATGGCCAACGTAACGGCAAAGCATATTCCACCCTTCGGCTCCTTTCCGGAGCTTGCGTGGGCCGTGATACTTGCCGTTTAACTTATACTGATTCGGAGAGATTTGAACCGGAATTGATCGACCAGCTGGAAGCCATGGGCTGGGGTGATCTCAAAGAATCTATCGGGATCACCGGCTGTGAACGCCAGTGCTTCCGTCCTGCCACCAAGACATTTGGATTGGTCGGCTCCGGCTTTAACCGCTATCAGTTAAAACTGATGGGTAGTGAAGACGCGCGCCATCAGGGCCTGCCGATGGTTTCCAGTGACGGGGACGGCATTTACTTGAGGTCCATCCCCCGCGAACGTGTCGCCCAGGTCATAGATGTCCTTCTTAAGAATTGGAAAGCCAAAGCCAGTACCGATGAAAGCGTCGGGTATTTTCACCGCCGCATCGGGATGGAAGGCATCATTTTGCACCTTAAAGAAAATCCTGCCACCAGCGATCTAATGGTCAAAACATTCCCCGCTGATTGCATCGTAGATTAAAAAAAGACAATAAAAAAAGGTGACACACAACTTAATTATTAATTAAGTTGTGTGTCACCTTTTTATTTATTATTAGCTCTTATCTGATTCTAACCCGGCCTTGATCTCTTCGATAGCCTGATCGATCAAATGGATAGCGGCAACGCGATGTCCAGCGTAATCATGAGCAGCTTTTTCCAAGTCAGCTTTAGCGCCTTTAAGTTTACGCAGAGCTTTATGCATCTCCGGATGATGTTCACGGTGAGCAGCTGTGGGAGCAGCGACAGGAGCGGCAGGAGCTGGAGCCGGCGGCGGTGTCTGGGCAAAGGTTGATGCTGTTAATAAAAACGAACCGAATACCAACGACAATAAAACTTTATTCATACAAATCTCTCCTTACTTTTTCCCTGTGATAAGGGATATGTTAAATGTTATTTAATGATCAAGTATAGCTGGTGGTTGATTAAAACAAGATTAAAGTAAAATTAAAAAAAACTTATAAGGAAGGGTCAGATTTCGTACTCAAGGTCCAAAACAACGGCTTTAACCAGCAGTTCAACGATCTTTTTAACAGCCGCATCAGATCCTTCATTTTCAACCAGGGCCAGGTCAATGCTTTCCCGGTTAAAACGTTCATCATCCCCGACACAGATCACCAGGGTACGGTTGGGATTGTTGAGCTTTTTAAGCATGGCCAGCTCATACTGGTCGATATCCGTGATGCTGGTGATCAAGATCAGCCCCGCGTCTGTCATCAGATGCGCCAATTCACCCAATTGCACAAGGGCTTCGTATTTCCCCAGGGTCTTGTCCTTGGAATCCTGGGCCGCTAAAACCAGTCGATTGGAAATCCCCAGGAAATAGACATTCTTTCCTAAATTAAACAAAGCTTCTTCCAACGCTTTAGCTATTCGCTGTTTGCCCGTATCAATCTTTCCGGCAAGGACAATGAACGCGGATTTATGCTGGTATTTTTGAGCGCGCAGCTGCGGAGTGATCTGCGAGTGTTCCCAGCCGAAATCACGTTTTTTGATCTGCTGGTTTAAGTTCGAATCACTGTCAAAAATTGGGGCCAAAACGATGCCGCCGCCAGCGATCTCATAATTATCCACCAGGACAAAACGCCCGGTTTCAGCTATATCTCCCACCACATCAAAGGCAACCGGTTTAAGGGCCTCAAAAACAACCTCCCCGACCTCATGACGGTCCACATGGGCCTTCTGGCTGGAGGCTAATTCCGCGGCATTGAGAACATGGATGATCTCAGCGACGATAACAGGCACCTGCTGGGTGGCTATTTTTAATTTATAGGTTTTGCCTTTGACCAAAGGCTGTTTGCCCATCCAAAATACGTTCGCGCGGAATTTATTGCTGACATGCGGCAGTTTCTCTGATGCCTTGCAAAGGACCTCTCCCGGCCGGATATAAATTTCCGTATCATAGGTGAAACCAATGCTTTCACCGGCAAAGGCTTCTGTTCTCGCGGGGCCGTTGAAATATTCAATGGTCTTGATGCGGTTCTTTTTACCGGATGGCAAAAATACAATATTATCCCCACCCTTGACCGTTCCTGTCTCAACGCGACCAGCCACGATACGCCGCTCATCGCCTTCTTCAGTGAATTTGTAAATATCCTGCACCGGCATGCGGAAAGGCAATAGATCGCGAGGGGCCGCTTTCTCAAAACTGTCAAGCACGTCTAAAACACAGCCCTCTTTATACCAGGGCATATTTTTTGATGGTGAGATCATGTTATCACCGTGATAGGCCGCAATGGGGATGAATGTTTTAGGCGACAGGTCGATCTCTGAAAGAAATTTTGTGTAATCCGCCTTTATCTGTTCAAAGACTTTTTGGTCATAGTTGACCAGATCCATCTTGTTGACACAGACGGCGATGTTCCTGATGCCTAAAAAACGCATCATGTATCCGTGGCGTTTGGAGTTTTCCTTGATGCCTTCGTGGGCATCAATGAGCAGCAATGCCGCTTCAGCGCGCGCGGCGCCGGATATCATGTTCTTCAAAAATTCGATATGCCCTGGAGCGTCAATAATGATGTAATCGCGCTTGGAAGATTTAAAAAAAGAACGCGCGGTATCGATGGTGATGCCCTGCGCCTGCTCATCTTTAAGGGCGTCCAAAAGAAACGCGTACTCAAAAGGCTTGGCGTTGCGCTTGCACTGGGCCTTGACCGCATCCAGTTTACCATCAGGCAAGGAACCTGTGTCCGCCAACAGACGCCCTACCAGGGTGCTTTTACCGTGGTCCACATGGCCGACAATGACTACGTTCATCTGTTCACGTTGGGCTGACATCACATGTACCCTTCTTTACGCAAAGTTTCAAGGCCGCCGCCGTCTTCTTTGTCCTGGGCGCGGCCGGAACGTTCGGCAATGTTCTTGAATTTGCCTTCACGCAATTCTTTAACGATATCAGCCACATTTTTAGCGGTTGAATCAACCGGCGTGGTGCAGGGATAACAGCCAAGCGATCGATAGCGCTTGCCCTGGCCCTGGTCGAAATACAGATGCGTGATAGGGATATTCTCTCGCTGGATGTATTCCCAAATGTTCAATTCCGTCCAATCAAGCAAAGGATGGATGCGGATATGGGTTCCGGGCGCAAAATCTGTCTTGAACTGGTTCCAAAGCTCAGGCGGCTGGTCACCGACATCCCAGTCGCTATTGCGGTCGCGGGGAGAAAAATAACGTTCTTTTGAACGCGACCCCTCCTCATCCGCGCGTGCGCCGACAATAACACCGATATACGGTTCGGTATTGGTATCAACTTCGTATTTCCCGGTTTTATGATTGAGCCGTAGGCGCGGCCAGGCCCCTGACAGGGTATTTTTCAAGGCATCAGTCTTAAGCGCCTTGCAGCAAGCAATGCGGTCGAGATTGCCATCAGGAAAAGTACGCTTTTCCTTAAGCGCCTGGACGTTCTGGCCAACGATCATGTTCAATTTGAACTTAAGCGCCAGTTCATCGCGGTATTTGATCATTTCAGGGATCTTGTAACTGGTATCAATATGGACCAAAGGAAAAGGCACATGGCCGAAAAACGCCTTGCGCGCAAGCCACAATAATACCGTCGAGTCTTTACCGATGGACCAAAGCATGACAAGCGACTTAAATTCACGGTAAGCTTCGCGTAATATATATACGCTTTGGGATTCCAAAGCGTCTAATTTATCCAACTGTTTACTCACTTGTTACCTTTCCACTTCGGGTTATTGTGCAGGCCGCATTCTTTTTGTTCCTGTTCTTCCCACCACCATCTCCCGGAACGGATATCCTCACCCGGTTTTATGGCACGGGTGCACGGCGCGCATCCGATAGAAACAAACCCTTTGGCATGCAAAGGACTAATATCGACGTTATTCTTTTTAATGTAATCCCTCACCTGGTCCAAGGTCCAGTTATAAAGGGGATTGAATTTGATCTTTTTATTGGACTCATCCCATTCGACAGGCTCCAGACTTGAGCGTGTCAGGCCTTGATCGCGCCTCAAACCCACGATCCAGGCCTCTTTATCCGCCAATGCCCTTTGTAACGGTTCAACCTTACGGACATGGCAGCATTGCTTGCGGTTATCAACACTTTCATAGAAAAGATTGATGCCTTTGGCGCGAACCATCTCTTCTACCCGCTTTGTATCAGGATAAAATATCTTAAAATTAACCTTATTATATTTCTTTTGGTTTTTGGCCAGCAAATCGTACGTTTCCGCGAACAAACGGCCGGTATCCAGGGTAAAAATATCTATACCCGGCACGATCTTGGCGATGATGTCGGTGATGACCTGGTCTTCTTCGCCTAAACTGGTGGCAAAGGTGACTTTTGAACCAAATTCGTCAAAAGCAAGCTCTATGATGCCCAAGGCATCAAGGCCGTTTGCTTTTATGTTAAGTTGTTTAATACGTTCTGTTTCCATAAGCGAATAAGAATAGCAAAAAACACTAAAAATGGGAAATTATTTTAAATCTATTGAGCCGTTGGAAAAGACCTTCAGCTGGCCCGGAGAGATCAGGTCCCAATGCTCATTGGATGTCAGGGGCCTGGTGGCAATGACCGTTACAACATCTTTGGAGGACGTCTCTTTTTGAAAATCAACCTGCAAATCCTTATCGATCAAGGTAGCACGTCCAAAAGGCGCTTTGCGCGTGATCCAGCTAAGCGCGGTTGAACAATAGGCATAGATCCTTGACCCATCACTTAACAGGACATTGGAAATTCCCAATTCGTTAAGGTCATCCAGTAATTTCTTGATCAAAACGGCCAAGGCTTTGCTTGACGGCCTTTTTGAATAACGCCTGCGTATCGAATCCAGTACCCAGCAAAAGGCATGTTCGCTGTCAGTGGTGCCGATCGGTCTGTAATAATTCAGTTTTCTTTTCTTGATCCCTATCAACCGGCCGTTATGGGCAAAGGTCCAATTTTCTCCCCAAAGTTCCCTTGTAAAAGGGTGCGTATTCTCCAAACAGACAGCGCCGATATTCGCCCTTCTTATATGGGCAATGACCGTTTTACTTTTGATGGGATATTTCTGGACCAGGTTCGCGATCTCAGAATACGCCCCGGGCTTGGGCTCAAGGAAGGTACGCGAGCCCTTACCTTCATAAAACGTGATCCCCCATCCGTCCTTATGGGGCCCTGTGACTCCCCCTCGACGGATCAACCCGCTAAAGCTAAAACAAACATCGGTCGGCACATTGGCGCTCATGCCTAATAGTTCGCACATTAATTAATTCCTGTACTCCGCGAACAGGTCCGTTGATAAATAACGTTCTCCTGTCGAAGGGATAATGGTAACGATAAGCTTGCCCTTATTCTCAGGACGGGCCGCGATCTTTAAGGCGGCCGCCACATTACCTCCGGAAGAGATTCCGCAAAGAATCCCTTCTTCGCGAATCAGCCTCTTGGCCATGGCAAAAGCCTCATCATTAGTCACCTGAATGATCTCATCGATCAATTTTGTATCCACGATACTGGGAATAAAACCGGCACCGATCCCCTGGATCTTGTGCGGCCCCGGTTGTCCGCCGGAAAGGACCGGAGACGTGGTCGGTTCAACAGCGATGGCTTTAAATGACGGCCTACGCGGTTTGATCACTTGCGCGACACCAGTGATGGTCCCGCCTGTCCCGACTCCCGCCACCAGAAAATCCACCTTCCCATCCGTATCTTTCCAAATTTCTTCAGCAGTAGTCAAACGATGGATCTCCACATTGGCCTGATTATCGAATTGCTGGGGCATATAATATTTGTTTGGATCAGAATCATGGATCTCCTTGGCTTTTCTGATCGCCCCTTTCATGCCTTCAGTTCCCGGGGTCAATATCAATTCTGCTCCCAAGGCTTTCAGCAAGGCGCGGCGTTCCAAACTCATGGTCTCAGGCATGGTCAAAAGCAATTTATAACCCTTTACAGCCGAGACGAATGCCAAAGCAATGCCTGTATTGCCGGAAGTCGGCTCAACGATAATTGTATCAGCCTTTATTTTGCCGGCTTTTTCCGCGGCACGGATCATGTTAAAACCGATACGGTCCTTGACGGAATGCAATGGATTAAAGAATTCCAGTTTAGCGACCACGGTCGCGTAACTGTCTTTTGTCACCTTGTTTAACCGCACCAGCGGCGTGTTACCGATCAGATCTGTGATATCATTCGCTATTTTTGCCATCTTACCCCTCCGTGTTTTAATTTATCTAAATACCTGCCCCATCTATTAATATTTCAGAAACATCCTGAATTGTCTTTTGTTCATTCTCGCCAGTTACAGTAACTTGAACCTTCGCATTTTCTCCGGCTCCCAAAAGCAAGAGTTCCAATATCGATGACGCGTCCGCTGTCTGACCATCCTTGGTGAATATTACCTTTGCTTTTGAATCCTTATTGGCCTTGACGATCTGGGCGGCTACACGTAAATGCAGCCCATGCGGGGCCCTGATCTCTATCTCTTTGCTTATCATTTTGCTGTCCTTTGTATAAGGTTATATCTCGTATTCACAGAACGTGATATCCTTCGGACACACAAATACCTGATCCCCCTTGATAAGCTTTAATTGAGCAAAGACCTGCTGTGAAATTTCCACCTGCAATGGATTCCCGGATTCCGTGCTCAGGTCGATCTTAACTGAAGACCCCGCGAGATTGATATATTTGACAGCTGCCTTGATGGCATTATCTCCCTGTGATTCACGGGAAATATCAAATTGGTGAGGCCGTATATACAAATTGGCGGATTTTATATTTGTCTTTGCCCCCTGCGGCACATTTGCCGGGGTTTTACCTAAATACAGTTTACCGTCAATGACCCGGCCCTGGAATAAATTAACATTGCCTAAAAAGTTCAGGACAAAGACGCTGGCCGGCTTATGGTAAACTTCCTGCGGCGTGCCTACTTGCTCAACATGCCCCTTGTTCATCACCACAATACGGTCCGCCACCTCCAACGCTTCTTCCTGGTCATGGGTCACAAATAAAGAAGTTATATGAAGATCATCGTGAAAACGACGAAGCCATTGGCGCAATTCTTTGCGTACCTGAGCGTCCAGGGAACCGAAAGGTTCATCAAGCAAAAGCACCTTGGGTTCAATGGCCAAAGCACGGGCCAAGGCAATACGCTGGCGCTGGCCGCCGGAGAGCTGGGACGGATATCGATCCCCTACCCAATCCAACTGAACAAGACTTAATAGTTCTTTAACCTTGGCCTTGATCTTGTCATCGGAAGGCCGGATCTTCCGAGGCTGAACACGCAGCCCAAAAGCGATGTTATCAAACACGGTCATGTGCCTGAATAGCGCGTAATGCTGAAAGACGAATCCCACATTACGGTCCTTGGTCTTCCTGTCCCTGGCATCTTCCCCATGGAACAGGATCTCGCCTGAATCCGCCGTCTCTAGCCCCGCGATGATACGCAAAAGCGTTGTTTTGCCGGACCCTGACGGACCTAACAGGGCAATAAGCTCCCCTGTCTCGACTTTAAGGCTCACATCATCGAGCGCTTTAAAAGTATCGAAGGTCTTGACTATATTTTTAACTTCTATGCTCATATCTCTCCACTATTGATTTGATCACCAAGGTAAATATCGCTAAAAATGCCAGTAATGACGCGGCGGCAAAGGCCGCGGTAAAATTATAATCGTTATACAAGATCTCGATCTGCAAAGGTAAGGTATTGGTCAAACCCCTGATATGACCGGAGACCACGGACACAGCGCCGAACTCGCCCATGGCACGCGCGTTACATAAAATAACACCGTAAAGCAGGCCCCATTTGATATTGGGCAAGGTGACATACCAGAAAGTTTTCCATCCGCTGGCTCCTAAGGTTATCGCGGCTTCTTCCTCATCATTTCCCTGGGCCTTCATCACCGGGATCAACTCGCGCGCCACCATCGGAAATGTAACGAAAATGGTCGCGATCACAATGGCTGTGGGGGCAAAAATGATCCTCCAGCCATGATCCCTCAGCCAGGGCCCAAACACCCCCTGCAAGCCGAACAGCAGGACAAAGATCAACCCTGATATGACCGGCGACACTGATAAGGGCAGATCGATCAAGGTCAGTAAAATATTCTTTCCGCGAAAATCAAATTTCGCGATCGCCCAGGATGCCGCGATGCCGAAGACCAGGTTCAGGGGCACGGCGATCAATGCTGTTATGACCGTCAGCCTGATCGCGGCGATCGTGTCCGGGTCGATCAATGAATTAAGATATACGGCGATCCCCTTTTGCAAGGCGGTCGCGAAAACAATAAACAACGGCAATATAATGAACAAAAACAAGTAGAGCAAGGCGATCCCTATCAGGGAATAGCGTACCAATGGAGATTCTGTTCGACGAGCCAGTGATGTCGCCATATCAGCTCATTCCTACGCGCTTAGAAGCCCACCATTGGGCCCAATTGGCCAGTGCCATGAAAAAGAATGAGACGATGAGCATTACCAAAGCAATGGCCGTGGCCCCGCTGTAATCAAACTGCTCGAGCTTGGTGATGATCAATAACGGCGCAATCTCCGTTTTACCGGGCATGTTGCCTGCGATAAAAACAACCGATCCATACTCCCCGATCGTACGGGCAAAGGCCAAGCCAAAGCCTGTAACCAATGACGGCAGTACCGCCGGAAATATGATGCGGCGGAATATCTGAAAGCGCCCCGCCCCCAGGCTTGAGGCCGCGTCTTCAATTTCAGGGTCAATTTCCTGGAGCACAGGCTCAACCGTGCGTACAATAAACGGCAAACCGATAAAGATCAACGCCAGGACAACCCCTGTCCAACTGTAAGCGGATTGGATCCCGATCTTGTATAAAAACTGCCCTAACAAACCGTTGGATGAATACAGGGTTGTCAGCGCAATCCCCGCCACCGCTGTAGGCAAGGCAAAAGGGAAATCGATGAGCGCGTCGATCAGCTTTTTCCCCGGGAAACTATAGCGCGCCAATACCCAGGCCACCAGAAACCCGAAGAAAATATTGATAAATGAGGCGATGAAAGCCGCCCCGAAACTCAGGCGGTAAGCGGCCAGAGTCCTCGGGGCGGTCACGATCCCCCAAAATTCTCCAAAGCTGATCGTTGATGTTTTGATAAAGAGCATGGACAAAGGAATTAGCACGATCAGGCTCAAATAGAATATGGTATATCCTAGGGCCAAATGAAAACCCGGTATCGTTGTCCTTTGTTTTAAGAGAAACATTCTTTCCTTTATTTTACCGTATATATCTGATCGAAGGTGCCACCATCGGCAAAATGCTTCTTTTGAGCCGCTTTCCAGCTGCCGAAGACATCTTTTAAGGTGAACAAATTCACCGGTTTAAATTTATCAGCGTACTTTTGGGCAATTTGCTCATTGCGCGGACGATAATAATTCCTGGCAATGATCTCCTGGCCCTCATCGCTATAAAGATATTTCAAGTATTCTTCCGATACCTTGCGCGTGCCATGACGGTCAGCGTCGCGTTCGACCACAGCCACCGGCGGTTCGGCCAATATCGTGATCGACGGGATAACAATGTCGAATTTCCCCTGGCCTAACTGATTGACAGCCAGATAAGCTTCATTTTCCCAGGCGATCAACACATCCCCGATGCCGCGCTCAACAAAGGTGGTCGTAGAACCGCGCGCGCCGGAATCCAATACCGGAACATTCTTGTACAAGGCCGCAATAAATTCCTTTATCTTGGTTTCATCGCCATTGAATTTCTTTGACGCATAGCCCCAGGCGGCCAGATAATTCCAACGAGCGCCACCTGATGTCTTTGGGTTGGGCGTGATCACAGAAATACCGGGCTTAGCCAGATCATCCCAATCCTGGATATTCTTAGGATTGCCCTTACGGACTAAAAAAACAATGGTTGAGGTATAAGGCGTGCTGTTATCCGGCAAAAGAGTTTGCCAAAACTTTGGCAAAAGACCTGATTTGTCAGCGATGGAATCGATATCATACGCCAATCCCAGGGTCACCACATCCGCATCCAACCCATCAATGACGGCGCGGGCTTGCTTACCGCTGCCGCCGTTGGACAGGTTGATGGTGACATCATCACCGGTCTTATCTTTCCAGTATTTCGCGAACGCCTTATTGTAATCCGAGTATAATTCACGGGTTGGGTCATAAGACACATTAAGCAGGGTTATTTGACGAGCCCATGACCCGCCTGCCAATCCCAGCGTTAATATTGTGGTGATCAATAGTGTTAAAATATATTTAATTTTCATTTTTTCCTACTTTCTATAGATTTTATATTCTAATGAATTATTGGTCTTTTTGCAATCAGCTCTTAGAAACTTAATTGAGCCAAACCGGTGAACAGATTCTCAGTTTTGCGGTCGTCCGTAGCACTGCCATTTGGAGCACCGCGCCTAAACTTGGTCTGTTCAAAATCAGCCGCTAATTTAACATTACGGTTCAAGTACCAATTGATACCGGCACCCCATGTATTTTCTTTTGATACGGATGTGTTCAAGTTGGCAAAGTTCTGGCTAAATATAGAACTGTCAAACTTTAATTCACCCGCACGGCCGACTAATTCAAATGCCCCCCAATTATGCTTGGAGACATCAAAGTCATGCCGAGGTATCACACCATTATAGGAGGCATCTTCACCGGTCAAAACATAGCTGCCGGTAACTTCCCAAGCCCTGTTGGTCGGCTTATCACGGTAATAATTATTACCAATACCTTTATATTCCAATTCTTCCTGGGAATTGACCTTTTCAGCCAAGATCCCCAAAGATTTATAGTAATAATAGGCCTGAGGCGAAGTACGTATTTGCGGGCCGGCGGCTAAAACATTGCTATTATAAGTGAAAATAGGCGCCTGCCCGGGTGTAACGTAATTTGGCAGGTCATTACCTTTAGCCTTCCCATAACTGACCGCATAGCCGATACCTAATCCGCTTAATGCTTCAATGTTGGTTTTAATAAACGGCTTTATAAAAATACGGCCGACCCCGGCTTTTTCATTGGGATCACCAGGACCTGTGGCAAATCCGCCATAATTATTTTCCTTATCAGCTCCCCCGTCAAAAACACCTCCCGCGTAATTGATCAAATCACCGAACAAACTGCCGCTTAATTGAACGCCGACATCACGCTGAGGCGACAGATTACCGGTAAGCCCAAGCTCGGTAAAGGAGGTGTATCTTGTGTCCTGTAAGTTCTCAAGGTCAAAGGGCGTTTTAAATTTACCTACCTTGATCACAGCCGCCGGGAAATATTTCCAATCAAGCCAGGCATCCTGAAGAGCCACCCCGTAAGCGCTGGGGGCGGTCGCTGTGATAGAACTGTAGGTATTAGGATAACCAAATTCAGGCTGCACATAATAATCAAAATCATGAGCCACTGTACCCTGAATTATTAACCTGACACGACGCGGTATAATGCTGCTGGCATATCCTAATTCACCTTTTTTATTATCCGCGAACTCACGGGCTACGATCTGAGTATAACCTCCAAGTTTAAGGCTATAGTTTCCATCAGGTGATTTGATCGAAAAACCATCCTTGGCATTAGCTGTGACTATCGGCGTTGTGCTGGCACTTGCCGTTGTATCATCCTTATTATTCTCGATCTGCCGTTTAAGGATAGCTACCTGCTGTTCCAGGTCATCCAGCCGTTGAACTAAGCTCGCGCTGTCTGTTGGTGTATCTGCCCAGACTGGCTGATATACTAGTGTATTCGCCAGGATTGCCACAATTGGCAACACTTTAAATAATTTATTCATTTCATTCCCTTTCTCTTATTATCCATAATCCCTATGGATTTTGTAGATTAATATTCTAAAAAAATTTAGATCACATAGTTCAACACATTTTGACCGCTGGAAGCGCGCTCAATTACATCCGCCAAGCTTGTTTTGTCTAATATGTTTGACATCGCATCACGAACCTCCTTCATAATCATCTTAATCTCATTGGTTTCTTTTGTTTCACCTTCAAAATAAAACTCGGAAAATGAACCGTCAAGGATATGTATTATATCTCCCACACTGATATCCTGTGGAGGCTTTCCTAATACATATCCCCCACCCTTGCCCTTTTTACTGTTTAATATTCCATTCTTTCTTAATTCTAATAAAATTGCTTCTAAAAATTTCTTGGGTATATGGCCTTCTTTGGCTAAATTTGTGATCAAAATAGGGCCAGTTTCATAATTTTTAGCTAAAATTATAACTGCCTGTAAACCATATATTGTTTTTTTAGAAATCATTTAATCTCCATTAAATCTATAGGGAGTATATACTTTATTTTTTCACTGTCAAGTTATTTCTTTAGTTTATCAATAATTTTAGCAGAGCCAGAAGGCATGGGATATTTAGAAAAATTCTCGAATGTTACCCACTTGCGATATTTATCTTCTTTGGGATCATTTTCTAAAGTACAAATGAATACTGATAAAGTAACCCTGAATTGGGTATAGAAATGTATGACGTCAAATAAATGGGTTGAAGATTTAAGTTTAACACCCAGCTCTTCTTTCAATTCCCGGGCTAAAGCTTTTTTCTTTGACTCTCCCGGCTTAATTTTGCCACCGGGAAATTCCCATAGATCAGCAAGCAAACCTTTCGAAGGACGTTTTTGAATGAAATAAGAATCAGCATTTTTAATGATCGCGATAACAGCTTTTAAGTCTTTGATCATTCTTTTTTTAGTTTCCGGGATAATTTCCTGATTCCCCGCCCTATATGCCTCACAATATTTCTTGACCGGGCATGACATACAAAGCGGCTCTCTCGCCCTGCACACAAGAGCGCCTAACTCCATCAAGGCCTGATTAAAATCCCCCACCTGCCGATCTGGCAAGACCTTGATCAAAAAATCATTTATCTTCGGATCCTTTTTGATGTCAGCCACTCCTGGCAAGGCTAATAAACGCATGGCCACACGACGGACATTCGCGTCAATGATCGTTAAAGGAATATCATAGGCAATACTTAGGACTGAACCCGTGGTATAGGGACCAAATCCCGGCAGCGCGCGGATGCCTCGAGGATCTTTTGGCAGCACCCCTCCATGTTCCTTAATAAGGATACCGGCCGCCTTGTGCAAATTCTTGGCGCGGTTGTAATACCCCAAACCCTGCCACTGTTTTAAGACCCTTTGCAAAGAAGCCCCGGCTAAATCGTGGATCGTTGGGAAGGTTTCAATCCATCTTTCGTAATAAGCGATGACCGTGCTTACGGTGGTTTGCTGGAGCATGATCTCTGAAACCCAGATCTTATAGGGATCTTTGGTACGCCGCCAGGGAAGATCGCGCTTGTTTAGACGATACCAGCGGAGTAGATCGGTAGAAAAATTATTAAGCATTATTGATCAAATCGACAAGGAGATCAGGTATCCGGGCATGCCGCCCAATGGGCTTAGTAATGGAAAATTTAATATGAGGATATTTTTCTTTAGCCTCACGCACAATGGCAGGGATATCTCCATCCACATGCCGTCCCGCATTCAAAAAATTCAACGTAACCACTATTTCCGCGGCCCCTTGGGACGCACACAGGCCTATACCGCCCAATATATCAGGAGTTTCTATCTCTAAAAAAGCATATTCAACGATCGTTGGTGATAAGCGCTGACGTAAAATATCCACCAGAGCGGAAATTTCTTCTTTGGTTTTGGGCGAATGGCTGCCGTGACTAACCAGGAGAATGGCTTTCATTAAAAAATGATCTTTAACGGGTTTGATGACCGGTTGATAAAAACCCTGGCCCCAAAAGAAAACGGCAGGCAAACATGAGAACCATCCACAAAAACCACCCCTTCACGCATCAGCGATGTCATGGTGACCGTCTGCCGCGGATTAAGCAGACCGCCTTTGAGCTGGTATTTGACATTCTTCCAGCGGTAAAGCTCCCGGGGCTTATATTGGAATTCTTTATTCTCCTGGGGCAATATCCTTCCCCCGGCGGAATGAAGCCCGCCTGATGAACCGGCAGCTGTCGCGATCCACACCCCGGAAGACCTCTGCTCTTCCCTAAGCCTTCCAATCGTCAAATAATAGCGGCTTAACGCGGCGGGGTTTTGATGACAGATCAAAATATCATTAAGGACATCCATGGATCGAGTGCCGTCGCTAAACGACAATCTCAATCGGTTGAACTTCCTGACCGGAGGTTTTCCGGCCAGGATCTTATCCAATATCTTCTCCATATTGTCAGTATTCCCCGAACAAAAGCGCCCAACGCTCCATTGAGGATCTGAATTAATGCCCCAGATAACCCCTTTTTGGACCTGCCTGGCAGCTTCCAGGAACGTGCCGTCACCTCCGACGGTAATGACCAGGTCATACCGGCTGAAATCAGGGGAAGACCCTCTGCAGGCTTTGGTGACCCTTAATTTCCTGCTTCTTAAGACCGCCTCCACATAAGACAGGCTCCAGAAATGATTTTCATGGGTACTGCGAAAACGTTTGATCTCTTCCGAATTTAACAGACCTTCCAATTGGGCCAAACGCTTGCGGTCGCTTAAAAAATACCTGGCATAGGTGCTGTTTTTATAAAGCAGAAGTATGTTCATGTCGAATAAACTTAACCTTTGATATTATGGCGTTAAACGACGGGAATATCGCGTCCGCGCCTTTTAAATAGGAAGAAGGCAGGGAAGTTTCCAGGGCCAGGCACAATAACCCCGCCGCTTTGGCTGAACGGATCCCAAAGGGGGCATTTTCAAAAACAACCGCCTGTTTTGGCTTGAGTTTTAATTTAGCAAGGGCTTTTAAATACGGCTCCGGATGCGGCTTGCCGTTTTGCACATCAGTACCGCAAACAGTCACATCAAAACAACCCCATAGATCATCCGGAAGTAGTTTTTGGGCCTCGTGGCGGGATGTCCCCGTGACCAAGGCCAGCCTGAAGCCCTCGGCATGGCATTTCTTGATAAATGCCCTGCTTCCCGCTATAAATTTACGTTTGAAAATCCGCTTAAATAATTCTTCCTTCTCTGCCAATAGCTTTTTCCCGATGACATCCGTGTAAAATTTATTCTTTTCTGAAAATAACTCGCGGACACTATCAATACCTTTCTGCCCTTCACGCTTGTAAACATCTTCATGGCTTGCCCTTATGCCCTCAGAAGCAAAAACAGACCTCCACGCCTTAAAGTGATACGGCATGGTGTCTGTGATAACCCCATCCATGTCGAATATCAGAGCTGAAACTTGAAATTTCATGGATGCTATTTACCGCTTTCCACCGCCTGTTGGCGCAATTGATCCAGCTCTCGCTGCTGATCCTTCACAGTGTCATTAAAATCCTTTTGCCGCTGGGCATCTTCTTCATCTTCAGCTTTTTGTTCTTCAGCATCCTCTCTTATTCTATCTCTTTCCTGAAGATCTTCCTGCCTCTTTTCCTGACTTAGCTCTCTTTCCTTCAGAACCTCAGCCTTGGCATCGGCCTTGTCCTGGGCCTGCTGATTGGCAACCTTGGTATCATAATCCTTTAAATACGCCTTACGCTCTTTGTAAGTCGTTTGATCCCATTCTTTGTTAAATTCCCTGCCATAGGAAAATCGAAGAAAGAACGGCGCCTTGGTCAAATCCTGGCCATATTCCTGTTTTAATTTAGAATCATCATCCTTAGCATAAGAAAATGACGGCAATACCAACAATAACAATATGGAAATAATGATATATTTAACCATAATTAGACTCCCATTCTTCCCAGCCGCCATCAATGCTATAAACCTGTTTGAATCCCTGTTGGGCAAAATATCCGGCTGCCTGTTGAGAAGAATTGCCATGGTAACAATAACACACTAAAGGCTTTGACTTATCCGCTGATCCCAGGAAATCCTTGATATTCTCATCATTGACGATCAAAGCCCGCTCGATATGCCCCCTGGCATATGAATGCGCGTCACGGATATCGACAATGGTCACCGTGCCGCCTGAATTGATGATCTCATGGGCTTTTTGGACGCTTATCCGCGTAAAAGTATCCATCAATTAATTATACCATATCATATTTGACAGGGGAGAAAAATACGAAAAGTTGAGCCTAAATCAGCCGTGCTTTCCACTTCAACCTTCCCTCGGTGGGCTAATACGATGTGACGGACAATAGCGAGACCTAATCCCGTGCCGCCCGCTTCCCTTGACCGGGCACGGTCCACACGATAAAAACGCTCAAACACACGGGAGAGATGTTCCGCGGGGATCCCCACCCCGTTATCGATGACTTCAACACGCACAAAAGGCTTTTCCAGGCGGGCCTGAATGGAGATCTTACCTCCGGGCGGGGTAAACTTGACCGCATTGTCCAACAGATTCAAGAATACCTGTTCGATCCTCTGGCGGTCCACCAGCACCTTGGGCAAATCAACAGGAATATCAACAGTCACTTGATGCCCTTTTTCCTCAATGATCTTTTTATCCAAGGCCAATACCGTATGGACCGACCTGATCAGGGGTTCAGGCACTATATTCATTTTAACTTCCCTGGATTCAATGGCGGACAATATCAATAGATCGTTAACCAGGTTTTCCAGGCGATGGGTTTGCTTGTCTATGATATCCAAAAAACGCTCAACCGCGGCAGGGTCATCCCTGACCGATGTTTTCAGGGTCTCCACAAATCCCTTGATGGCCGTCAGCGGTGTCTTTAATTCATGGGACACATTGGCCACAAACTCCGAACGTATCTTTTCCAGTTTTTTCAGTTCAGTGATGTCGTGAAATACCGCGATCAAGCTTGTCAACTTGTCGTCACGGTCCATCACCGGGGATATCTGCATGCTGAAAAATGATTCCTGGGGCCCGATGATATTGATCTCTTTCCTGACCGCCCTTTTATGCAAAAGGGCTTCTTTGATGGAATCGTTGATCTCCTGGTTCCAAATGACTTCCCAATACAATTTGTCCCGGGTTTCCTTGGACCTTAACTCCAATAATTGGCAAAAGTTCGGGCTGGCATGCTCGATCTTGCCCTTTGCATTGATGACAATGACCCCCTCGACCATGCTTGAGAGGATCGTCTCGAAATTCTCACGGTCAACGCGCGTGCTGCTGAGCTGTTTTAAATAATCGCTTTTATCGGAATTGTGGGAACTGCGGATCTGAAGGATACGGCGGAGATAAAAGTGACGCGAGACCAAAAAAACAAGGACAGCCACTGTCAGTAAGGCAAAAATCAACCAATAAGCCATTATTCGATTTCCTTGAAACGATAACCGACACCCCTGACGGTCTCAATAAAATCTTTGGCCGCCCCCAGCTTTTTACGCAATCCGCGCACATGCACATCGACCGCGCGGTCAATGATGAATTTTCCCTCTTTCCAGACATTATCCAGGATCTGCTCGCGGGACCACACCCTGCCCGGCGAACGGGAAAGAAATTCGACAATATCAAATTCGATGGAGGTTAATTTGACTTCACGGCCCTTGTAGGTGATCTTATGCTTCAATAAATCCAATTTAAAATCCCCGAAACTGCGCAGATTGTCCTGGGCGGCGTTAGTCAATTGCAGATCTGTCGTCCGGCGGGTGATGGCCTTGATACGCGCTATCAATACCTTGGGGCTGAATGGTTTGGGAATATAATCGTCAGCCCCCATTTGCAAACCTACCACGACATCCGCCTCTTCACTTTTGGCGGTAAGCATGATGATGGGGATATGCTTGGTTACAGCATCGCTTTTGAGAGTCCGGCAGATCTCGATCCCGTCAACTTCAGGCAGCATCAGATCCAGCAAGATCAGGTCCGGCTTGCGTTTGTTGACAAAATCTACCGCCTGGCTGCCATCGTAGAGGCAGGCGATATCATAGCCTTCACGCCCTAAATTGTAGGAAATAAGCTCGCTGATATCCCTGTCGTCTTCAATGACCAAAATTTTCTTTTTAACCATCATGGGATTCTATATATAGAACGTTAAGGAAAAATGAAGATTTTATTAAACATTTATTAAGGGAATTATATCACTTTGGGACGTTTAACACTCTTTTCTTTTAGGGACTTCTTTAAGCTTGGCCAATGTTCCTCAGCCGCTATATAACCCGGACAACAGGTGCTTTGGCAATAGCAAGGGTGCTGGTCATAGGTGTCCAGATCATACCCATAATTATAAAAGACCTCCTCATTCTTTTTAATATCACGCAGGGCTATTATCCATATATGCCCGCGGATGATCTCAACCTCACAGTTAGGTTCACAGGAATGATTGATAAACTTAGCCGTATTATAATCCACATGCCCGTCAATATCATATTTCTTATTGAGCACAAAAATATACACTGCCCCCATTTGCTTGTGTTTTTGGGCGTACTTGATCAATTTTGGGCCCCGCCGCTCGGCCTCGGCCTTGCTTATCTTTTCACCGACATATTCAATGATGCGCGATCCCCTGGGAATATCCGTCTTGGCAAATATCCCCCAGCCGTGGACACCGGATTTCTTCTTAATTATAAACTTATTTTGAGGCATATCGATCGAGAGCCGTAAGCAGTCCTTCCATTTCCTGCGGGGTGTTGTAAATATGCGGGGAAATACGCAGTTTATTCTTCCAAAGCCCTAAATAAAAACCCCTATCCTTCAAATATTCATATAATGCCTGATTTTGAGACGCATCCCTGCGTGAAAGCACCACGATATTGGTACGCCCATCCTTAAGGCCTGGACTTATAAGGTCATAATTCTTCAGATCAAGCCCATCAACTATTTTATCAACTAAAATCCTGTTGTGCTGGCCAACCTTCTCCATCCCTATTTTCAAAAGGTATTCGATCGAAGCCTGCCAGGGCACATAATTAAAGAAATTAGCCGTCCCGAAAACATCATAGCGGCGGGCGGAACGGTCGTCTTTTAACTGGACCGGCCCCTCGGCATGCAAACTTGCCTCATCCATCAGTGAAATCCAATAATTCTGGGCATAATTCAATTTTTCCCGGACTTCTTTTCTTATCCAGCAAAATCCAGTGCCGTAAGGGCCCAGTAACCATTTGTAACCGGCGCAAACCACCGCATCCACTTCCCACTGGCCAAGATCGATCCCAAAGGCGCCGGCAGCCTGGCTTAAATTCACGACACATAATATCCCCCGCGAACGGCAAATATGTCCGATTCCCTTGATATCCAATTTGAAACCCGTAAAACTATGGACAAGGGGAAGGCAGACTAACTTTGTCCGGCGGTTGATGGCTTTTTCCAATTCCTGGCGTGTGAGGACATGCTGTTGGCTCTTAAGCTGCCGCACAACAACCCCTTTTTGGCACAGCGATAACCAGGGCAGGATATCCGTCGGAAAATCATTTTGCATGAGGATGATCTCATCCCCCGCTTTAAATTCGATCCCATGGCTCAACAGATGCAACCCATAGGTGGCGCTGTTTCCCAATATACAATCGTTCTTGTCAACATTGAGCAAGGCGGCGATGGCTTTTTTTAACCCCTGGGGGACCTGCTGAAATTTAAGAAAGGTGAGCAAGTGAGGGGCGGATTTCCAGGCAATGGCTTGCTGCAGGGCCTCATTGGCTTTTTTAGGTAATGGACCTTCACTGGCGACATTCAACCAGGTATGCCTGGGTATCAATGAAAAATCTTTAGTGTAGTTACAGCGACTCATTTTATTTGCGGCCGAATACTTTTGAAGAACGCTTTATCCCTGGGATGCGTTAACAGATCCTCAGCCTCATCCGGATCGACCCATCGGGCCTGCGGATTATGGGGATCACGCGGACTTAAATCATTTTGGGATGTTTTGAATAAAAAAAACAGAAGGACCTTCCATTCGCTCTTATCATCCTTGATATCAAGGCCTATCTTATAACGCCCATACGCGCCAAGGGTGCTTATAAGATCCAGGGAGCTTATTCCTGACTCTTCCGCGATCTCACGGATGGCCGCGGCAAGAGGCTCTTCACCCGGGTCAACATGCCCCTTGGGCAAAGACCAGCTGTTACCCCGCTGGTTAACGATCAAAACCCGCCCCTGCCGGTTGATGACAACCCCTCCGGCCGTGACGGTAACCTTGCCTGGGCTAATCGCCGTTGCCATAAAAATTCTTCCCCATTTCGATACGCTCAAGGCCCTTGCGGATACGGTAGAGATTGGTGTCCCTTAACGAATACACGCATCCGCAATATTCCTGCTGATAAAACTCCTCGCGTTTCGATATCTCGTACATCCGCGCTGACCCGCCGTTCTTGCGCCAGTTATACGTCCAATAGATCATGCCCTCGAAATGCGCCGCCGCTTTGATCCCGCAGCGGTTGATCTGGTCCATGTCCTTCCAGCGGGAGATCCCCAGCGATGAGGTGATCACTTTAAAACCATGTTCATGGGCGTACAAGGCAGTCCGTTCAAAGCGCATGTCAAAACAGACGCTGCAGCGTTCCCCGCGCTCCGGCTTCATTTCCAATCCCTTGACACGGGCAAACCAATTGGCGGTGTCATAATCCGCATCGACAAAAGGGATCTTCATTTTTTGCGCGAACTTGATATTCTCAAACTTACGTATCTCGTATTCTTTCTTCGGATGGATATTGGGATTGTAAAAAAAGATCGTGTAATTGATCCCGGACCGGGAGAGCGCTTCCATCAATTCCCCGGAACAGGGAGCGCAGCAGGAATGCAGGAGCAATTTTTCCGCATTCCCCGGAAGTTCCAATTTATCACGTTTGATCTGTCCAGTCATAAGAAAATAAAAAAGGCCTGGTACGACGACCAGGCCTGAAGGTGATTTTTAAATTTAAGCTTTAGTAACATTCACGGCTTGCTCGCCCTTGGGACCCTGCTGAATGTCGAACTCAACTTCCTGTCCTTCTTCAAGGGTTCTGTAGCCGTCTGATTTGATCGCGGTGTGGTGAACGAACACATCTTTGCCGTTTTCCGGGGTGATAAATCCATAACCTTTTTGATTATTGAACCATTTGACTTTGCCTTTTGCCATTACCTTGATCCTCCTTCTTATAAACAACACAACCTTGCATTATTTATACAACAACTAAAAGTATGCCTCACTTTTATTTACTTGTCAAATAATTCTTGGGGCTACCCCTCCTCTTTATTGCGTCACGGCTTGACTGTCGGCGGAAGGATTGGCGACTTCGGTGCTTTTATTCAGATAAGCGGACAGGGCTTTCCATGTCTTGCGGCCAACCTTGCCGTCAGCTTTCAGACCGTTCTGGGACTGGAAGGCCTCAATGGCTTTTTTGGTCTTGGGGCCGATATTACCGTCGACCTTACCGTCATAAATGCCGGCATTCTTCAAGGCCTGCTGGATCTCTTTGGGTGTGGGCTTGGCTGAAACGTCGACGGGAGCGGAAGCCATGGCAGGCTCATTGACATCAGCGGACGCGGCGGCAGACGCATTCTCGACGACGACAGGGACAGCGCTGTTCACATCGGCATTCTGGCTGGTATTATCCGTGACAGAAACGACATTTTCGGTGGCAACACCGTTAAGGTCAGCAGCATCATCTTTTTTCTTTTTATTACAACCGATAAACGATGTTAATCCAAAAACAACCACCAAAACCAGTACTAAATTTTTCATAAATGGCCCCGATCAATAAAAGTTGTTAATAAAATCTTATACTTTTATCTTACTTCTGATTTTCTTATTGTCAATTTTCTTTATAACTATTTTATTATGATATACGCGTAAAAAAAGAAAAGGAGCCGCGGCAATCGCCACAGCCCCTTACGAATACCCAAATATTGAAATCCTTGCCTACCGACCGATAGGTTTAGATCAGGACATTAGCCTCATCCCAGGCAAATGTAGCTTCTTCTTCCTGTTGGGCCTTCTGATTTGATTCTTGATTATTTGGTCCGTTCATAGGAATTACCTCCTTAAAGCCCCCATGGGGATTTGTTCCCCTTATCTTGGGTTAGATTACTTGAAGGTAATATACCCCATTTCATTAGAAATGTCTAATATTTTTTCAACTTTTTATTAAAAATATCTAATGGATTTGCAGCGGCTTTTTAATGGCTTTTTCTGAAAATGGCTGATAGCATGCCGGCGACCTGGGCAAATTTTTCACGCGGTTTGCCCAAAATGGACCCGCGCTGGACCTCAGCAGCGTCTATAGCCTTCCAATCCTCGAATGTTACCATCTTAACTTCTCGTTCTTTAAGAAATTTGATCAATTCATCCGTGCTGGGGACCTTACAAGGGTTTAAATTCCCGATATCTTCCACTATCGACCTGACCGTTTCTTCGGAAGAGGGTTTATTAGTCCCGATAACACCAATCGGCCCGGTTTTTATCCATCCAGCCACATACCAACCGGTATAAATCTTCTCCGAATCCTTGACCCTGCCGGCCTGATTCGGAACAACCCCCGATTGTTCGGAAAATGGCAGGCCTTCAATAGGAACCCCGGAATAACCGACACTCCGGAAGAAAAGACCACAGTCAATTTCTTCAAATTTTCCCGTTCCCCTGACCTTTTGCTTGTTTGGTTCACCCGAAAGCTGGTTTATCTCAAATTTTGCCTTCTCTACCGCATTTTTACCGGTAATTTCCACAGGACTGCGGTAAAAATGCATGACAAATTTTCGTTTACGGTCATTGGGCGCAATGGAAGTGAAGCGTTTTAATATCTCATAGTTCTTTTTATGACCGGCATTGGACGGGTCTTCCAATTCAATTTGGCTTGATCCATTGAGTTCAAGGTCCTGGGGGTCTATGACCGGATAACAATCAGCCAGATCTCCCATTTCCCTTATTTCTTTGGCGGTAAATGCCGCCTGCAAAGGCCCCCTGCGGCCGTACAGATGCACTTCTTTGATATTGCTTTCAGACAACACTTCCAGGGCTTTTTCACAAATATCGGTTTTTTCCAATTCTTCGGTTGTTTTACAAAGAACCCTTGCCACATCCAGCGCGACATTGCCGTTGCCCACAATGACCGCCACTTCATGCGAGAGGTCAAATTGCCGGTCTTGAAAATCAGGATGCCCGTTATACCAGGCCACGAACTCGGTGGCTGTATAACTGCAAGCCAGATCTTCCCCCTTGATGCCTAACCGCCTGTCTGATTCCGCGCCATAGGCAAACACGATCGCGTCATAGAACTTGTTCAATTCAAAAAGGGTGATATCTTTCCCTACGGAGACATTGCCGAAAAATGAGAATTTTGGCTTAAAAGCGGTTTTTTCAAAGACCTTGGTTACATTTTTTATCTTAAAATGATCCGGAGCAACCCCATAGCGTACCAGGCCATACGGTACGGGTAATTTATCAAACATATCAACTTTTATATTGATCTCCTGGCGGGATAAAGCTTCAGCGGTATAAAATCCGCTTGGCCCGCTTCCTACGATGGCCACTCTTAAGGGACGATCGGCAGTTCCTAAAATAGCCACAACAGTGATCCTTTCCTGTCTTTAATCTTTATAACTCTGCAAGGTTTTCATATAATTGGCCCGTTCAAAAACTTCCGGATTAATGCACGATTTCTGGCTCATGCTGCCCCGCATTTGATTGATCGAATCGTATTCGTGGACCTTCATCCATTTCTCAATGTCCTGTAAGAGCACCTTGACCTGCCCGGGACCTTGCCTCAAAAGCACAGAGCATAACATGGCAACATCCGCGCCTGCCATGATGATCTTTAACACATCCTCGCTGGTGTGGATCCCGGTCGTAGCCGCCAAATTGGCCTTTACATTACCATATAGGACCCCGACCCAGCGCAAAGGCAAACGCATGTCATAAGAAGTGCTTAACAGCAAATTGGGAACCATGGTCAAGGTTTCCAGATCAATATCCGCCTGGTAAAAACGGTTGAATAACACCAGCCCATCAGCCCCCGCCTTATCCAAACGTTTGGCCATATTGGCCAAGGCGCTGAAATAAGGCCCGATCTTGACCGACACCGGTATCGTCACCACTGATTTAACTTCTTCCAATATGTCGATGTAGACTTGTTCGACATAACGGCCGTCCATATCGGAGTTTGTCGCCATAAAGTAAACATTCAACTCCAGGGCATCGGCCCCTGCCTGCTGGATCTGTTTTGCAAAGGTCACCCAGCCGCCTTCGGTATGAGCGTTAAGGCTGGCGATCACCGGTATTTTAACAGATTTTTTGGCTTTATGGATATGTTCCAAATATTCTTCAGGCCCTAATTTAAACTCCGTCGCTTGAGGAAAATACGACAGGGATTCCGCGTAGCTTTCTGAACCCTTGCTTAAAAAATGCTGAAGTTCCCCTATTTCATGCGTGATCTGTTCTTCAAACAAGGAATGATTGACGATCGCCGCAACTCCCGCGTCTTCCAGGATCTTATAATTATCCAGATTCTTGGACAATGGCGAGGCAGAGGCGATCAATGGGTTTTTTAATTTCAGCCCCAGGTATGTCGTTGATAAGTCCATATTATGCTCCTGCTTTGTCTGTGTTTGTGCCCGCCAAATTTTGCAACACCTGCCAATGCTCATTCACATCATCCTGAGCAAGCTTGCCAAGCGCCTGGGCTACTTCGGGATTGCTTTTGGTTAACATTTTAAACCTATTCTCCAAATCCGTAAATTCTTTTAACGGTATTTTGGGGCCCGCATAATCCAGCTGCATGGGGTTCTTTCCCTGCTTGACGAGATCAGGATTATACCTGAACAAGGGCCAATAACCCGACTGAACCGCTGTTTTCTGATGCTGCAAGCCTGTGATCATGTCAATGCCATGAGCGATGCAATGGCTGTAGGCTATTATAAGGGAAGGACCATCATACGCCTCCGCTTCCAGAAATGTCCTTAACGTATGCTCATCCTTGGCACCCATGGCCACGGAAGCCACATAGACATGCCCGTAGGTCATCGCGATACGCGCCAGGTCTTTTTTAGCGGTTGTTTTGCCTCCGGCGGCGAATTTAGCCACTGCCGAACGCGGCGTTGACTTTGACATCTGCCCGCCTGTATTGGAATACACTTCCGTATCCAAAACCAGGATATTGACGTTGCGGCCCGTTGAAATGACGTGATCCAGGCCTCCAAAACCGATATCATAGGCCCAGCCGTCCCCGCCGAAGATCCATACGCTTTTTTTGACGAGCATATCGGAAATGCTTAATAACTGTTTGGCTTCGAAGCCGGTCTGGCCTTTTAATTTTTTGTTCAATTGTTCCACCCGCTGACGCTGCTGAAAGATATCCGCTTCATCATGCTGTTGGGCGCTGATGATATCATTGGCCAATCCAGTCCCGATCAGGGCTTCCAGCTTCCTGACCAATTCGCAGGCAAATTCCCTTTGCTTGTCAATGGACAACCGGAATCCAAGCCCGAATTCCGCATTGTCTTCAAACAACGAATTGCTCCAGGCTGGCCCGCGGTTGTCATTATTCTTGGTATAAGGCGTTGTGGGTAGATTCCCGCCGTAAATGGAGGAACAACCGGTCGCATTGGCAATGACCATGCGGTCCCCAAAAAGCTGGGTCGCGAGTTTGATATACGGGGTCTCTCCGCATCCGGCGCAGGCTCCCGAAAATTCGAACAAGGGCTGTAACGCCTGTGAAGAACGCACCGTTGTCATTTTGACCAAATGACGGTCAAGCTCAGGCACTTTCAGGAAATGCTCCCAATTTTCTTTTTCAGTTTCACGCAGCGGTGGCTGGGGTTTCATGTTGATAGCTTTATACTTTGTTTCCGATTTATTCTTCACAGGGCACACATCGACACAAAGGCCGCAGCCCGTGCAGTCTTCGGGAGCAACCTGGATCGTGTATTTTAAACCTTTCCATTCAAGGTCCCTGGCATCCACCGCTTTAAAGGTAGCCGGCGCATGCTCGAGATGTTTAGCGTCATAGGCCTTGATACGGATCACCGCGTGCGGGCATACCATGGCGCATTTTCCGCACTGGATACATATCGCTGAATCCCATACAGGAATTTCCTGGGCGATGTTCCGTTTTTCCCACTGCGTTGTTCCCACCGGGTAGGTGCCGTCACAGGGAAGCGCGCTGACCGGCAACTGATCTCCCCTTCCCGCCATCATCTCCACGGTTACCTTGCGGACAAACGCAGGGGCCTTATCTGAAACAGTTAACGCGAATTCCAGATGGCTTGGGATGATTTGGGGGATCTTCACTTCGATCAAATGGGCCAGCGTATGGTCGATGGCTTCAAAATTCATCCGCAGGATCTCCGCGCCTTTTTTACTGAAACTTTTCTTCGTGTATTCCTTGATGGCTTCAATGGCTTCTTTTTGCGGAAGGATATCAGAGATCGCAAAGAAGCAGGTCTGCATGATGGTGTTGATGCGCATGCCTAATCCTACCTTCTTTGAAACAGAATACGCGTCAATAATAAAGAACTTTAATTTCTTGTCCTTGATCGTCTGGGCCACCTGACGCGGGATATGCTGCCAGATCTCATCCGTGCCATAGGTGGTGTTTAAAAGGAACACTCCCCCTTCTTCGATCTTTTGCAGGACATCGTTAGTCTCCAGGAAATGGAATTGGTGGCATCCGATAAAATTGGCTTTGCTGATGAGGAAGGTCGAATGGATGGGCTTAGGCCCGAAACGCAAATGCGACACGGTGCCTGAACCGGATTTCTTGGAATCATAGACAAAGTAGCCCTGCGCGTACATGGGCGTGCTTTCACCGATGATCTTGATGGAATTCTTGTTGGCGGAAACCGTCCCGTCCGCCCCAAGCCCGTAAAAGATCGCCCGTACACCGGCAGGATTCTCTAAAATAAAATTCTCGTCATAATCTATGCTGGTATGCGAAAGATCATCATTGATGCCGACCGTAAAATGATTCTTGGGGGCCGGCTTTTTCATTTCGTCATAAACGCCCTTGGCCATGGCCGGAGTGAACTCTTTGGATGAGAGGCCATAACGCCCTCCGATGATCCTTGGGATATGAGGGTATTTCCCAGCGGCCTGTGATTCAACAAGGGCATTGACGATATCCAGATACAACGGCTCTCCGCCGCTGCCAGGCTCCTTGGTACGGTCCAGGACGCATAATGTCTTGACGCTCACAGGCAATGCTTTGATGAAATGTTCAATGGCAAAAGGCCTGTAAAGGCGGACTTTGATAAACCCCACTTTTTCATCCATGCTGATCAGCTTATCAACCGTATCCATGCATGTTTCCGCCGCGGAACCCATCAGCACTATCACACGCTCTGCCTTAGGATGGCCGTAATACTCAAATAATTGATACTGACGGCCGGTCAGCTTCGCGAATTTATCCATGGTCTTTTGGACAATGCCTACACATTCATTATAAAAGGGATTAACCGTTTCGCGGGACTGGAAATAGACATCGGGATTCTGGGCCGTCCCCCGCATCACCGGATTATCGGGCGAGAGCCTGCGGGAACGGTTGGATAAAACCAAATTTTCATCGATCATGGCCCGGATATCGTCCGTGCTTAACTGTTCGATCTTGGCGACCTCATGGGAGGTGCGGAAACCGTCGAAAAAATGCACGAAAGGAATACGGGATTCCAGGGTTGCCGCGTGCGCGATCAGGGCAAAATCCATGACTTCCTGGACTGATGAAGAACAAAGCATGGCAAAACCGGTCATCCGCGCGGACATCACGTCTGAATGGTCGCCGAAAATGGACAGCCCCTGCGTTGCCAGGGAACGCGCGGCCACATGAAAAACCGTTGGGGATAATTCACCGGCAATTTTGTACATATTAGGAAGCATCAGCAAAAGCCCCTGGGAACAGGTGAAGGTGGTTGTCATCGAACCTGTTTGCAGCGCGCCATGGACAGCTCCGGCAACCCCGGCCTCGCTTTGCATTTCCTGGACCAAGGGGATAGTATCCCATATGTTTTTCTTCCCTACCGCTGACCATTCATCCGTCCACTCACCCATGGGAGAAGATGGTGTGATCGGGTAAATCGCCACTACTTCGCTCAGGGCAAAGGCAATATAAGCCGCCGCTTCGTTCCCATCGATCGTTACTTTTTTACGGGTATTCATAGGTATTCCTTAATTTGTATAAATATTAAAAAATTGTAGGTATTAAACTACCTAATATAAGTGTGATGGTTTTGATCGGATTTGACTATTGGGAAATGTACGAAGAAAATACGTAAAAGTACGTATCAACGGATTCTTGGCGGTTTCCCCTAACGCTTGAATTCAGTAGCTAAAACCAGGCGCTTGATCCCCACCTTGGAGGCCGCGTCAATGACCTGCACCACATAATCGTATTTCACATTACGGTCGCCATTGATGATGATAGCCGGGTCACCATAGCTTTTCATCATGCGTTTTAATTTGAACTTGAAGATGTCCAGGTCCATTTTAAGGTTATAGCGTTCATTATCCAAATACACATCCCCCAAAGAAGTGACGCTGACATTGATATCCTTGCTTTCCAGGGGCTGTTGATTGCTGGATACCTGCGGCAGGGCGATCTTGATGCTGGAGCGGTAGATCAAGGGGGTTGTGACCATAAATACGATCAGCATCACCAGGATGACATCGGTGAATGGCGCGATATTGATCTCAGCTATTAATTTGGAGTTCCTCTGACGTCTTCTCATGTTTTAGCGCGGTGCTTTCTTCACGCACATCAGATCGACCAGTTCTGACGCGGCCAATTCCATATCAACCACAAAATTATCGATCTTTCGGGTAAACCAGTTGTAACTAAGCACTGCCGGGATGGCCACCAAAAGGCCGGCCGCCGTGCACACCAAAGCTTCCGCGATCCCCACGGTCACGACCGTCATGCCGCCGCTGCCTGCCCTGCTGATATCGCTAAAAGCCCTCATGATCCCCATGACCGTCCCTAAAAGGCCGATATACACCGCGGTCCCGCCGATACTGCCCACAATGCCTATGAACCTCTCCAGTTTGATCGTTTCAACGGTGATCTCGCGTTCCATGGCATTGGCAATGAGCTTTTCATCATGGCCATGCAAATTCAGGCCCGCCAAAGCCACCCGGGAGACCGGCGTATCGATATTTTTGCAAAGGCCGATGGCATTAAGCACATGGTTTGAGGTGAATTCCTTGCGGATCTGGTCTAAAATGACGGTACGGGAGAAATGCGAACGGCGGTTAAAATAAACCACGCGCTCAATAATGACAGCGATGGAAATCACGGAACAGAAAATCAGGATATAAATGGTTACCCCGCCCGCGGAAATGATCTCTAAGATACTCTGATCTTTAAACATGTCAACTCCCCTGAAAATTGATTTTCAAAATGATATAAGTGAACATTAATTCTAACCGAATCCATTATATAAAACAAGAAATCTTCATAATTCAATAATTCTGACTTGACATATAAGGTGCGAAGGTTCAAAATACAGCAAATTTATCAAGGAGACAACATGATCATAGGTATTCCCAAAGAAACTTATCAGGGGGAACATCGCATTGCCTTTATCCCCCCTTCCGTAGACCGTTTGGTCAAAAAAGGCGCTCAAATCATCATTGAAGCCGGACTGGGAGCCTCCATCGGCATCCCTGATGAAGACTATCGGAAAGCCGGCGCCAGCGTCGAGAGTAACCGGCAAAAATTATTATCCGGCGCGGATATCATCCTTCGCCTGCGCAAACCCCCGTTGGACGAGATCAGCCTTTTGAAAAAAGGCTCGATCCATATCAGCTTCCTTGACCCTTTCAATGAAAAGGCACTCGTGGAAGCTTTGGCCCAGCAGCAGATAAGCGCGTTTAGCATGGAGATGATCCCGCGCAGTACCCGCGCCCAGAAAATGGATGCCTTGAGTTCCCAGGCCAATTTAGCCGGCTATGTGACCGTTATCCTGGCCGCTGAACGGCTTCCTAAAATATTTCCCATGCTCATGACACCGGCCGGGACGATCGCCCCCGCCCGCGTTTTTATCATCGGCGCCGGTGTTGCCGGTTTACAGGCCATTGCCACGGCCAAGCGTTTGGGGGCCCGCGTCGAGGCTTTTGATACCCGCCCGGTGGTCAAGGAGCAAGTACAGTCTTTAGGCGCTAAATTCGTCGAGATCGATCTGGGCGAAACCGGCCAGACCGCCCAGGGTTATGCCAAAGCCCTGACCCCGGAACAGCTTGAAAAGCAGCGTCAAGGCATGGCCCGCGTCTGTGTCCAATCTGACGTGATCATCACCACCGCCCAATTGTTCGGACGCAAGGCACCTGTCGTTTTAAACAAGGATATCCTTTCTCAGCTTAAACCCGGGACCATCATCGTGGACATGGCCGTTGAATCCGGCGGCAATGTGGAAGGCTCAAAACTTAACGAAGAAGTGGTGACCTCAAACGGGGTCCGCATCCTTGGCATGGGAAATCTTCCCGGCCGGGTCGCGGTCCACGCCAGCCAGGTGTATTCCACCAATTTACATAATTTGCTTGAAGAATACTGGGACAAGGACAGCAAAGCCTTCAAGATCAATGTCGAGGATGAGATCATCAAAGGCGCCTTGATCACCCATCAGGGACAAATTGTCAACGAGATGGTAAAGAATATCAAGTAGGAAGGACAAAATCATGGAACTTATTTATTTACTGTTTATTTTGGCGCTATCAGTATTCCTGGGATTCGCGCTTATCTCGCGCGTCCCCCCGTTATTGCATACCCCTTTGATGTCTGAGGCCAACGCGATCTGCGGGATCATCGTTGTCGGTGCCCTGATCGCCGCGGGAGCAGAAGCCAACGGCCCCCTGACAATTTTCCTTGGGACTTCAGCCGTCGCTTTGGCGACCTTTAACGTCGTGGGCGGTTACCTGGTCACGGAGCGCATGCTAAAAATGTTTAAGAAAAAGGACGCCAAATGAACGTAGAATTTTTCACGAATTTCATCTATATCATCAGTTCCATCCTGTTCGCCTTCGGGTTAAAATTCCTGGGCTCACCTGTTAGCGCCAGGCGCGGGAACCTGCTTTCCGCCTCTGGCATGTTATTAGCTGTCCTTGCCACCCTGTTTAACGGGCATATCATCAGCTTTCAATGGATACTGATCGGTATCATCATCGGCGGCAGTTTAGGCGCCCTGGTCGCTTTCAAGGCCGCGATGACCCAGATGCCGGAAATGATCGCCCTGCTGCACGGCTGCGGGGCCTTGGCGAGCGTCTTTGTCGACTGGACAGCTTATCACGTGCACGGCGCCACCGACATGACAAATGCCATCACCCTTTATCTATCCATTGTCATCGGCGGTTTGACCGTCACGGGAAGCGCCATCGCCTGGGGAAAACTCAGTGAAAAGATCACGGGAAAGCCCATCCTGTTCACCGGCCAAAAATGGCTCAATACAGCCATCATTTCAGCCATCTTCATCCTCGGCATCATGTTCCTCATCAACCCGTCAAGATATGACCTGTTCCTCATCATCCTTGCCCTCTCGATGTTTTTCGGCGTCTTCATGGTCATCCCCATCGGCGGCGCGGATATGCCGGTTGTCATATCAGTCTTAAACAGCTATTCGGGCGTGGTGGCGTGCACGACAGGCTTTGTCATCCATAACACCCTTTTGATCGTGGTCGGCTCCCTGGTGGGCGCCAACGGGATCATCTTAAGCATCATCATGTGCAAGGCCATGAACCGTTCCATCGGCAATGTTATCTTTGGCGCTTTCGGCAGTGTGGTCAAAAAGACCGGTACTGATGAGAAAAAAGAAGCCAAGGCCATTTCCGTTGAGGATGCTTTCCTGATCCTGGAGAACGCCAAATCCGTGGTCATCATTCCCGGCTACGGCATGGCCGTGGCCCAGGCCCAGCACGCGGTGAGGGAGCTAAGCGAATTTTTGGAAAAGAACGGCTGTGACGTCAAATACGCCATCCATCCGGTGGCGGGCCGTATGCCCGGCCACATGAATGTCCTTCTCGCTGAAGCCAATATCCCCTATGACCAGTTACTGGAAATGGACGCTATCAATCCTCTCATGGACAGTGTTGATGTGGCCATCATTATCGGGGCCAATGACGTCGTCAACCCTGCCTCACGCCATGACAAATCAAGCCCCATTTACGGGATGCCGATCATCAATGCCGATAAAGCCAAAACTGTTTTCGTGCTAAAGCGCTCCATGGCCACCGGATTTGCCGGCATTGAAAATGAGCTGTTTTATTACGATAATTGCCGTATGATATTTGGTGACGCCAAACAAACGGTGCAGGCCCTGGTCGCTGAATTCAAAAGCAGCCAGCACTAAACATCCTTTAATCTTAAGGAAGGCCTTACGTGCAGTCAAAAGCCAATCAACGCAAAGATGACCGCCTGAAATTCAAGAATACCATTCAGTATGAGGAATGTCTTGATAATGGCCTTTACGGCCCCTCGGTCATAGCCAACACCTTTGATATAGGGGTGCAGGGTATCGGATTCTACGCTTCCAATGAATTCAAGATCCACACCAAGCTCAGGGTCACCTGCTATATCTCAAACACCGAGCGGATCACCTTCATCGTCTCTGTTGTGCGCATCCAGCTTTATAAATCAACCCCCCTGCAATTTATTATCGGTACTGTCATTGAGACCATCGATGAAGCCGATAAAGAAAAACTGAAAACATTCCTCCAGGAGATCAATATCTTTTACCTTCTGGAGAATATCAACCTTGACAATGTCATGGATATCCATTTCATGGCCGGATATCCCATCATCCTTAAAAGGATCGGAAAATTAAAGACCGTCGGCAAGGTGCTGGATGAATATACGATCAAGAATTTGCTGCTTAATCTGCTCGATGACGTCACTTATTCGAGGTTCATGAAATCCAAAGACGTGAATTTGCTGATCCCGTATAAAGACAAGAGATTGAGGTTCAATCTGCATTTTCAGCAGGGAAAAATAGAGGCTGTCTGCCGCATTGTCAACGCCAAGATCCCGACCCCCGCCCAATTGGGGCTGCCGTCCATCACGGAAACCCTGATCAAAAGTTACACCAAGGGCTTGATCCTGATCGCCGGACGCACGGGTGCTGGAAAAACCACCACCCTGGCATCCCTGATCGGTTATCTGAACAAGATCATTAACGGCGTCATTATCAGCATCGAGGACCCGGTCGAATATATCCAGGAAAAAGGCCAATGCATCATCAAGCAGCGGGAATTGGGAAGGGATACCATGTCTTACGCCTCCGCCCTGCGTAATGCCTTGCGGCAAAACCCTGATGTCCTTATCATCGGAGAAGTTTTGGACGGGGAAACCATGGAGCTTGTGCTGACAGCCGCGGAATCCGGTACCCTGGTCATCACGACCATCCATTCGGCCAGCGTCACGCAGGTCCTGGACCGCATCACGTCCTTTTTTCCCATTGAGGCCCAAAAACACGTCCTGACCCGGCTTTCCCTCATCTTAAAAGGTATTATCGTCCAGGAACTTTTCCCCAGCCTCATCGGCAATGAAAACCTGGCCCTGGCCACGGAAGTCATGCTCGTGACTGACACCGGCAAGAAGATCATCCGCGAAGGCGACTGGAAATTGATCCCGGATTATATTTTAAGGGGAAAAGGACAGGGTATGGTGTCTATGAAAGAATCAATCGAAAACCTGGTCAACCGCGGCATTATCGATATCGGATACTCAAAAGAATTCCTGCAGGCCCAGCCTCACATCTATTCTTAAGTCAAACTGATCTGTTCGGGCACCCTGCCGTGAGGCGTCATGGCTTCAATGGACGTGATCACGATCACCGCCAAATGATAATTAGGGTCTTCCGGGCCGGCAAAATACTGCCGCAGCATCGGGACATTCTCAAAGACGACCTGCTTTTTGGCAAGGTCATCGCTGATCGCGGCTGTCCCGGCCACGCGGCAATACCACATTTTACGGTCCACAAAACAAATTTCCACATTGGGATTGGCTTTGATCTGCGGGATGGTCCTGGAACGGCCTAACAGGGCCAGTAAAAGCTCGCCTTCTTCGCTCAAATACGGCATCATGGGCCGAACGTGCGGCTTATTGCCCTCCACGGTCGCGAAAAAACCGAAACCCGCATCACGCACGATATCAATGGCTTCATCTCTGGTCATGACGATCCCCCTATTTAAATTTATCCGTTCCGATGTAACTTTTATTTTTAACAGCCTCGATCTCGGCCATGATGGAAACCGCGATCTCTTCGGGCGTCTGGCTTCCGATATCAATGCCCATGGGAATACGCACCCGTTTTAAATACTTCTCCTCGATGCCCGATGTTTTTAAGCGGCCAAAGAATTTAACCTTCTTGGGCTTGCTGGAGATAACACCAATGTAGGCTGCCGGCGACCTGACGACCGCCTTAAGGCATTCAAAATCATGCTCATTGCCATGCGTGACGATGGCGATATAGGTATTGGCGTTGATATCCATGCCGGCCAGTTGGGCGGCAGGGTTACCGACGATGATCTTATCCACATGGGGAAATCTTTTTCGATTGGCGTATTCTTCGCGGGAATCGATGACCGTGACCTTAAAACCGGTGATCTTGCCCAGCGCGGAGAGCGGCAGGGCAATATGGCCAGCCCCGCAGATGATCAATGAATCATGGGCGCCGAAAGGCTCGATAAACACCTTCATCTGGCCGCCGCAAACCGATTCACCTTCCCGCCCGAAATAATTGTAGGTAACCGTCACCGGCTTTTGTTTCCGGATCGCCTTAAGGCATTCCTCGATCGCGGCTTTCTCGTTACGGCCGCCTCCGATTGTCCCAAAGGATGTACCGTCATCAAAGACGACCATCTTGGCGCCTGTTTTACGGGGAGTTCCTTTGACGGTCGCTTCAGTGATCGTGGCAAAGGCGTAGTTCTGCCCTTTTTGGGAGGCTTTGAGCGCTTTGTAAAGGATATCTTCCTGCATTGATATTATTTTACATAAGCTTTAATGATCTTTTGGTCCTGTACGGGACGGTCCCCGGACCCGGTCGGTGTCCCCTCGATCTTGGCAACGGTATCATAGCCCTGGGAAACCAGGCCGAAGATCGTATGATGGCCGTTCAACCACGGCGTCGGGGCTGTGGTGATAAAAAACTGGCTGCCGTTGGTGTTGGGACCGCGGTTGGCCATGGCCAGGACACCCTGCTTGTCAAAGACAAGGCCTGGGTCGATCTCATCGGCGAAATCCCCGCCCCAAAGGCTCGCTCCGCCGCTGCCTGTACCCGTCGGGTCTCCGCCCTGGATCATAAAGCCCTTGATGACACGGTGAAAGATCAGGCCGTCGTAATAGCCTTTTTTGACAAGGCCAACGAAATTCTGGACGGTTTTGGGAGCCTGATCCGCGAATAAGGTTAATTCGATATTACCCTGGTTTGTCTCTAATACAACGATGGTTGGTTTCACGCTCGGCTCCTGTGCTTGGGTTAAAGAATAAGGTATGATAACGAAGATACACAGAAATAGCAATCGACAAATACGGATCATAAACCCTCCCTTATGGATTTTAGGCTACTGTTGAATTTTCTTTAGGTTGGACGGCGGGAAGCCCCAATTCTGAGCGGAAGATACGGTTCTGTTCCCGTAACCGGCGGATCTCTTCATCAAGTACTTCTCTGACCTTGCTAAAAGCGCGTACTTGAACCACCAGCACCTTGTTTTCAGCTTCCAGAAGCCTGATGATCTTATTTTTCTCAACCAGCAAAGCTTCCATTAATTCTGTTTTTTTGTCATCATGTTCAGGCTCGGTATAAACGGGGGTCCTTGGCTTGGCCATTTCAGGCAACAATACCCTTGATACCCAATACAAAGCGATCAGGACTACAGCCAAGTAGATGAATAACATAATCCCCCCCCTTTCCTGTTCCTTGAATTTATTGGACAGCCAGCGCCAGTGATCTATAATATTTTAATGTTTACCTGTATCCTCTTAGCCGCGGGATCGAGCGAACGCTTTGGGTCACCCAAGGCGTTAGCTTCCTTAAACGGCATCAGCGTCATCGGACACATCCAGCAAATGCTGCTTAAAAGCCTTTGCGATGAAATCATTGTCGTCTTAGGCGACCATGCCGATCTAATCGGGACATCTCTATTTAACCACAAGCGTATTCGGGTTGTCTATAATAAACATTATAATTTTGGACAGACATCTTCCGTGCAGGCAGGCTGGCGTGAGGCGGATCTATCATCGAGGGGAATCCTGTTTTTGCCGGTGGATTGCCCCCTGGTTGAGGCATCAAGCATCGATATCATTATCGATCACTTTAGGGCGATTGAAACTGATATACTGATCCCCACGTATCAAAACAAAAAAGGCCATCCGCCTGTATTCCATCAGCGGCTAAGGTCCGAAGCGCTCGATCTCTCCATGGGCCAAGGCCTGAATTCTTTGTTTGCCGGGCATCCGCCGCAAACATTAGAGATCAATGACCCGGGCATCATTAAAAGTTTCAACACTCCGCAGGAATTTCAGGACAGGATCATTTCCAAACAATAGCTTTGGCGGTGTAGGTGACGCGGATATAGGCATTGCCCAGGACTTTCTGGGGAGCGTATTTCTTCCAGAGGTCCGTGGCATCGCTTGAGACATCAGTGATGGCGTCAGCCCCCAGCATGCCCGCTTCCTGTTTGAGTTTGGGCAGGACATCTGACAGGCTCTGGACGCGTTCGGTGGTCACTGTCACCGTCGCGATTTCGGTGTAAGGCTTGTCGACCTTTTCCACATAGGTCACATCATCAATGCTTGTTTTAGGGACAAAATAATCATCCGAAGTTTCTTTGGAATCGATCTGATAAACGGTGCAACCCGAAGAGAATGCAGCTAAGAATAAAAATGTAAAGAATATGCGTTTCATAGGTCCTGTTTCTAAAAGGTTATTGTATTTAATGATTATATTACCAAATTCGGCGAAAACAATAAAATTTAAATCTTTTGCGCTGATTTTTCTTTCAAGGCCTTGATAATTTTATCCGCGGTGATGGGAAGCTCCTTGATGCGCACCCCGATCGCATCCTCAACCGCGTTGGCGATCGCGGCCGCGGTCGGCAGTAAGGATGCCTCTCCCATGCCTTTCGCGCCAAAAGGCCCTTCAAGCTCGTCTGTTTCGACCATAATGGTGGTCATTTTCGGCATGCCGATAGACCGCGGCACGCGGTAACCGGCAAAATTCGCGTTTAGCACGCGGCCGTTCTTGAACCTCAAATCCTCATAAAACGTATATCCTATGCCCATGGCCAATGACCCTTCGATCTGGGATTCGACGGACTGGGGATTGATGGCCTTGCCGATATCATGCGCGTCCCATAATTCCAAGACCTTGACATTGCCGGTATCCGTATCCACTTCCACTTCCGCGATCTGGGCCTCAAAGCCGTAACTGCCCGAGACATTGCCTTCGCCGGTGCGAAAATCAATGGGGGTGGTTTTGGGATTATAACTGCCGCGGCCGATGATCTGCTTGCCGTATTTAAAAGAATAACAAAGCTCCAGCGCCTTATCAAAGCTCATCAGGGCTTTGCCGTCTTTTTTGAAAATAACTTTTTCAGCGCGGATGTCCAGATCCTTAATATCAAGATCATTATCCTGGGCAACGATCTCCAGGATCTGAAGCTTGGCGTCCCTTCCACCTAAAAGCGCGGCATTACCGGAAATAAAAGTAACGCGGCTGGCAAAAGAGCCTGTATCAAAAGGGGTGATTTCCGTATCTCCCGCTTTGCATTTGATGCGGCTATAGCTGACACCCAGTTCATGCGCGGCGATCTGGGACAAAGCCGTGTTCGACCCCTGCCCCGTGTCCGCGGCACCGGTGAATAAATATACGGAACCGTCCTCTTCGACTTTGACAATGGCACCGGCGGATTCGTGGGATTTATACATTTTCGAACCCATAACATCAGCCGCGATCCCGATGCCGATGCCGCGTTTGATATTTTTCATCTTGCCGCGTTTTTCCACCCAGCCTGAAGCTTTGGCGGCTTTTTCAATGCACTCACGCAATCCATTGGTGGTCAGGATCATTTTATTGACAGTCACCATGTTGGGTTCCGTGATATTCTTCAGGCGGAATTCGATGGGGTCCATGCCCAAATCCTTGGCGATCAAATCCATGTGCGATTCAATGGCAAAACCGCTTTGCACCCCGCCGAAACCGCGCATGGCGCCGCTGATAGGATTGTTCGTATAAACGCGATAGCCGCTCATGCGGAAATGCTGAATTTTATAAACCATGAAAATACGCATGATGGCCGCGGCCAGCACCGTCGGCCCGTAACTGCAATAGGCTCCCCCGTCCGCCAGCACCTCACCGGTGATGGCAAGGATGGTCCCGTCTTTTTTAACGCCTGTTTTGATCTTATAGATCATGCCGTGCTTGCGGCGGGTGGTGGTGAATTCCTCTTCCCTGGTCAATGATATCTTAACCGGCAAACCTCCGGCTTTTTTCGACAGCAGGCAGGAAGCGAAATCCATGGGGAGCATTTCCAGTTTTCCGCCAAAACCGCCGCCTACCGCCATCTTGATCACGCGCACGTCATTAAGGTCCATTTTGAGCGTTTTGGCCAGGGCCTCCCGGCATTTGAACGGTGCCTGGGATGAAGACCAAAGCGTAATTTTATTGGTGAAGGTTTCCCACTGCCCCACACAGACATGGGGCTCCATCGGCGCCGGATGAGCCACGGGGCACCAGAATTTATCCTCACGCACCAGGTCCGCTTCTTTCATGACCCGTTCAGGATTACCGAAATTAACAGGGAGTATCACCGCGATATTATTGAGGGATTCATGGATCTGGGGAGCGCCGGGCTTGATAGCTTCCTCAATTTCAAAAACTCCCGGGAGGACCTCATATTTGACGTCGATCAAACGCAGGGCCGCGTCCGCCGTCTCTTCATCAACGGCCGCGACGGCCGCCACTTCGTCGCCTATATAACGCACCTTGTCCGCTTCCAGCGCCATTTGATCGACCGTATGCGGAAAGAAATATTCATTGGAACCGAATTTGATCTGATGGGTGTCCTTGTAGGTCACAACAGACCTCACGCCTGGCAAGGCTTCGGCCTTACTTGTATCGATGCTGATGATACGCGCGTGGGCGTGCGGGGAACGCAGCATCTTGCCGATGAGCATATTGGGGAAATACACGTCAAAGACATACTTGAGCTGTCCGGTGACAATGCCCCTGCCTTCAATGCGCGGGACGCTTTTTCCCACAGGATCGACATATTCATCTTCGTATTTGGATTTGGATTTGAGCGCCATCAGTTTTCGCTTTTCATTTTCTTGCCGGCTTCGCGCACGGCTTCAAAGATCTTCGGATATCCCGCGCAACGGCAGATATTGCCATCAAGCGCGTACTCAATTTCTTCCTGAGTCGGCTGGGGATTCTTTTCCAATAAGGCCACGGACGACATAATCATGCCCGGTATGCAAAAACCGCATTGCACGGAACCGCAATCCACATAGGCTTGCTGGACGGGATGCAAGACATCGCCATTGGCCAAACCTTCGATCGTCGTGATCTCATCTCCCTGGGCATTGGCCGCCAGGGTGATGCACGAGAGCACTGCCTTGCCGTTGATCATGACCGTACATGTCCCGCATTCGGTTTCCTGACAGGCGGTCTTGGTCCCGGTCATTGACAGATGTTCACGCAGTACTTCCATCAGGGTTTCATGGCCCTTCAGTTCAAGCGTATATAACTTCTTATTTATCGTTAAGTTGACTTGCATATTTCCTCAATGGCGGACCTTAAACTGACCCTGAACATATGCTGTTTGTATTCACTGGAACGGGTGTCATAAATAGTTGCCGTTAAATACTCCAGGGCTTGCTCTCCCAGGCCGGATGATGATGAGCTTTTATCCAGGAAAGCCTCCAGCACAGGGTCTCTTTGGGCAAAAGCGACGCCGTTATTGATCCCTATCCGTGAATTATACCATTGTTTGCCTTTTATTTCAGTTTTTACGCAAATGGCCAGCATGGGAATATCCACGTGCAGGGTCTTTCTGACGCGGCGGTAAGCGGTGCGGGCCGCCGGGTTAGTTTTAATGGTCACATGAGTGAATAATTTTTCGGAACGGGCCGCGTTCTTGAAGAAATCTTCAGCCGTCAAAATATCTTCCTTGCCGTCCGGGCCCAGAAAATGCATCTTCGCCTCAAGGGCGATCATCACCGCCCCCATTTCCGTCCAGGTGTAACGGCAGGTCAGGTTTCCCCCGACAGTGGCCATATTGCGGATGGGATTGGTTGAGATATTGCGGCAGACTGTATGTAATATTTCCAAATGGCCTTTAGGCAGTGAATAATCAAAAAGCTCATTGATGCGGGTCATGGCTTTGATGGTCAGCGTGTCCCCTTTAAAATCAATACCCTTAAGATCATCCACCTTGGCCAAGCTTAGAATATTGCGGGCGGTTTTAGTCCCCTTGGTCTTAAGCAATTTCATGCTGTTAAGCAAGAAGGTGCCTCCGGCCAGGACCTTGGAATCTTCCAATTCCTTATAGAGCTTGGCCGCTTCCAGCGGAGTTTTGGGCAAATGCAGCGTCAAGGGGTTTAGCAACATAGGCAGAATTATACCAAAAAATGGGAAAACTGTCCCTACTTATAACAAATTAATGACTTCGGTAGGTGGGTCAAGTACTACATAACAGTTGGCACAACTAATAGGGGCAGGTCACGCGAAAGCGGACGAAGTCCTTGACACTTATGACAAAATCCAAGAAAAAGAATCGAAAGGAACCGGCAGAGGTGTTACGGAGAGTAGTTCACTATAAATTTAGCGTCTAATTACTTTTGTATTCAACAATCTAAAGCCAATAAAACCTGGACGACGTGGATAAATACGCTGTGTTGGACTACCATTACCTTATTAAAGAAAGAACAATAATTAAGAGAACTGTGACTATTGGTGCCAATATCAAATGCCACCCTATTCTTCGTACATTCTTAGAAAATAAACAATATACACCAATTAAGATTGATCCAAAACCAAACGTAAGATAAAGCCCTAAATAAGAGAGGTTTAAATTGTGGCCAAGCCAAAGATTAGCTTCTGCACAAAGAATTGGTAAAATAAAGAAAGTCCAAATAGAAAGAATCCAAATAAAATCACTCATCAAATACTCCTTTCGTCTCCTCTCCCTATTTACCCCATAACCAATGATGATGAATTAAATTCACCAAAATCATTGTGTTATAAAAAACAAAAAACACTAAAGCAACAAAGACAGTAAACCAGAAAAATATGGGATGTTCTGCACGAGACTCCGTAGACCCAAACCCATAAGGGCCCCAAAAAAAACGTATAATCTTGCCTCGTTTAAAGGCATAAATAATATTCCAAAGCATCAACAAATCTATTAGTACAAATATTATTTGTGCATATATTTCTTCTGTCATTCTTGTTCCCTTAATTCCGTTCGTATCCTCTTTCCGATTTAGTTAGGCGTAATCAAATGATGTATCTAAATAATGAAATCGTTTAAATATTTTGACCTATCCCCCTAAATCTGTGCCAATTATAACAAATTAATGACTTCGGACGGCAGGCGCTTAAGTTCCTGAGTGCCTAAGATACGTATGGACCAGCTTAAAAGGTCTAATTTTTGACGTAAATTCTCATTGGGGGTTGTGATATTCTGCAAGCGGTTACGCTGTAAAAAAAGCGTCTTACGCAGGGTCTCAAATACGATCCTGGCTTCCCTGGTGTAAAGGCTGTCCTTGGTGATCGAAAGCAAGTCCTCATAAGCCATGAAACTTACCACCTTATTATAATGGTCCATTTTCTGGATAAGTGCTGGGACCATGCTTTCAAAATACTGATAACGGTCCAAAACGACCAGGGCATGCATGATCTCAACCTGGACAAAGGGAGAATCACTGCGGTTGAGCCGGCGGATCAAGACCTTGATGATATTGGCTTTTTCCCTGCTTAAAACCTCATTCGCATATTTTTGTGTGAATACCCTTACCGCGGCGGCGCACTTATATGCCCCCAGGGAATCATCAGCGATCATAGCCAATAGAATGTCCCTGCTTTCACCCGCGTATTTTTGGGAATAACCTTCCATGAGGGCTTTGTCATCAAAAATAGCACCGGAAGCGATATCCGCCTGGTTGATATCGTCCTGGTCCTGGGCCCATACAAGCCCGCTGAATACCATGGGCAATAATACAAATAATGAATACAGGATTTTCATGAGATCAATATAAATTCCATGGAAATGTCCAGGACCTGACGGGAATGGGTCAGCGCCCCCACGGAGATGCGGTCAACCCCTGCCTCCGCGTACTTTTTGACATTCCTTAACGTGATGCCGCCTGACGCCTCGAGCAAAACATGCGATTTGGCCTGGTCACGCAATTTTACCGCCCGGGCGATCTGCCAGGGCGTCATATTATCCAATAAAACGATATCCGCTTTTGAATGCAGGATCTCTTTTAATTGGTCCAGATCATCAACTTCGACGACAATCTTGGCCTTGATCTTCTTTTTTAAGTCCCTGATGACATCGATCATGCTAAGGCCTTCACAAACGACGCGGTGATTGTCCTTGATCATGGCCATGTCGCTCAAATTATAACGGTGATTGACACCCCCCGCGGTCCTGACCGCGTAACGCTCCATCTGGCGCAATAAGGGCGTTGTTTTTCTCGTGTCAAGGATGGAAGCCTTGTATGGCTTTATCTTATTGACGTAAAGGCTTGTTTGGGTGGCGATTCCCGACAGGAAGGACAAGAGATTGATCGCCACGCGCTCCCCGGAAAGCAGGGTCCTCGTTGAACCCGAAAGCTCTGCCAAGACCTGTCCCCTGCGTACAGCGTGGCCGTCCTTGACATGGGCCTTGAAAACGATCCTGGGATTCAAGGTTTTAAAAACCTTATGGGCCAGGCCCATCCCGCAGATAACCCCATCAGACTTTGCGATCAATCTTGCCCTGCTGCGCGATCTGGCAGGGATCATGTTATCGGTGGTAATATCGCCTTGGCCGACATCTTCGGCGAGGGCTAAATGAACGATTGTACGTACGTATTCTGATTTCATGATATTCCTGTCTACGACAAATTAGATAAAACGCTTTTGAGAGCAATAACTTCTTTATTTAACAACTCTAAACGCTCTTTTTCTTTCGTAATAATTTCTTCAGGGGCTTTAGCAACAAATTCTGGACTATTAAGACGTTTGTTCAAATTATCAATGGAAATCTTTTTTTGAGCAATGTTAGCGTTAATACTTTTTATTTCTGAATCAAAATCAATCACTCCCTCTAATGGAACTAGAACTTTTATCGTACCAACCAAAGTAATAGCGGTTTTTTTGTGTAAAGGCAGATTAATACCTATGGTTAAGTTCTTTAAATGAGCTAAACGTTGAATATCAAGCGAATATTGCGATAAAAGACTATTTAGCTCTTTGTCTAAAAGAATAATAAATGCAACTACAGTTTCATTTGGCTTGATGTTCCATTGTGCCCGGATATTACGTATGGCGCTGATAATATCAATGATAGTCTGCATGCTCTTAGATGCTGACATATCAATTAAAGTTCCATTTTTCTTGGGCCACGCTGCTAATGAAAGGCATTTGTCTTTTGTATTCATATTGCTGTAAATTTCTTCTGTCACAAAAGGTATGAAAGGATGCATCATCTTCAAAGAATTTTTAAGAATAAATAGGGCTGTTTTTTGGATATTGATGTCGCTGAACTTTGATTTGATCAATTCCAGATACCAATCGCAATAACTGCCCCAGAAGAAATCCTGGATCAGGATCTCAGCTTCGGAATAATGGAACTCTTCAATCGCACGGGCGACTTTTTCCAAGGTTTCATAAAACCTGGCAATGATCCAGCGGGAAGGAAGATCGAGATCATTCAAATTGAAATCTTCATAATCCCCTTTTGATAAAGTATCCGTGCAATTCATGAAAACCAATCTTGAGGCGTTCCAGATCTTGTTGGCGAAGTTGCGGCCGATCTCGAACTTTTCCTTTGAGATGAATATATCCTGCCCTGAATTGATGATGAGGCTAAAACGAAGCGCGTCGGCCCCGTATTCATCAATGATCTCCAATGGATCAATGGCATTACCCAGGGATTTGGACATCTTCCGCCCCTTGGCATCGCGCACGGTACCGTGGATCAACACATCGGAAAAAGGCTTCTCTCCCATAAATTCGTAACCCGCCATGACCATGCGTGCCACCCAGAAAAATAAAATCTCTGAAGCGGTCATCAGCGTGTTGGTTGGATAAAAATATTTAAGGTCATTGTTCTTCTTGGGCCATCCCAGCGTGGCAAAAGGCCATAGCCAGGATGAAAACCAGGTATCCAGCACATCCTCGTCCTGTTTTAATTCAACTGGATGACCATGCATGGTCTTGGCCTGAGCTTTGGCCTCTTCTTCAGACATGGCCACATAATAACTGCCGTCCTTGTCATACCAAACAGGAATACGGTGCCCCCACCAGATCTGACGGGAGATACACCAATCATGAATATCTTCCATCCAATTCGTGTAAACTTTTGACCAATGGGCCGGATGGATTTTGATTTCTCCGTTTTGCACCGCTTTAAGGGCTGGTTGGGCTAAAGGCTTCATTTCAACGAACCATTGCTTGGATAAATAGGGCTCCACCACGGTATCGCAACGATAACAATGGCCGACGGCATTTTTATGGTCTTCGATCTTTTCAAGGAGCCCCACAGTTTCAAGATCAGCTAAAATACGCTTACGGGCTTCAAAACGGTCCAGGCCCTTATATTTGCCGCCCTTCTCATTGATGCTGGCGTCCGGGTTCATGACATTGATGATGGCTAATTTATGGCGCTGGCCCATCAAAAAGTCATTGGGGTCATGCGCAGGTGTGACCTTGACTGCACCCGTACCAAATTCGGATGATACAAAATCATCGGCGATGATCTTGATCTCGCGATTTTGTAAGGGTAAAACAAGTGTTTTTCCTATCAATCCGGAATAGCGTTCATCCTTTGGATTAACGGCAACCGCTGTATCACCCAGCATTGTTTCAGGACGGGTCGTTGCCACAATCACAAACTGATCGGGAGCGTCTTTAAATGGATACTTTAAATGATAAAGCTTGCCGTTTTTCTCTTTATGCTCGGCTTCTTCATCAGACAAAGCGGTTTGGCAGCGCGGGCACCAGTTGATGATCCGCTCTCCGCGGTAGATCAAACCTTTATCGTGCAAAGTGACGAAAGCCTGCCTGACAGCATTGCTGTAATCATCATCCATCGTAAAGCGCGTGCGTGACCAATCGCAGGAAGAACCTAATTTTTCCAATTGATTGATGATGGTATCGCCATATTCCTGTTTCCAGGCCCAAAGGCGTTTGAGGAACTCTTCGCGCCCTAAATCCTTACGGGTTTTACCTTCCTTGGCCAATTGTTTCTCAACGACATTCTGGGTGGCAATACCCGCGTGGTCAGTGCCCGGCATCCAGAGGGTTTCAAAGCCGTTCATGCGTTTATAACGGACTATGATATCCTGCAGGGTATTGTTTAGCGCATGGCCCATGTGCAGGATGCCTGTCACGTTTGGCGGCGGGATGACGATGGTAAACGGCTTCTTACCCGGGTCAGCCTTGGCATGGAAGACGTTTTTGTCCTTCCAAAACTTCAGCCACTTGTCCTGTGTTTCTTTAGGATTATATTTTGAAGATAGTTCCATAATAATTAGTCTCTAGAAGATGAATAGCTATTATGTGTGAGGAACGTTAAGGGATTTTTCGTCAAAAGTCATCAAGGTTTTACTGCGAGGCTTGTTCAAATAAAGAGAATCTATAAAACAAGCGAGCTGTAAACCGTAGATGACGACGAAAATATCCCGTTCCGAATCACATAATAGCTATTTATCTTCATGTGAATTATTTCTTATCCTTCAATAATTTATACTCAATGCTATCAACCAGCGCTTCCCAACTGGCCTCAATGACGTTTTCATGCACGCCAACCGTCGTCCAGCTGTCATGCTGGTCCTGGGATTCGATCAATACGCGCACCTTTGCCCCTGTGCCCTGTTTCGTATCAAGCACGCGGACCTTATAATCAGAAAGGTGCATATCGGCAACAGCCGGATAGAATTTCTTCAAGGCTGTGCGCAGGGCGCGGTCTAAGACTTCCACCGGTCCGTGGCCCTCGATCGTTGCCATCTCATCATTGCCGTCCACCTTAAGCCTTACCGTGGCCCCAGCCAACACTGCCCCATTCACCTTGCGTTCGGTGAATACCTTGAAGCCTTCCAGCTGGAAAAACGGCTGATACAGTTTCAATCGGCGCTTCATGAACAACTCAAATGAAGCATCCGCCCCTTCAAACTGATAACCGAGATATTCCTTCTCCTGGAGCTCCTTCATGATCTCTTTGGCTTGCGGAGAATTCTTATCCAGATCAATGTTCATTTTCTGGGCCTTGAGGATGATCGGCATCTTGCCTGCCAACTCGGAAGTTAACAGACGGCGGTGATTGCCGACGATCTCAGGTTCAATATGTTCGTAGGCCAGAGGGTTCTTGAGCATAGCGTCGATATGCACCCCGCCTTTATGGGCGAATGCCGAATGGCCGATAAAAGGCTGATTATTGGCCAGGGTATAATTGCTGATCTCGCTGATATAATAAGACGTATCCATCAGTAATTTGATCTTAGCGTCAGGGATAGATTTTTTCTTCATCTTGGTATACAAGATACCCATGATGGTGCATAGATCCGCGTTGCCGCAGCGCTCCCCCATGCCGTTGAAAGTCCCCTGCACCTGCACGCAACCGTTATTAAGGGCAGCCAATGAATTAGCCACAGCCAGGCCCTGGTCATTATGGGTGTGTATCCCCAAAGGCTTTTTGACCTTCTTTTTGACTTCTTTGACGATCTTAACGATCTCTTCCGGCAAGGTGCCGCCGTTGGTATCGCACAAGATGACGCAATCCGCTCCGCCTGCCTGCGCAGCCATTATAGAATTTAACGCGTATCTGGGATTGTTCTTATACCCGTCAAAAAAATGCTCGGCATCGTAGAACACTTCCCGTTTGTTCTTCTTTAAAAAGCTTACAGAATCCCGGATCATGCTCAGGTTTTCTTCCAGGGTCGTCCTGATGACATCCGTGACATGCAGATCCCAGCTTTTTCCGAATATCGTTACCGTCGGTGTTTGGCTGGATATCAGTTCCTTGAGATTGGCGTCATCCTCGGGTTTGATATTGGCGCGCCGGGTGGAACCAAAGGCCGCTAATTTGGAATTCTTGAGCTTTTGGGTCTTCATCACCTCAAAAAACTCTTTGTCCTTGGGATTGGAGCCCGGCCATCCGCCTTCGATGTAATGGATGCCCAGCTCATCAAGCTTAAGGGTGATCTTTACTTTATCATTGACGGTATAGGACACGCCTTCAGTCTGAGAACCGTCCCTAAGGGTTGTATCATAGATGATTATTGACGACATACTATATCTGCTCCAATTTAAAGGCCTTGTGCAAGGCTTTGACGGCCTTGTCCGCCGAATCCTGCGTGATGATACAGGAAACGGAGATCTCAGAAGTCGAGATCATTTCAATATTGATCTGATTATCCGCCAGGGTGCTGAACATCTTGGCCGCGATACCGCTGTGCGAGCGCATGCCTGAACCGACCAGGGAAACCCGCGCGATGTCCCTGTCTTCCAGGATATCACCGGCGCCGATCTTTGTCCCGATGGCTGACGTGGCCTTGATGGCTTTGCTCAGATCGGTTTTAGGCACGGTAAACGAGATATCGGATAATTTATCATGAGGCACGTTCTGTACGATCGTGTCCACATTAATGCCTTTTTTGGAGATCTCCTCGAAGATCTTGGCCGCGATGCCGGGCTTGTCCGGAACGGAACAAATGGTGATCTTGGCCTCATTCTTGTTGCAGGTGATCCCGCGGACAGCGATGCTTTCCATTTTTTCATCTTCTTTCACGATCATAGTCCCTTCCTCCTTGGTAAAACTTGAACGAACATGTAAAGGAATATTAAAACGTTTGGCCACCTCGATGGAACGCGCCTGCATCACCTGGGCGCCCAACGAGGCCATTTCCAGCATTTCCTCAAAAGTGATGGTCTTGATCTTGCGCGCGTCCTTGACGATGCGCGGGTCCGTGGTATAGATGCCGTCAACATCGGTGTATATCTCGCAGACCTTGGCCTTTAAGGCCTTGGCCAGCGCCACCGCCGTCAGATCCGAACCGCCGCGGCCCAGGGTGGTGATCTCGTCATTCGCGGTGACCCCCTGGTAGCCGGCCACGATCACGATCTTGTTTTCCTTGAACGCTTTGTTGATCCTTTTGCCGTCGATATTGATGATGCGCGCCTTGGTATGGGTCTTGTCGGTCTTGATCCCCACCTGGCTGCCTGTAAATGAGATCGCGTCATACCCTAATTCCTTGATGGCAATCGCCAACAGCGCGCAGGAGATCTGCTCGCCGGTGGAGAGCAGCATGTCCATTTCGCGTTCCGGAGGATTTTTGCTCAAACCCAGCGCCAGCGCCTCCAGCTCGTCGGTCGTGTCGCCGAGGGCGGAAACCACCACCGCTATATCGGTATGCTTGTTTTTATAAGCGATGACCCGCTGGGCCACATTTTTGATGCGGTCAGTATTGGCCACAGAGGAACCGCCGAATTTCTGAACAATGATATCTTTTTCCATTTAACTTAATCTCCCTTCAAAAAATATTGGATCATTTCTTGGCCGCTTTTATATCTCAAACCTTTAAGGGACGCTGTTTTTTCCGAATAATCCTTAACACCGTTGGGCTCAATACCCTCTCCCCACATCACAAAAGGGACCGGCGAGCGGTCATGGGCGCGTTTGGCAACAGGGGTCGGATGATCGGGGCAAACCAGTATCCTGACACCTTCGGTTTTCTTAAAAGCTTTTAAGATAGGGCCGACGACATCCTTGTCAAAATGCTCGCAGCATTCAAGCTTGGCCTTCCAGTCACCGTTATGCCCCGCCTCATCGGTCGCTTCGACGTGGACATAGACAAAATCATGGCTGTTCAAGGCGTTTAGCGCGAACTTGGATTTACCCTTATAATTCGTATCATAATAGCCATTGGCGCCCGGCACGCTGATCACATCCAGACCAGCCAGGCGTCCGATGCCATTGACCAGGTCTACGGCGGAAATAACCGCACCGCTTAAGCCAAAATTTTCTTTGAACAAAGGCAGATCGGGCCTGGCACCCTGCCCCCAAAGCCAAACCATATTGGCCTGGTTTTCCCCTGCTCCTTCTCGGATCTTATTGATCTGATGCCTGCCTAAGATCTCTTTTGATCTCTCCATTATCTTGAGCAAATTGATGCTTTGCGGCCCCTTGGGTAAATAAGAAGCGATCGGCTGATCGATGATATCATGGGGCGGCGTTGTCTTGACGCCCAGCATTCCCGGGACATTGATCGTCTTTAACACCATTAAATGACGGTAGCTTTTCCCCGGATAGAACCGCAGGTCCGGCCAGTCAATGGCACGCTCCAGATGCTCGATCAGGTTTTTAGCCTCATCGGAGGAGATATGCCCCGCGCTGTAATCAGCCATCTTTTCATCTTTAACAGTGACCAAATTGCAGCGGAACACCACCTCGTCGTCCTTGAGCTTGATGCCTAAATTAGCCGCTTCCAAAGAAGCCCTGCCTGAAAAATTCTTGTTAGGGTCATAGCCCATCAGGGCCAAATTACCGATATCCGAACCAGGAGCCAAGCCGTCGGGGATGGTCTTAACCAGCGCTGAACACCCATGCTGAGCCAGATAATCCATATTCGGGGTCCGCGCCGCTTCCATGGGGGTCTTGCCGCCTAATTCTTTTAAGGGCTCGTCAGCCAAACCATCCGGGACTAATACGATGTATTTCATCAAATTACCTTTAGATCCTTCACTTCGTTCAGGATGACAGTAAATTTACTAATTCTTTGGCGATTCCATGTTTATTCGTGACTTTAGCTAAAACATCCCCGTCAGGATTAACAATGAAACCCTTGTAGCTTCCACTTATTGAATTAGCCACCACCAGATCGCATTTTGCGCCGGTAAAGAGCCCTTTGACTGTCTTTAAGATAGTCTTAGGGTTTAATTTAGATTCTAATTTAAATCCTACTAAAAAACTTTGGGGGCTTACGCGCTTGATATCATTGATAAGCTTTCGCGTCGGGGTTAACGTTAATGATAAATCCTTCCCGGATGATATCTTGCTTTTTGAGCTTGCCCTTACCTTAAAATCCGAAACAGCCGCCGCGTGAATGATAATATCGTACTTCTTTTTAGACTCTTCCTTCAAGATGCGGGCCAATTCATCAAAATACCGGTATTTGATGACCTTAGACTTTTTGCCCGAGTACGTATGCGTGACCGGCCCTTCGATGATCGTGACTTTGGCGTTCTTTGACTCAAACGCCCCGGCGATAAGATGGCCCATTTCTCCGGATGAAATATTGCTGATCACACGCACATCGTCAATGGGAGTCCATGTAGCCCCGCAGGTTATCAGCACGCGCGTCATAGGCCAATGAGCTTTAAAATATCTTTTTTGTCGGACCTTGATACCTTAGGCTCAGCCAGGTCTTTCATGGCTGTTTTAGGGTCTTTGAGGCCATGCCCGGTAACAGTGCAGACCAAGCGCTCCCCCTTATGCTTCTTGAAATAGCCAGACTTGGATAATTTCATGACCCCGGCCACCGACGCCGCGGATGCCGGCTCCACAAAAACGCCTGATGAAGACGCCAATAAATGATAGGCCTGTAAGATCTCATCATCCGTGACGGAATCAATCAGGCCCTTGGACTGGTCACGGGCCTCCAGCGCTGATTTCCAGCTGGCCGGATTGCCGATCCGGATGGCGGTCGCGATCGTCTCAGGGTTTTCAACGATATGGTTTAGCACGATAGGTGCAGCACCCGCCGCCTGCAAACCTAACATTTTCGGGAATGTTTTGGACTTTCCGGCTGACTGGTATTCCCTGTAGCCTTTCCAATAAGCGGTGATATTCCCGGCATTCCCCACCGGCACGGCATGGAAATCCGGCGCATCCCCCAGAAAATCACAGATCTCAAACGCCGCAGTTTTCTGGCCTTCGATACGGTACGGATTTAATGAATTAACGAGTTCCACGGGATACTGCGAAGTGATCTCCTTGACCAGATCCAGGGCATTGTCAAAGTTTCCGTCAATGGCGATCACCTGTGCCTGATGGATCATGGCCTGGGCCAATTTGCCCATGGCAATATTCCCATTGGGGATGATCACCACGCATTTGATCCCCGCACGGGCGGAATAGGCCGCCGCGGAAGCTGAAGTGTTGCCAGTGGAAGCGCACATGACAATCTCCGCCCCTTTTTCACGGGCCTTGGAGATCGCCATGGTCATGCCGCGGTCTTTAAAAGAACCTGTTGGATTTAAACCTTCATACTTTAAAAAAACCTGAAGGCCGGTGATCTTGTTCAAGAATTCCGCTGGGATAAGAGGCGTATTGCCTTCGTATAAAGTGACGACAGGCGTGCTCGCCGAGACCGGCAGAAATTCCCTGTAATGATCGATCAGACCTACCCAACGCATTATAGCTTCTCCATTCGTATGGCCACAGGTTTGCCTTTTACAACGGCCAGCTCGGTGATCGTTTCCAGCGCCTGCTTGACCTGCAGCTCGTTGGCCTGATGGGTCAGGATGACTACCGGCACAGTGGAACCTTTGTTTTCCTGTTTTTGGCTGACGGAAGCGATGGAAATATTATGCTGTCCCAATACCGTCGTGATCGAGGCCAAAACCCCGGGTTTGTCAATGACCATGAAACGGATATAAAAACGGGTCTCAACTTCCTCAATTTTCTTGAGTGTCAGATTCGCGACTTCATCCGCGGGATTAAATGCCCATATGACCGCCGGAGCGTCCACGCGTATGCCCAAATTAATAAGGTCAGCCACAACACCCATGGCCGCGGTCATTTGTCCCGCGCCCTGCCCTTCAATAAACACATCCCCAAGCGGATCAGCATCCAGGAAAATGGCATTGTCAACACCGTTAACGGTTGCCAGCCCATGGTCCATGGGGATCATCGTCGGATGGACACGCACATCCAGCTTATTGCCGGTTTTCTTGGCAATGGCCAGAAGGCAAATGCTAAGATCCAAACTTTGGGCAAACTCAATATCGTCATGGGAGATATGATTGATCCCCTCGACATAAATATCCTTCACGTTAACGAATTTACCCATGGTGATAAACACCAAGATGGCTAATTTATAGGCCGCATCCATACCGGTAATATCCAGGCTGGGATTGCTTTCCGCGTATCCTTTTTCCTGGGCTTCTTTAAGCGCCTGGGCAAAGGTCAACTTGAATTTAGTCATGGCTGTCAGGATATAATTGCAGGTCCCGTTGATGATCCCATAAACACCGTTGAATGTGTTGCCGGCCATGCCTTCCGTAATGGTACGGATAATAGGGATCCCAGCTCCCACTGAAGATTCAAAAAGAATACTGCAGCCGTTGGCTTCAGCTTCTTTGAACAATTCCAATCCGCATTCGGCGATCAGGGCCTTATTGGCTGTCACCACGTGCTTTTTAGCCCTTAACGCGCCTAAGACGATCTCCTTGGCCGGAGACAGGCCGCCGATCAGCTCTACGACGACATGGATCTCAGGGTCCTTGAGGATGGACTGATAATCGCCCGTCAAGGCCGTATGGTCCAAACCGGGATTCGGCTTCTTGGACATGCTGCGGTCACAGATGGTCTTGATGACAAAATCAGTATCATATTTCGCGCGCAGGAATTTCCTGCGGCTTTTTAAGGCCTTGACCACTCCCTGTCCCACCACTCCGTAACCGATCAAACCGATATTTAGACAATCCATAACCATGCCCTCTGAATTTATGCTTCTTTGGCCTTACCGTAGTGCTCGATCTTATCAAGCACCATGGTGACATGTTCCGGGTTTTCATTAAATTGAACACGGACTTCATATATCATTTCAGGAATCTTTTCCCTGCATTCAAGAACTTCCCCCTCGAGACGGATCGGATCTGCGATAAATGGGGTTTTCAGATCAATGATCACAGTGATCCCCTGCTTTAAAGGATGCGTTGAGGAAAAACTCATGCCTCCCTTGCTGACATTATTGACTTGCGAGACCTGTTTTTTTAATACCGGCTTACCTTTTTCATGATACGACATGATGTAATTACGGTAAATCCGTAAATATTTGCGGCGCTCATTGGGAGGAGTATTCGTCATAAAACATCAATAAAAAATGGTCGGGACGGTGGGGCTTGAACCCACGACCTCTTGAACCCCATTCAAGTGCGCTAATCCAACTGCGCTACGTCCCGGAACCAATTAGTTGTTTATTATCAAGAGGTTGCGTAAAAGTCTTGAAATTGGAACTCTTTTTATACCAGATTTAGGCAGGACTGTCCAGAAGCTTTTCCGCTGTATTAAGGAATTCAGGCAAGCTTTTAAGAGGCTCGATTCTGACAATCACCGGTACAAATCCTTTCGCGTTTTGAAGCTGTTGAAGCATAACAGGGTCCAGATGGAATTTAATCGAGCCCAATAAGTTGTGTGTCACCAGATTCATTCTGGCAGGGGTCAGGTCAATACCTCCCTTTTCAGCAGACAACAGGGCCGCATCCGCTGGCCCATGCCCGTTCCCATTACTGATCTCCTCCAGGCGCAAGGCATCGGGGTTGCTTTGGTCGATCAAATCATAGAGAGCAAAGCGCAAGATGGCCGCCGGGCTGTGTTTTCTGTCCAAAAATTCCCTGTAATGGATCATCAGCCCCTTTAATCCCCCCACTTCACTGAAGAAACCCACCTGGCCATTGCTGTACTTTTGTTTATCCACCGCTGAATATTTGATGACGTATTTGCGGTAGAGTTCAGCCATCGCCTTGACATTGTTCTCTAATCTGGCTTGCCTGAATCCGGGGACCGTATCCAAAGCCTGGATGATCCGTTCTTTCGCCTTATGAGGGTCTGTCCAATAATCGTTTTCAACTTCTAAAGGAGCCAGGGCATCGGGATTTTCTTCGTCTATCAAACCCGGCAAGGCAAAACGCAATAGAGCGGCCGGACTGTTCTTTTTATCCAGGTATTTTACAGACGCGTTTCTCATTAGGCTGCTCAAACCCCCTTCTTCAAGGAAAAATCCAACCTGGCCATTATTATATCTAACACTGTCCTTGACCTTATATCCCATGACATATTTGCGGTATAATTCCGCCATCACTTTAATATTATTTGTATCCCTGGCATCTTTAAAACCGGGAATTGTGTCTAACACCTGATAGATATGGAATTTAGCGTTTTGGGGGTCTGTCCAGTAGTCATTGCCCACTTCCAGCGGATCCAAAGCATCCGGATTAGACAGATCGATCAAGCCCGGCAATGCAAATTGCAGGATGGACGGCGGGCTGTTGACCTTCTTTAAAAATGGCCGGGAATTGGCGATGAGCGAATTTAATTTTCCCACCTCAAAGAAGAATCCCAGCTGCCCGTTCTCATCGTATTTTTTCGCATCTTTGAGCTGATATTTAATGACATGGGACCTGTACAATTCCGCCATGACCTTGATATTATTTTCTTCCCTGGCCTGCTTGAAACCCGGTATGGTATCCAATGCCAGATAAATAAAATTCCTGGCCGTGATCTCATTTTGCCACAGGCCTTTGGGGAACCTGATATTTTCCGCTATTTTCGCGTCTCTCCAGACTTTTGCCTCATCATAGCTGAGCCCATGGGCGATAGGATCAAGAACCATTACTTCATACTGATGCGCGTTTAATAGACCGAACGGGGTCAGATACGCTCTTGACGCCATGGCCTGGTCCGCCTCTTCACTTTTAAGGAATTCATTTAACAGCGGTCGCCTTGCTCCGATCATTTGCAGCCCAAAATCAAGGGCGATGGCATCCATGTTGGAAGGAATATTCGGCAATAAAACATCATATGAATTTCCATGAACACCGATATCAGCGCGGGGTATATTGCCGAAGGCTATCTGGATAATGCCCTTGCCATTGATCTCTCTTAACGATGGTTTTCTTTGACCATTGTAAACATTGACATTCCCGTCCTCCTCTAAACCTAATGCTTCCACGAATTTTTCCGCGGACCGGTCAGATTCGGGCGTATCGGCATAAATATTGATCCTGACAGAATCTTCATTGATGACGCTCTTGACCTTGTCCCTTAGCGCGTTAAGAAGGAATTCAGGATCGGACAGGTGTTTTTGTGAATTCCTGAGGATCATATCCTCTAAAATGAATTTGATGTTAAATTTATGCATATAAAAATCACCCAAAATGGCACCATGGGAAAGCGCATCAAAGATCCCAAAGAGCCGCATTAATTCATTCGGGTTCCAGTCAAAGGCCTGATAAGCCTCCTGCGGATTATTTTTAAGGACAACCAAGAGCCTTAAATAATAAGGGAGAAACCCATTGATCGTGATATTTTGCCCCATGACCCCCTTGATCTCGTCAAGGCTGATACGCTGATGCCCGGGGACCAGCTTTAAATCTATGAGCGTTTTTAACGCGTCGGCATCTGCTTTGCGTACCGAATTATGAAAATCAGGGCTAAACCCCCGTAACAAAGTTTCTATAACCCTATTTTTTTCAATTTCCTTTAATAAAACCTCATGGCTCACGATCCCGTCGGAAATCAAGGCGGCAAGGGCCTGCTCATTTTTAGTTTCGCGCGGCTCGCCCCCTGCCAAAGCTGTCTTAAATCCGCGCAGAAGAATGCTCACGATCTCATCAGCATCCTTACTTGTCACAAATTTTCCGGTAATAAGCTCGTTGAGCGTATCCGCGAAGGCATTGTATACGGAATATGATTCCGATGTCCCTAAAACCGGCCCATAGAGATCTGTATTGACCGTATTAAGATATCCCAAAAGCGCCTGGAGAATTTTGTCACCCTTATCACGACTGACAAGACCGCTTGCAACCAGGGCTTTGAGCGCAAGGGCATTTTGCATGCGCAAGCCCCAGCCTGACGCCTTTCCTAATGCAAGGCCGCGTAAAAGATTTTCCACGACCACTTTCCTATCAATCTGTTGTTTTATCGGCAAGGGATCGATGAGCCCGCCTTCAATAAGGCCCTGAAGCATTTCGGCGCTTTCTTTGCGAAGGTCATAATCTGAGTCAGATGACTGAGGATCGATATTATTTAAAATAGTCTTAACGATCTTGCTGATCTCATCTGGCGTTAACGCCATTTTACTTGCTAAGCGCATTTTAAGCGCGATCATGGCTTTAAGGCGTATTTCCCAGCCGTATTTAAATTCAACATGGATCCCATCGACAGATTTGACCCGCGCATTGATACCGCTTAAAAGCATTCCGGGAATATCCGTATCATTCTTTACGCTGTCTCTCGTCAGGAAATTCTGTTCCTGCAACAGCAGCCATTCAATAGCTTGCTGATATTGAGCTTGTGGATCAGCAAGCCTGTTAACCCCTAATTCCGGGGAAGCGGCATTGATATCCTGCGTTGTTACCTCGCCATTGCTGACAAATCCCCCGTAGGCCAGGATCTTAAACATGTACGCGTTCATCAAAAGTGCACGCTGGTCGGATGCGGGGCTTAACTCATTCGAAAGATCATCCAAAGTATCTAAGAGAGCCCTTTCCCTGTCCCATCTTAGCGCCGGGATCTTTTTAAACCAATCCTCGAATTTTGCGGTCATCGCCTGATCTTTTATTTTATCCTGACGTTTAGCTACCAGGGTCCGGTTGGTCAAACCCTCGATCACGGTGCAATCAAAACCTTGGGCTTTCAGATCATAATAAATATTGATCAATTTGGCCCAATGGGAATCCTTTTTACTTTCATCCTGACGGGTATAGCCCCCGTTTATCATCAGATCAATGGCATTACTCCTGAATATATCCAAAGCATCCTGATTGGCAGACCCGTAAAACGGCCATGGCCCCAAATTTGCCAGCTCGATCACCTTTCTCTGCCCCTTATTCTGGGCGATCAGGGAAGCGATGATCTTTTTTGAATCTTCAATGGAGCCCAATATTTCAAATTCCTTTCCCTTCCTGTAACCCTGGGCTTCCAAAATGCCACGGGCGATATAGGCAAGCACCGGATCGCTCTCAAAAAGATAAACCCTGGAAGCTCCCATGGATAACGCGACGAGGGAAAGCAATCCTGAACCCGCCCCCAGATCAATGACCAAGCTGTTTTGAAATTGGCGCTGATTAGATAACATCGCGCTGATGGCATTTAAGCTGTAGGAATCAACCGGCTTGCCTGGGACAGCGGATATGGGCGGGACAAACAGATAGCGCTGTTGGGCATCATCGGTGTAGGTTTGTCTTAATCTCTTTATCTCTTGCGCTAATTTTTCCTCAAAACTGCCCTTGGCCTTGCTCTTTTTCATCATGGCTTCAAGATCATAGATGGGCCAAAGCGTGATCGGGCCTACTGTGTAGGCCGGGATGTAGTTGTGATTGCCGTCCTTGATCATCCTGGTCCCCCACGGCTGGATCGGCTTAGTACTTGATGCGGTGGCCGCGAGGTCCGCAGTGATGATCTCCGCGTTTGAACCTGTCGTCAGCTGGGCCTCATCGATAGCGGAAACCGGCTTGATCTGTAAAGCTGTCCGCATGGCCATATCCGTGAACATCTCCCCGCCGGAGAAATATTTTCTCGGGATACTGGCCTGCGTTATCGGGTCTGTTTCTTCTTTGATGAAATTAAACACGCCTTTTTTGAAGGCCTGAAGATAGCGCTGGTAGATGACATTCACATCCATTTTCTGGACTCCCGCTTGCCCGGGAATGACAATGCCTTGGATTTTATTTTGATTTGTATACACTTGCCCCAAAATACTGTCCTTGATCTTCATTTTATACCAGGTGGCGAGAATTATACTGGCGTAGACCTGACGTAACTGGGCGAAATTTTTGTCTTCATTGACTTCCCTGGTCAACTCGGGGATGACGATCTCGCGGATGATCTTGGAGCCTAATTTATTAATGTCAGAGTCCTGTGCCGGAGATGACACGTGCTTTGTCATCGATAAATAGTCCTGGTCCAACATCACCTTTAGCGTGGCTTCCTTCACATAGGCGGTACCTGCCTGGGCGTTTTCATAGACAATGGCCCTATCAGGGACGATCCATACTTTGTTGAAGGTATTAACAGGAATATTGGTTGTCCCGAATTTTAAAGCGGCTTCTTCATAGACCCTTTTCCAGAATTTCTTTCCCGTCACGTCTTCGGGATAGATCAGGCTCGCGGTGATCTGCTTGAGCATATAATCCTCAGCCAGCAAATCACGGCCCATTTCGGTCTGGCCAAAACTGTTGGGGATGATACGGTCCTTCTCGTAGGGCGAAAGATTGACCCAAAGGTCTTTTTCTGGGATGGTTAAACTGGCAAGAAAATATTTAATGAGACGGGTGGTTTCCTGATCCTTGACAGGAGAATCACCACGGTCCAGGATGAAATCAAAACGTAAAGGATTATCCGGATAGACCCTTATCCCCCTCAATTCCGGAGCCTGAAAAGGTTGGCTTAGATGCACCATGACCCCGGGCGCCGGCAAACGAAAATCATCGGCACGGGCCAAAGGTATTAGTCCAAGGGAATTAACTAAAAACGCTAAAATCACCCCTAAAGATATGCCTTTTCTTATATCTATATTGGGAAGCATATATAAAGTTTACACTATATACTCTATATTTGCCAAGCTTCGATGTCTTGAGGTTTTTCGATATTATAGACATTTAAAGCGGGATCTATGCGGCGGATAAGTCCTTTGAGCACACGGCTGGGCCCGATCTCAATAAACTCGGTTATACCCTGAGAGGCGATATATTTGACACATTTGACCCACTGGACGGAATGGGTGATCTGGTCAGCCAAATTCGTTCGGATATGATCTGTTAAATGGGGCTCACCTGTTACGTTGCTTAAGACAGGGACAATTTCCTTCTGGACATGGATCGTTTGTAAGGCCAAAGCGAATTTAGAAGAAGCCGGCTTCATTAAAGATGAATGAAAAGCACCGCTGACAGCCAATGGGATCACCTTTTGGCCGCCCGCGGCCTTGATGGCCTCTATAGCCGCATTCACCTTTGCCGCGGCACCGGTGATGACGATCTGTTCATTCGAATTATAATTAGCGATCTCGGCGCCAGTCTCTTTGCAAATCTCAGAAAGTTTTCCTGCATCAAATCCAATGACCGCCGCCATACTTCCCATATTTTCTTTAGTAGCCTCTTCCATACAAGAAGCGCGCTTTTGCACAAGGGCCAAGGCCTCTTTAAACTGAATGACGTTGGCGGCATAAAGAGCGGCGTATTCACCCAAACTATGCCCGGCAGTAAATTTGACTGAACAGTTCTTATATTGAGGGCTTGCCCTGAAAGCTTCAAGAGCGGCAACGCTCATGGTAAAAATGGCTGGCTGGCAATATGCGGTGGAGGTTAATTTATCTTCGGGGCCTTCAAAAATGACCTTGGAAAGATCTTTGCCGCAGATCTGATCAGCCTGCTCAAAGATAGCTTTTGCCTGGGGAGAATTTTGGAAAAATTCCAGCCCCATGCCGACCTTCTGCGCGCCTTGTCCAGGGAATATTAATGCAATATTTTTCATAATGTTTAATTAATGTGTATCTATGAGGTCATTGTGTTTCTTGAGCAGGTAGTAGAAGGCTGTTTTGGCAAGGTCCACCGGCATAATAATAGTCGGTGGCAAAACAGCCTGGGGACTAGCGAAGCCGCATCGCTGGATGCGGCGAGCGTGCCTGCGAAAGAAATACAATGACCGAATAGATACTCATAATAAGTTGTGTGTCACCATTTAACGACGTTGGCGGCGCTGACCAAGCCCGCGCCGAAAGCCACCAGGACCACATTATCGCCTTTTTTGATCCTCTTCGATTTCTGGGCTTCATACAAGGCAACGGCGATGGAAGCGGCGGACATATTGCCGTATTTATGAATGTTGATAAAGATCTTTTCTTTAGGGATGTCCAGTTTCTTGGCGACAGCTGTAATGATGCGGTCATTGGCCTGATGCGGTACGATGCAGTCGATATCTTCTTTTTTAACCTTGGCTTTCTTTAATACCTTTTCGATCGCGTCAGCCATGGAATTAACAGCTATTTTAAAAAGTTCCTGGCCCTGCATGACCACATGGGGCAATTTGGTAACAGTGGATTTCCCGGGATGAAAAGGACTGCGTCCGGCATCAACAACAACCTTCATCAATTCGCCCTGGTCACCGAATGCCTGTAAAAAATCAGCGGTGATGCCGCCTTTTTTGACCGGACCCAACACACAAGCCCCTGCCCCGTCGCCGAACAGCACACAGGTGTCCCTGTCCTTCCAGTCGATCAAGGTGGTGATGCGCTCGGCCGCGATGACCAAAGCGTATTTAGCCAAACCGGTTTTGACGAATTGTTTGGCCGTGGTCAAGGCATACAAATACCCTGAGCATGCGGCGGACACGTCAAAAGCAGAGGCCTTTTTAGCGCCAATGGCGTTTTGAACTTTACAGGCTACTGATGGAAAATTACTGTCAGGGGAAATGGTCGCGACGATGATGAGATCGATCTTATCCGCGTGGATCTTGGAATTCTTAAGGGCCTGGCGGGCGGCGTGTACGGCCAGGTCACTGGTCTTTTCACTTCCGGCGATGCGGCGTTCCTGGATGCCGGTGCGAGACCGGATCCATTCATCGGAAGTGTCCACCATTTTTTCCAGATCATGGTTGGTGAGCTTCTCTGCCGGCAGATAAGCGCCCTGGCCCAGGATACCGACTTTAACCATTATTTGGCCATCTCTTCCTTGATCTTTTCAAGGACATTATGCTCGATCTCTTCTTTGGCATTACGGACCGCGTTCTTAATGGCCTTGGGTGAGGACCTGCCGTGGCTGATCAAGACCAGGCCATCAACACCCAGCAAGGGCGCCCCGCCATATTCTGAATAATCCACGCTCTTTTTCGCTTCTTTCAAACTGGATTTTAATAAGAGCGCGCCTAAAACAGCGATGGGCCTTTTTAAAATTTCTCTTTTTAACAGTTTGCCGGCGGATTCCATCAGGCCTTCGGCCACCTTCAGGGTGATATTGCCGGCATAACCGTCGCAGACAATGCAGTCTGTCTCTCCGGTAAAGACTTCGTTGGCCTCAACATTGCCCACAAAACAGGGCTCTTTTTCTTCCAAAAGTTTATGCGCTTCCTGTTCCAGGCCCGTTCCCTTACACTCTTCTTCACCGATATTAAGCAGGCCGACGGTAGGGTTAGTCCTTCCCAAAACAGCCTGCGCGTAGACCTTGGCCATTTTGGCGTATTGCAGGATATGCTCCGGCTTTGCCGCGGTATTGGCGCCCACATCGATCATCAGGGTGAATTTTTTTAAGGAAGGGAAAATGCAGCCGATGCCCGGACGGTCAACACCGGGGATCATGCCTAAGATAAAGGTTGAAGCAGCCACACAGGCACCGGTATTACCGGCGCTGACAAAGGCGCTGTAACCTTCTTTTTTAAGCAGGCCCATGCCGATGCTGATCGAGGACTGTTTCTTCTGGCGGATGACAACGGTCGCGGCTTCATGCATGGCCACTACATCCGGCGCGTGCACGATCTCGATCAATTCTTTGGGGTACTGGTGCTTCTTAAGCTCTTCTTCAATGCGCTCCTGAATGCCCACCAGGGTGACGGTTACTTTATATTCATTCACAGCTTCCACTACCCCGGCAACCACATTCTGGGGAGCGAAATCACCGCCCATGGCATCAACGACGATCTTCATGAAAAGCCCTCGTATTTAAAAAGAGATCCTTCGCCTAACGGCTCAGGATGACGTCAGACATTACGTCTGTCGTCACTTTGATTTAGCTGTTTCGACGATCTGAGTACCCTTATAATATCCGCAAAAAGGACAAACACGATGGGAAAGCACAGGCTTGGCGCATTGAGGACAGGCGCGAAGCGACGCCACGCTGACCTTCCAATGCGTACGGCGTTTGCGGCCGCGTGTTTTAGAATGTTGTCTTTTTGGTAGAGGCATGGTGAAACTCCTTGATTATTTGCATTTGCACTTTTCTACGTTTAAATTTGCCCCGCATTTCGGGCAAATACCTTTACAATCGTTGCTGCATAAAACCCTGGCGGGATTGGCCATGATCATTTCCTGGCGGATCTCCTCACCCAGATCGATATATTCACTCTCAGGGTTTAACTCAAAATCAAACTTATAAGAACGCTCTTCCGTCGAATGAAGCTCTTCTAAGCATCGCGCGCACATATAGCCGAATTCCGCCTTGATATGCGCGTCGGCGATTACGGTATTGTTCATCTTCTGAAGATGGGCTTTGACATTAAGCAAAGACCTGATGTCCACCTCTTCGGAAGATAAGCCTATCCCTTCCTTGGGGATGCTCTGGTCAATATCAAGCCCCTCGGACGGTATATCCCTTACAGAAATTTTAATCATGCAGCAAGCGCTCTTTTAATTTGCGCTCGACGGCCTTGGGAACAAAGGAAGATATATCAGCGTTCAAGCTGGCCACTTCTTTCAACAGGCTCGATGAAACGAACGAGACATGTTCCGAAGGCATCAAAAAGACCGTTTCAATATTTTCCGCCAGACGGCGGTTCGTCAGCGCTATTTGGAACTCGTAATCAAAATCCGAGGTCATGCGTAACCCGCGGATCAGCACATGTATTCTTTTCTTGCGCGCGTATTCGATGACCAGCGCGTCAAATGTTTCAACAGTCACGTTCTTGAATTTCCTGGTGACTTCTTTGAGAAGCTCAACGCGCTCTTTGATCGTAAAAAGAGCTTTTTTACTGGTGTTATCAGCCACGGCCACGATCACGTGATCGAATATATGCGCGGCCCTTTGAATGACATCCAAATGGCCATTTGTGACCGGATCAAAACTACCGGGGTAAATCGCCCCTTGCCCCTTTATCATTTTTCCACAACCCTTTGTAATAGCGTCAGATAGGATGAACCATAACGACGTTGGGTAAGCACGGTAAAGTTTTCCGGAGTTTCGATCTTTTCTGAAACTTCACACTGGACCATGACCAAACTTTGAGGGTGTAATATATCACGTGAGGTTATCAGTTTCAAGGTTTTTTTGGCCATCTTCTGGCCGTACGGGGGGTCTAAAAAGACGATGTCAAAGGGCTTATAATCTTCGGAAAGCCGCTTGATGGTGGTAAAAGCTTCCGCGTGGATCAGGGAAAAATCCCCCCCCAGCTCAATGCCCAGAAGCTCGCAATTCTCCCGGATCGTGCGGGCGTTAAGATCGTTATACTCCACCATGACAACCTTGGAAGCACCCCTGGACACGGCTTCCAGGCCCACAGCGCCGCTTCCGGCAAAGAGCTCAAGGAAGCTTAGCCCGCTAAAATCATGGCCCAAGAGGTCAAAAATGGCCGCGCGCAGGACGTTTTGCGTAGGCCTTATGCCTGCGGGCATGTAGAAGTTCCTGCCCTTATATTTTCCGCCGAGGATTTTCATATCAATTTTCCCGCATATAGATGAACACTTCGTTTGTTTTATAGCTTCTCTTTATTTTAACAAGCCTCGCTGTAATTCTTCGCAGACCTCATACATAATAGATGTTCATCTTTAACGCATGCAATGTATCCAAAAATCTCGAGGTGATAATATAACTGTTTTCTTGACCGCTTTCAAAACCAGCATATCCTTATCCCCTGTAATTAAATAATCCGCATTACCGGTCAAGGCTGTCGAAAGCACCATCTGGTCATTAGGGTCTCGAAGCTTTTCCACCATTATGTCTTCAGGAACGATCCACTCGGTCTGATCTTTTAAGGATTGAATGATCTCTAAAGTTTTCTTGGCAGGAATTTTAATCTTTTGGATCAAGACACGTTCAACTTCACTAACTATAAAATCACTACAAAGAATGGTAGTATTTTTCAAACAGTGCTCAAAAAGCTCATGACAAACTCCATGAGTCGCAAACGCGGCCACTATAACATTTGAATCAAGAACAACCTTCACGTCTTAAGGCCCAAAATGTCATCGTCTATAACGAAGCCCGCTTTCCTGGCATAACCCCGCACATCTTTACTTAATTTACGGAATTTACGGACAGCCAGGAATTCCCGTAGGGAATCACGCACAAGTTCACTGATAGGAATGTGTTCAGTCCGGCTTAGTTCCTTTAACTCTTTTTCAAGCGTCGCAGGAACCCGCACGTTGATCAATTTGGAAATTGACATATCTCAATCCTCCTGTAATACAATGTACTACATTCATGCCCGTTTGTCAAACGGTTTAAAATAGGGATGAGGCCAGGCCAAATTAACGGGATTATACAATATTGGGGAAATAAAAAAGGAGAAATTGTTAGTTTTGCTGGGAGGTTGCCCGTCTTTCATCCTCCATATCTCCACTTCATAGGTGGGATACCAGATGGGCATATTCTGGTGTGTCAGCAAAATTAAAACTTCTCCTAAGAACAATTTAATTATACTCTAAAAAAATTGAAAAGTCAAATGCGAAGGTTGATCTTATGCGCCTCGACACAGATATTAACCGCAATCTGCGAGCTGTACTGTCTTTGGCAATCCGAACGGATCATTTGAGGCTTAAGGACAGACTTATACAATATAATTCCCAGTCCTAAAATACCAAAAACAATTAAAAGAAGCTGAAGTTCTTTCATCATATTACATATCCTTTCAAAACATGTTATTAGTAGTAAGGGTTTTTGAAAACAATTTTTGAATGCTGCTGGAGTCCCGTCAATCTACGCCGCCGATTCAGAAATACAGGCCAAAGGCCGTTGTATTTCTGAGGCATTAGATAAGATTGACGGAAAAAGACGACCGCAGCTGAAAAAATTTGTTTCCAAAAACACTATCCTGCTAATATCAGATCCAAATATTGCGGATATCTCTTTTTGATGATCTCTTTGATCAAACTATGCTCCCCTGCGCTTAACTGGGGATCGTTTTTGGTCAAGATAATAGCATCTTCACGGGCTTTTTCCAAGACTTCGATTTGTGTGACGGGATTGGACATCTTAAGTTCATTAAGCCCGTGCTGATGCCGCCCGAAATAATGCCCGGGCCCGCGGATCTTCAGGTCCTGCTCCGCGATCTTAAAACCATCCGTTGTCGCCACGATCGCCTCCAAACGCATTTTCCCTTCCTGAGTCACCGGATCACCCAATAAGACACACATGGCATCGGCCGCTCCCCGTCCGATACGCCCGCGCAGCTGATGCAATTGGCTTAAACCAAAGCGCTCGGCATGCTCAATGACCATGATATTGGCATTGGGGATGTCGATACCCACTTCCAGGATGGTCGTGGCAACCAGGATATCCAATTCATGTTTTTTGAATTGCTCCATCACCTCATCGCTGTCCTGGCGGCTCATCTGGCCGTGGACCAGCCCTAAACGCAGGCCCTGAAATTCAAATTTCTGCAAATGGACAAACATGTCTTTAGCTGCTTTTAAATCCAGTTTTTCAGACTCATCAACAAGCGGATAGATGATAAAAGCCTGGGTCCCTTTGAGCGCCTGCTCCCTGACCTTTTGGTAAACCGCCGGAGCTTTGACTAAATTAAAATGGTAGGTTTTGATGGTACCGCGGCCGGGAGGCATTTCATTGATAATGGAGACATCAAGGTCCCCGTAAAGGGTCAAACATAATGTTCTGGGGATAGGGGTTGCGGTCATGATGAGGATATCGGGATTGCCGCCTTTGGCGGTCAGCAAAGCACGCTGATTGACACCGAATTTATGCTGTTCATCAATGACGACAAAACTTAAATTTTTGAAAGCGACGGTCTCTTCTATCAGGGCGTGCGTGCCTATGATAAGGTCAATTTCCCCGTCTTTGAGCTTTTGATAGATCGCCTTCTTTTCTTTCGCGGGCGTACTGCTGATAAGCAAGGCTACCTTTAAATTTTTGAAAGTCCCCTGGCCAAATAATTTCTGGAAATTGGCAAAATGCTGTTGGGCGAGGATCTCTGTCGGGGCCATGATGGCTGATTGCTTCTTGTTGGCGGCAGCGACCACAGATCCCCAGAAAGCCACCACTGTCTTGCCGCTGCCTACATCGCCCTGAAGCATGCGCAACATGGGACGTGTCTGGGCCATGTCCTGATTGATCTCCGCGATGGCGCGGTTTTGCGCGCTGGTCAATTGAAACGGGAATGAAGCCTTGTATTGTTCAACCAGGCTGTCATCGATTTTATGGGAAATCCCCTTTTTGTGGACAATGCTGAATCGCCTTAAAATGACACAGATCTGAAAAAGGAAAAATTCTTCGAAGGCGATGCGGTCGATGGCTTTTTGCTGTTGGCTATCATCTGATGGGAAATGGATTTGATGGATGCTTTGGGCAATGGGCCCAAGATGGCGCTTGAGGCGTATGGCGTTGGGGATAATATCATTTAAATCCTTGGCATGAAGGCCCAGGCAGGTGAAGATCAGTTTTCGCAGATAGCGCTGGGTAATACCCTTGGTCAAGGGGTAAACAGGAACGATGCGGCCCATATTAAGGCTGCGGTCTTCGGTCTGGATAATCTCAAAGTCCGGCACCACCATCTGCAGGCGTTTTTTGAATATATCGATCTTGCCGTACAAGACAATTTCCTGGCCGGGTTTGAAAATATTGGCAAGGTACGGCTGATTAAACCACACGCAGGTCATGATCCCGCTTTTATCTTTGACAACAACTTCGACTGTACGGTTTTTGGAATAATAGTTGCGGCGGCTGCTGATCACTTCCCCGCAGATGCTTTGCGGCTCGCCCGGCTGGAGCATGGCAATGGGTGTGAATTTTGAACGGTCTTCATAACGGTGCGGGAATAAATAAAGCAGGTCCTCTACGCTTACAACGCCTAAATTAGCCAGTAATTTGGCTTTGGCAGGACCTACACCTTTGATGAACTGGACAGGGATCTCGCTGGGATTCTGAGGCATTGGATGATTATACTACTCGACCCCTTCTTTGTCCGCTATAAAGCCGATTTTACTTCTTTTGTATGGGCCCGCCTGCTCTGGAACCGCCATCATCTGCCTAATGGCATCAAAAATCCTCAAGATCTTTTGGTCATGGTCCTGAAATTTTCTTTCCAAGTCTTCAATTTTGCGCGCTAGATCTTTGTGGGAGATCATCATCTCCCGTAATTTAGTGAAAACCCTCATTATTTGGATATTGACATGAACGGCAATTTTAGATCTAAGCACGCTTGAAAGCATTGCAACGCCCTGTTCAGTAAAAACATAGGGTAAGTATTTGATATTTTGCCCTCTATTCAAGGTTCCAAATTGGAACCTTGAATGTTCAGCTTCTTCCTTAGTTAACTGAAACATAAAATCATCAGGAAATCGTTCAAGATTACGTTGTACGGCTTTATTTAAATTCTTAGTCAGGACATCATATAAGTCAGCTAGATCTCTATCGAACATGACCTTATGTCCACGAATTAAATAAATCCTGCTCTGGATGACTTCAACGGAAACGAATGTTTCTAATTTCTTAACTGATTGTTTTGCAGGCATAGTTCCCCCTTGCTAAAATTAATTTTAATTAGGGGGAATTTATATGAAATCCTTGGGGGAAGGATTGATTAAAGAAATTATACCATGATGTGCCAAATTGGCATATCAAACTATTAAATTCTTCTCGGCTTAAATGTACTAAAAAATCATATGTAAACCATTTTGTCTACTTGGACAAAATGGTTCAACGAACCCATCTTTAATCAATTCTCTGGTGGATAAAAACGGTCCCAGCCGACAGGGTCTTTCATTTTAATAGGCTTACCCAGACGTTTATAATCCGCCAACTGGAAAATATTGTACCAAAATTCAGCTTCCGTCTGCTCAGTTTTCATGTCATTGACCAGGGCCGTGGTAAGGACTATCCTTTTGGGATCGCCGGGGATCCAGTGGTCAAAGACACAATACCGAGGGTTTTTGGAATCTTCCATATCCAGCGGGATTTTTGTATAGTGGCAAACATAGTCATAGGTACGAATGTACTCCCAGACGCTCTTAACGGACTCAGGCGAAAATCGCTCATAGCTCATGCGAAGGCAAATACTATAACAATAACGGCAGTATTCAGCCTTTGGCGCCCTGAGAGCTCTGCCGCAGACGATGCATTTTTTGACTGTTTTTGTCATAATCGGCCTATCTCTTTTCAGTGACCTGGTTCGTTCTCTCGGAACTTTTCTAATTTTTCTGAATAATCAAGCATCATTAACTTGAATTCATGATAATCAAGATGGGAATGAAATAATTTTACATGTTTGAATTCTTCAACACTTAATACTTTAATCACATCATCTATTAGTTTATTCTCAACTTCTGCTCCCAATATAACAACTTTTATCCCGAAAGGATTAATTTGTTGATAAGAATACCCATCCTTTTCTACATTTAGTAATTTACTTTTAAATAAAAGTCTATATTCATCTTCGTGACTCCAAATATTGCTTTTTGTTAATAACAAATCCGTCATGTTATCATTAAAAATTGGTTTCATATTGGTATCAAAATAAACAGAAACTCTTTTTTGAGTATATTTAACTTTAAAAACTTCAACTTTATTACCCTTTTCCGTACTTCCAATTTCGTCTGTTTCTAACCCAATTGCTATTCCTTTATGTCCGTTTGCGTAATGAGACCACATTGTTATATTGTCTCTATTATATGATAAGGAGGTTACACCATAAAATTGAGATAGTGTATGCTTTAAGCTAAGTCTTGTATCATGAATTGTTAATAAAGTTTGTTCGTTGGGATAAGATACATCAGCTAAGAATTCAAAAGGATCATTAAATTTATCTGGTGAAGTAACTTTCAAGTTACAATTTTTTAAAAGATTTATTCCCTCAGGATTGCAATACTTATAAAGAAGCATTTTCTTATCTTTTAATAACTTGCATCAATCTAACATTTATTTTCTTTGTTTCAACTATTCTAACTCTTCTTAATTAAGAATCCAGAAGGTTTTTATAGGCAGTGAATAATGAGGATTGATGGCGCAAAGCAGACTTGGAAACAATTTTTGAGACCACTGGAGGCCCGACAATCTTCAATAATATTAGAAAAGATTGGCGGTTAACAGCCGACTTTGTGGTCGAAAAAATTCGTTTCCAAGGCTGGTTTAGAAGCGCATGGTTTTGAGGCGGCGTGCGAGCTGTTTGCGGTAGCCTTTATCGAACACTTCATCAAAATCATAAGCGTTCTTAAAGCTGTCGTAATGATCGTGGGTATCTTTAGCGAGGACCTTGTTCTCAACCAGGTTGTAGACGATATTGCCGAAATCATCGGTCGCTTTGATCCCCCAGTGCTTAAGCACGGTCAGGGTCATAGGGCCGAATTTATTCAATAAAAGGGATTTGATGCCGATGAGCAATTCTTCGCCGCTGATATGCTTGGATTTCTTGAATTTCTTCTGGCTGAAGGACAATGCCTCCATGACGAAACCATAAGCTTCTGGATAATAGCGGGAATCCTTATCGCAAATGGTGGATATGATGCTGTAAAACTCTTCATCCATTGATTTAATTGTACTGTCCTAAATTTTCAATTCAATAAGTTTCTAATAAATCTTTTACATAAAAATGCCCCGGAATCTTAGGATCACGGGGCATTTTAAATAAACCGGTAACGTTCTACTCTCCCATAGCCGTGTGACTATAGTACCATCGACCTCGATAGGCTTAACTTCCGTATTCGGAATGGGAACGGGTGTAGCCCTACCAGTAAAGTTACCGGAAAATCAAATGACAATTATGAAATATAGGGTATTACAACATGCCGATCCAAATTTAAAATTGATCAAGCATTTGGCAGATTAGTACAGCTTAGCTTAAACCCTTACGGGCCTTACACCTGCTGCCTATCAACGTCGTAGTCTACAACGTGCCTTCATGACCGAAGTCAATCGATGATTCATCTTGGAACGGGCTTCGCACTTATATGCATTCAGCGCTTATCCCTTCCGAACATGGCTACCCAGCCATTACCCTTGGCAGGATAACTGGAACACCAGAGGTTCGTATCTCCCGGTCCTCTCGTACTAAGGAGATACTTCCTTCAATCATCGTGCGCCCACACCAGATAGAGACCGAACTGTCTCACGACGTTCTAAACCCAGCTCACGTACCCTTTTAACCGGCGAACAGCCGGACCCTTGGGACCTTATACAGCCCCAGGATAGGATGAGCCGACATCGAGGTGCCAATCCGCGCTGTCGATATGAACTCTCGAGCGCGATCAGCCTGTTATCCCCAGAGTACCTATTGTTCGTTGAGCGATGGCAATCCCACATTCAACCACCGGATCACTAAACCCCACTTTCGTGCCTGTTCGTTCTGTCGAACTCACAGTCAGGCTCACTTATGCTTTTGCACTCTACAGACGATTGCCGACCGTCCTGAGTGAACCTTTGGACCCCTTCGTTATTCTTTAGAAGGGAACCGCCCCAGTCAAACTGCCCATCTGGCACTGTTTCCTGCCTGGTTTCACAGGACAAGGTTAGAATCTAGTCATCAACAGGCTAGTATTTCACCGTTGGCTCCATCCCGGCTAACGCCGGAACTTCACAGCCTCCTAGCTATCCTACACAATCAATAACCAAATTCAATACCAGAATGCAGTAAAGGTTCTGGGGTCTTTTCGTCTTGGTGCGGGTAGACGGCATCTTCACCGCCGCTACAATTTCGCCGAGTTCCTCCTCGAGACAGCGCTCAAGTTGTTACACCATTCGTGCGCGTGGGAACTTACCCCACAAGGAATTTCGCTACCTTAGGACCGTTATAGTTACGGCCGCCGTTTACTGGGGCTTCAGTTCGAAGCTTCGGCTTGCGCCTGACCTCTCCCCTTAACCTTCCAGCACCGGGCAGGTGTCACACCCTATACGTCGTCTTGCGACTTTGCAGAGTGATGTGTTTTTACTAAACAGTCACCCGAGCCTCTTTACTGTGGCCATCATCGCTTCATGCGCGGAGCACTACACGAATCAGGCACCCCTTCTCCCGAAGTTACGGGGTGATTTTGCCTAGTTCCTTAAGGAGGATTCTCTCGAGCATCTTGGCATATTCAGCCTATCTACCTGTGTCGGATTCCGGTACGATTGACTATATCACTCCCTTAATGGTTTTTCTTGGAAGCATGGTATCTGCACCTTCGCTCGCACTCGCGCTTGAGCTCCCCGTCAGTTCTCAGGCTTGTCTTGCGACAAGCCCTACGGCCTTAGACAGAGACATCCAACACTCTGCGTGCATAACCTACCCCGTCACATTAAGGTGATAACGCTTTATAGTCAGTTCAGGAATATTAACCTGATATCCATCGCGTACGCCCTTCGGCCTCTGCTTAGGATCGACTAACCCTGGGCGGATTAACCTTCCCCAGGAAACCTTAGATTTTCGATGCTATAGTTTCTCGCTATAGTTTTCGCTACTCATACCAACAGTATCACTAGTGCCAACTCCAGCATTCTTTTCAGTATGCCTTCAACGCATAGCACTACGCTCCCCTACCCCTTGATTATCCGAAGATAATCAAAGCCATAACTTCGGTTATAGACTTGAGCCCCGATCATTTTCGGCGCGAAATCACTCGACCAGTGAGCTGTTACGCACTCTTTAAATGATGGCTGCCTCTAAGCCAACATCCTGGCTGTCTATGTGATCTCACTTCCTTTACCACTTAGTCTATATTTGGGACCTTAGTTGATGGTCTGGGCTGTTTCCCTCTCGAGCAAGAAGCTTAGCCCTCTTGCTCTGACTTCCGAGATAAGCCGAACAGTATTCGGAGTTTGGTTAGATTTGGCAGCCCGGTAAGGCCCCTAGTCTATTCAGTAACTCTACCCCTGTTCGGTATTTCCTCGAAGCTAGTCCTAGAACTATTTCGGGGAGAACCAGCAATTGCCACGTTTGACTAGCCTTTCACTCCGATCCACAGCTCATCCCGAATCTTTTCAACGATAATGGGTTCGGTCCTCCACTTATCTTTCGATAAGCTTCAACCTGGCCATGGATAGATCACGTGGTTTCGGGTCTATTATATTCTACTTGGTCGCCCTATTCAGACTCGGTTTCCCTACGCCTACACACCAGAGGTGCTTAAGCTTGCAGAACATAATAACTCGTTGGTCCATTATGCAAAAGGTACGCTGTCAGGCATTCATACCCGAAGGTATGCATAGCCCTCCAACCGCTTGTAGGTTTATAATTTCAGGTTCTATTTCACTCCCCTCCCGGGGTTCTTTTCAACTTTCCCTCACGGTACTTGTCCACTTTCGGTCAGATTGAGTATTTAGGCTTAGCCCATGGTCGGGCCAGATTCCTGCCAGATTTCCCGTGCCCGGCAGTACTTGGGATGCCTCTAGGGTGCTTTGGAATTTCGCATACGTGGCTCTCACACTTTATAGCGAGTTTTTTCAAACTCTTCTGCTATTCCATCACAATCCCACATTAAGGTCCCGCAACCCCGACAAGCAAGCTTGTCGGTTTAGCCTGTTCTCTCTTCGCTCGCCGCTACTAAGAGAATCCCATTCGGTTTCTTTTCCTCAGGTTACTTAGATGTTTCAGTTCACCTGGTATAGCTTCACCTACCTATGTATTCAGTAGGAGATCATCAGAGATGAATCTGATGGGGTTGCCCCATTCGGAGATCCCCGGATCAAAGCCAATTGCGGCTCCCCGGGGCTTATCGCAGCTTTCCACGTCCTTCATCGCCTTTATCTGCCCAGTCATTCATTATAAACCCTTTGTAGCTTGATCAAAAACGTTTCTTAACCAGGGCGAGAAGCCCAGTTAAGATATTACTACTCGGCAATATTGTATTACCCTATATTTCATAATTGTCAAAGAGCAAAAATCCCCGACCGGCCAGGCCTGTCGAGAAGAAAATTTATGCCATGCAATCTATTGTCCTAAACCTAAATCTGGTGGAGCCGAGGAGGATTGAACTCCTGACTTCCTGCTTGCAAAGCAGGCGCTCTCCCAAACTGAGCTACGGCCCCCTAAAAGGGTCCTAGCACCTGTCAATTTAAACATTTTGGTGGGCCCGAGGGGAATCGAACCACTGACCTCGTCCTTATCAGGGACGCGCTCTAACCAACTGAGCTACGGGCCCAAAGTCAGTGGTAGGAATTATAGGACAAATAAGTCGTGACAGGCACGAGTTTTTTTAAAGAAAGTCGTGCCTGTCACGACTTATTATTTTGTCCCTACAATTCTACCTTACAAAAAATATATAAAAAAAGCCAAGCACTTCTAAAGAGAAGAAACTAACTTGAAAACATCCTCTCAAAGAAGGACTTGTTACCAGATGATCTAAAAGACCATCCTTTTTGCTGGTTTTCCTACCCTATTATAGAATAGAAAGGAGGTGATCCAGCCGCACGTTCCCGTACGGCTACCTTGTTACGACTTAGCGCCAATCATTGGTTTTACCTTCGGCCTGCCTACACAGGACTTCGGGTACTCCCAACTCTCATCGCTTGACGGGCGGTGTGTACAAGGCCCGGGAACGTATTCACGGCAGCGTGCTGATCTGCCATTACTAGCGATTCCGGCTTCATGGAGTCGAATTGCAGACTCCAATCTGAACTGAGGATAAATTTAAGAGATTAGCTCCCCCTCGCGGGTTGGCAACCCTCTGTCTTACCCATTGTAACACGTGTGTCGCCCAGGGCATAAAGGCCGTACTGACTTGACGTCATCTCCACCTTCCTCCTGGTTATCCCAGGCAGTCTCCTTAGAGTGCTTCACACCTAGCAAGCTAGATGTAAGTGGCAACAAAGGATAATGGTTGCGCTCGTTGCGGGACTTAACCCAACATCTCACGACACGAGCTGACGACAGCCATGCAGCACCTGTAATAGCTCCTGACTTGACAGGTCGTTCCACTTTCATTTCACTACTTCTATTATGTCAAGCCCTGGTGAGGTTTTTCGCGTAGCTTCGAATTAAACCACATGTTCCACCGCTTGTGCGGGCCCCCGTCAATTCCTTTGAGTTTTAGCCTTGCGACCGTAGTCCCCAGGTGGAGCACTTAATGCGTTAGCTGCGACACCGACCCCTAAAGGGACCGACATCTAGTGCTCATCGTTTACGGCTAGGACTACCAGAGTATCTAATTCTGTTTGCTCCCCTAGCTTTCGCAATTTAGCGTCAGTAATGACCCAGAAAATCGCCTTCGCCGCTGGTGTTCTTCTCGATATCTACAGATTTCACCCTTACACCGAGAATTCCATTTTCCTCTGTCATACTCAAGCCTGGAAGTTTGGAAGGCAGTTCTCCGATTGAGCCGGAGTATTTCACCCCCCACTTACCAAGCCGCCTACTTGCCCTTTACACCCAATAATTCCGAGTAACGCTAGCCACCTCCGTATTACCGCGGCTGCTGGCACGGAGTTAGCCGTGGCTTATTCTGCAGGTACCGTCAGTTTTGCAGCTATTAACTGCAACTTTTTCTTCCCTGCCAAAAGAGGTTTACGAACCGAAATCCTTCATCCCTCACGCGGCGTCGCATAGTCAGGCTTTCGCCCATTGCTAAAGATTCTCGACTGCAGCCTCCCGTAGGAGTCTGGGCAGTGTCTCAGTCCCAGTGTGGCTGACCATCCTCTCAGACCAGCTAAGCGTCATAGCCTTGGTAGGCCGTTACCCTACCAACTAGCTGATGCTACGCAAACTCATCCCTTATCGACAGGCCTTGCGGTCCCCGTCTTTAAACATAATCTCATGAAAGATCATGGTGTCATCTGATATTACCCCTATTTTCATAGGGCTATGTCAGGATAGGGGGAAGATTATTTACGTGTTCCTCACCCGTTTGCCGCTATCTCTTGCGAGATCGCTCGACTTGCATGCCTAATCCACGCCGCCAGCGTTCACTCTGAGCCAGGATCAAACTCTCCAAAAGTACTTGGCTTTTTTGTAAACATTGGCAAAACTTATTAAATTGATTTGGACAATAGATTGTCAAAGAACGAATAAAAATGCTTCGAAACCTTCTTCAAAGGTTCAATAAGATTACCAGATAAATTATTGATGTCAAGGAATTATTTTAACTATTTTTTAAAAACCCTAAATCCTTGAGAATACGCGCCTTACCGTCGAGAATTATTTCAGCAGATCACGGAGATTTTCGCCTAATATCTGATTTCTTTGCGCTGCGGGCAATATACCTTTCGAAATAACGCTTAATGAATCCTTGAAATTCTGGTTTGCCGGAAAATCGCTCCCCCATAATAGATGGCTTATATCCGCCATCTCAAGGGCCGTCTGCAACGCCCCGAGGGAACGGGTCCCGCTCATGTCAAAATATAAACGGCTGAAATACTCGCCCGGGGTTTTCCCCAGGTCCTTGACAAAATTTCTCCGTCGGAGCATGCTATAGGTGGAATCAAAACGCTCGCGCACGATGGGCAATACCCCCCCGAAATGGGCAAAGATAAAATCAACCTTCGGGTACTTGGTAAACACCCCGGACATCATCATTTTACCAATACAAATGGATACGTCAAATACATATTCAAGCACCGGGCTAAGCAAAGGATCATGCACCCGCTCCTGCCCTATGGGGTTCATTATCTGAGGATGCACATGCACCGGCATCCTGTTGTCCTGAGCGAACTTAAAGACCTCATCGAACACGGGATCATCCAGGTATTTGCCCTCATAACTTGAGGCCAAAGATAATATTTTAAGCCCCAGATCTCTGATGCGCTTAAGCTCATCCTTGATCGCCGCGGGAGCATCCACCGGCAGAATACCGCCGCCAATAAATCGGCCAGGATGTTTTTTAACAAGCGCGGCTATTTCTTGATTATAAATTTTACACACCCCCTGCCAGCCGCCCATATTCAAATGCGCGTCGCTGGTGGGATACAGGATCACCGACTGGTCAATATGATATTCATCCATCAAACGCAAATGCACCTCCGCGTCAGACCAATGTTCCTTGAAAAAAGCGGTATTGGCCGCCACTTCGGGCGGCATATAATGACTGTGAGCATCAATTGTCATAATTCTAACATCTTATTTTCTTTGAGGATCGTTTCAGCGCCTTGCAGGGCTTTAAGCAATTGGGGTAAAAGATGGACATTGATCGTCACCCCTTTGGCGGTCGGTACCATCTGATCCGCACCCTGGGAAATTGTCCAGATACGGATATCCACCAGGTCATTGCCCTTGAATTCCCTGATACCTACACGGACTTCCTGAAACTTGTTCTTGGAAAAAACGGAGACGGTTTGGTCCATAACCACACTCCTTTGTACTTGTTACTTGGCCTGCGTCTGTTGATAATCAATTACTGGCTTTGTCCAAGTAGTCAATTGATTGATCACAGCTAATTCCAATGGACAAGCGTTAGCCGGCACTGATAAAGCAAAGCTCACCATATCCGCCACCGCCTCAGGATCCATCAGGCGGTCGCGCTGGGTTTGGGCAACGTCTTTGAGATGATCGGTCAGGTCAGACGCCACGACACCCGGCAGTAATGAAGTTACCTTGATATTATGTTCGCGCATTTCCCAGAACAGACCTTTCAGAAAAGCACGCAAGCCCATCTTCAAAGAGCTGTACGCCAGAAAGGTGCGCGGGATAGGGTCAACCAGCGTCGATCCAGACACCACATTGATCAGATGCCCGCTTTTTCTTTCAACCATGTCAGGGATGACAAGGCGGATCAAACGCACATACCCTAAATAATTTGTATTGGCCAGCATCTCAAAATCTTCAATAGGCTGAAGATGAAATGGATACTGGCTGGATACACCGGCTACGTTGATCAAGATATCTATTTTTCCAAAATGCGCCTTGGCTTTTTGGACCAAATTCTGCAGGTCCTCTAATTTGCTGACATCACTGGGAACGCCGATCACATCTGCCGCGTATTTATCCTTGATATGATGAACCAGCTCATCCAAAGGCCCTTTAGTGCGTGCGGCTAAAACAAGATTGGCATCATAAGAGGCCATACGTAAGGCAATGGCTTTGCCAATGCCGCGGCTGGCACCGGTAATGAGAACCACCTTCCCCTTCAAATCTACAGTAACGTGTGACATAATTTTCTCCTTATTTCGCAGCCATCGCTTCCGCTTCGATAACTTTCTTAAAGATCTTCATATTATCCTGTGAATGCTTATTAATGAAGCCTTCGATCTGCTCTGCCGTAAATTTGGTGAATTTGGGGTCCATTTCAAAATCCTGGATCCAGCTCATTTTAATACCTTCCGGGGTTTCCGTATAGAACCAAACGATTTTCATGTATTTGAACGGAAATAACGGGTCCCAGCGCTGGGCATAGGCGAATTTTAAATCTTTGTAAAGCCAGCGTTTGGACACCCATGACTTGCTGTCTTCATCGGTCAGGCGAAAGGTAATCTCGTTTCCTTTGCGTTCCAGGACATC